>SXGS01515949.1_pt1 | contig 17610 bp, 18 predicted proteins | sample 3174681 | NCBI WGS metagenome assembly SXGS01 (sample SAMN11356861, study PRJNA531348) | freshwater metagenome | isolation source: freshwater sample F1-80 | place: China: Fuxian Lake, Yuxi | collected 2017-12-25 | reverse complement strand
GACGTCTTCACCGAGGACCTGATCGAGACCTACATCGGGTACAAGAAGAAGAACGAGGCGGATGCGGTGCGCCTGCGGCCGCATCCGTACGAGTTCAGCCTCTACTACGACATCTGATCGCGGCGCGCGGCGCCGCAAGTCCACTTACAACCGGTCGGAAATCTTGTCGATGCCGGCCTGCGCGCAAGCAGCGTCGGCGTCGCCGCTGGGCGCGCCCCCTACTCCGATGGCCGCGATCACTTCGTTCCCCGAACGAACGGGAAGGCCGCCGCCGAGCGCGATCGTACCCTCGATGGAGCGGAGCCCGGGATTGGCTTCGGTACGCTGAATGAAGTCGCTGGACGGAATGCGGAAGGCGAGTGACGTAAAGGCCTTCTTCTTGGCGGTGTCGACGGTGTGCGGGCTTGTCGTATCGTCGCGCAACGTTGCCTTGATGTTTCCGCCCCGATCCATCACGACGACAGTGACGCGAAAGCCATCCGCCCGGCATTTTTCAACAGCCGCCAACGCAGCGTCAACGGCGAGTGTCAGCGAAATCTGCCGTTCGGGCAGCACCGATTGAGCCAGACAGGAAGAAGAGAATCCGGCACACAGGGCCGCGAGTGCAAGGTACGATGCGGTTTTCATCGACCCATCTTTGCACGGCAGGCGCGCTGATTCAACCGGCGGACTCGACAATTAACAAATGTCACTATTGACCCTCGACCGCTCACCCGGCGCCTGGGCGAAGTCCTCGAGCGCCGCCGCGGCGGTCACCGGAACGCCTATCGCGCCAGTTCCGCGTAGACGCGCCGGGCCTCGTCGAACTGCGCCAGCACGTGATCCTTCTCCTTGGTGGAGCGCCACCACGGCCACGCCAGGGCCATGCCCCGAAGCTTGGCCTCCCAACGCAGGAAATACTCGGCGGACGCCTTGTTGCGAATCTTGCCGTCTCCCACATATACGCGGATCGCGTTGGTCAGTGCCTGCGGATATTCGGCGTCGAGCCATCGATATTCCGGTCCCTCCGCGTACATCGCGTACCAGGCGCTCTCGCCGGCCGGAACACGCTCGCGTAATCCACCGGCGGGAACCGTCTTCCAGACTTCTCCATTGCGGTAAACCACCACTTTCGACAACGGCGCGATCGACGCGTAGGAAGCCTCGATCGTAACCGTTCCCCCGGAGCCGGGCAGGCGAATCTCCTCGCCCGGACCCTTGCCGTCGATCGCGAACCGCGGCACCGGACCCGTACTCATGATCGTGTGGCCCTTGCGCAGCCCTTCGATCCAGGCGGGTATGTCGAGCGTCCCCGAGCGTACGTAAGTCCGCACGGTGCCGATCAGCTTCGTCCAGTGGAGGCTCGAGATCGAGTCCTCGCCGCCGGACGGAGCCACCCGGAAATCGTTGTTCCAGGCGTGGAACAGCGGAATCAGGCTCGCGCGGTTCGACCCGGACCACTCGAGGCACTCGAACGTCCGGAGCGCCAGATCGACGCCGAATCCGCGCGCGATCGACATGTCTTTCTCGAGCGGATCGGTGTCGCCGTAGTAGGCGTGGACGTAGCCGTTCACCCCGCCCTGGGCGCGCGACTTGCGCAACATATCGGTGTTCGAGGGGTACAAACTCTCGATGCCCGTCCCCTCGTAGCCCGTCGCATAGGGCGAGATCAAGTGGTCGCGCAGCCCGAGGAAGAAGACGTGGCCGTAGAACGGCGGACGGTACTCCTGGCCGGTGTGCATCTTCACCAGCGGATCGCCGAAACTGGCCGGATTCTCACCGGCTCCGGCGAAATACTGCTGGTCGAGAATTCGGTTGTCCTTGTTGGCCACCTGATGCATGATGACTTCCATGCCCTCGGCCTTGGCCATGCGGATCAGGTTATCCGGCGTGTTATGCAGATTCCCGGCGTAGTTCATGTGGACGTGCGTCGAGCCCGAATGCCAGCCCCGCTTTTCGACGCCGGCCAGCGGCTTGGGCGCGAGCGTCACCTCCACGGTCTTCCCCGCGGCGACCGTGACCTCGGCGGTTGCGGGATGCATCTCGAATCCCTTCACCGCGGTGACCGTCAGCAGCCCGGGCGGCGCGTCGAACACCTCGTCGCCTTGGGTATGGATGGCCGGGATTCCGGCGCGGCCCCGGCGCACGTAAGCGGTATGCGGCGCGTACGACTTACCATCGGAGGCGGCGATGTGCAGCCGCGCGGGCAGGCTCTTGCCGGCCGGATCGGTCACGCGTACGCGCACGCGCCCCATCGGCTGTTTCCAGCGCATCTCGCGCAGATGCATCCGGCGCCGCTCGCCGCCATGGGTTTCGATCGTCCAGAGCCAGGGCAGGCCGCCCTCGTTCGAGACATACGCGATCCACTCCCCGTCGGGCGAAAAGCGCGGATGGAAATGGTCGTAATCGCCGAACGTCAACTTATAGGGATGGCCGCCGGCCACCGGGAGTACGTATAGGTTGTTGTATTGGTCGGCGGATCCGGACGTGGACGCGAACACGAACCGCTTGCCATCGGGCGACACGTGCGGCCGGGTCCGGTACAGCGACTGCTCCTGGTGGACCCGAACCGCGTCCTGCGCGCCGTTCTTCACGGCGGGCATGCGCCACACGTCTCCCGCGCCGAGCGGCGTGCCGCGGTTGGACACGAACAACAGTTGCTTGCCATCGGGAGTCCAGGTGGGCTGCGTGTGGAAGTCCCACGCGCCGAAGTAGAGGCGGTCGCGGGGATACTTGTTGTCGGTAGTCAGAGCCGTTTCGGGCCCGGACCAGCGGCCATCCGCGACCGGCCGCATATAAATGTTCATGTAACCGGACGGTTTGGTGGACACATAGGCGAGCGTCTTGCCGTCCGGCGCAAAGGTGGGGTCCACATAAACCTGGCCGTCCGAGGTCAGTTCGCGCGTCTCGCCGGTGGTGGTGTCCAGGATCTCGAGCTGCACGCTCCGCGCGTCGTCGTCCGCCGTGTAGACGATCCAGCGGCCGTCGGGCGACCATTCGGGCGAGGAGTGGTACTTGCGGCCGTGCGTCAGTTCGGTGGCCACGCCGGTCGCGAGTTCCACCTTCCAGATGGAACCGTGCATCGCGAACGCGAGGAACCTGCCGTCCGGCGACCAGTTCGGCCACCAGGGCGTCGAACTCGGCGAGGGCGGCAGATAGTAGTTCTGCATGTACTGGCCGCCTTGTTTGGAGGCCGAATATACCAGCGGATATCCGTTCTGCGCCTGCGGGAACGCGGGCAGCACGAACAGCGCGGCGGCGGCTAGCTGGAGACGCATCGATGGCTACTCCACTTTCCAGGTCTCGTCGAACAGGCCGGCGGCGGCGACGCGCCCCGACGAGTCCAGCACGGCCCAGTCGCCGAGACGCGGGAACAGCAATGCGTTGGTTCCCTTGAACTCGGCCTGGCCGAAAGTGTGGCCTGAGTTGAGAACCACATATCGATTCGGCGCCTCGGGATTCGGACAGATCATGACCAGCAGGTGGCTGGCCGACGGGAAGCTCTTCGAACCCACCTGAATCGCGTCCTTGCTCCAGCGGACTGGCAGCTTTCCGGCGATCCGCGCCAGGACCGCGTTGCTCGACGGGTCGCCGAACAGCACCAGATTGGCCTCGCGAGCCTTGGCGGCGCCGGCATCTTTGTCGTCGATCGCTCGCGGATCGCCGCGCAGCCACTTGGCGAAATCGGCGTCGAGCCGGTCCCGCCGTTCCGCCGCTAGCCTGGCCGGCGTTTCGTGCCACGGCGCGCCGGTGGGCTTCACCACCAGGAACGGTCCCTGGAACGCATCGTCGATCGGGCCCTGCAGCCCATGGCGCTTGCCAGCGACGGGGCCGCTCACGGCGGTCCATTTGCCGTTGCGCTTTTCGAACGAAGTGCCTCGAACGGGCTGCCCGTCGATGTCGGCGGCATCGGCGCCGCGAATGGTCAGGCGCCGAATATTCCGCGTGGTGAGCACCGCGCGGCCCCCGGAACGCTCGCCGTCGGCCTGGGTCCTTTCGTAGTGGCGCTCGAGCGCGTCGATCGTGAGCCAGTGGCAGCGGTTGTAGCGCGTCGTGTAGGTGACGAACGAGATCTTCTCGGGTTCGACGGGCGGGTCGGTGACATAGCGTTCGATGAACGCGTCCGATTGCCGTTTCGAATCGGGGTGCCACTTGTGGCCGGTCTTGTTTCCGATCAGGAACAGGGTGCGCAGGTCCGTGAGCCCCTCCTGCTCGAGCCGCAAGCGGATATTCTCCGATGCTTGGAGTTGGGGATCGTCCTCGCCTCCGTAGCCGACCGTGGGCACATTGAACGCGTTGCGGGAGTAGTCGACGGCATCGTAGATGCGCAGCGGGCGCTCGATGTAGCCGGGCAGATTCGACTGCTTGGCGTAGATCTTGGTCTCGGTGAATCCGGCTCCGGCCTCGATGGCGAGCCAACGGTCCGGGTAGTGGAGGCCGACGCCCCACGTTCCGGCGCCGCCCATCGAGAAGCCGCGCAACACGACGCGCTTCGGATCGATGTTGTAGCGCGATCTCACCGACTCGAACGCTTCGAACACGTCCGTCTCGCCCGACCAGCGGTAGGCGTTGTTGGTGCGGCCGAACACGTGCAACTCGATGTGGCCGGCCGGGATCGTCTCGGGCTTGATGGTTTCCTGTTGCGCCAGGAAGCTGACTTCGCTGAGCGTCGCGCCGCGGCCGTGCAGAACCAGGTCGAGCCGCATCGGCTGCGACCGGTCATACGAGCCAGGCACGGCGACGGCGTAGGGCTGCAGGCTGCCGTCGACCTTCGACCGGTACGCACGCGCCACGCGGCCGCCTTTTTGGCCGGGCCACGCCGCCGCTCCGCTCTCGAGTTCCTTGGCGCGCGCGACGCCCTTGTCGAGCACCGCGAGAGCCTGATTGACGTAGGAGCGATTGTAGAACTCCTCCGGGTAGCGGAGAATCCACTGGCCGGCCTTGTAGTAGACCTCGACATCGTCGAGCAGGCCCGCGTCCTTGACGTGGCCGCGGAGCATGGAGATGCGCTTGCCGAGTTCGGTGAGTTTGCCCGAAATCTGCTGTTTTTCGGCATCGGAGGGGACGTATGGGGGAGGTCCGGGCTTGGGCGCCTGGGCGGCGAGGGGCAGCGCCAGGAGGAGGGTGGCGAGTGTTTTGGAGATGGGCATGGCGTGGAGTCCGATCTCGTATTATAATGGCTCCTGTAGTGGCGCTATCGTCTAAGGGTTAGGACAAGGCCCTCTCAAGGCTTAAATACGGGTTCGAATCCCGTTAGCGCTACCATGTTTTCATACAGTTGCGGGTTTTGCGCTGTGATGCGAACACCGTCGTCACTTCGGATCGGGTTCACTGAACCCGGCGTCGCTCTTCCGGCCGGTTCTCATGCTGCGCCCGAAGCCGCATCGGCGGGCGGCAACCCGCCCCAGATCAGGACATCGGGGCACAAGTCGGCGCCGGCGGGCCAAACCAGCGTGCCGCCCTCGACACGCACTTCCCTAAATCGTGCCTCGTCGTTCCGGATCTCGTCGAAAACTGGACCTACCAACATTAGCCCGAGGTCTCTCTCGACTACGCGACCGTCGGTCAGAGTGAGTTGTACGCGGTAGTTGCCCAGCGGCTTCGCTTCCCGGATGCGAACTAATCTCATTTCTCCTCCTCAGTCTAGTGGGGCGATGGATTCCAAAGGCGTTCCACCACGAGCCCGTTCCCAATCCGCTCTCAGTTCCTGGCGATGAAGGGCTGCCCATTCGAGTACCAACGCCATGGCTCTCCTCGGGAGTTCGCCCCTCAGGATGGCGAGCGTCTCTATCTCAACAAGAGCCTCGTGTTCGCCATATTCGGCGTGGAAATGCGCCGGGCTGTGGTCTCTAAAGTACATTCGAACCACAATCCCAAAGAATCGGGTTACCTCAGGCATTTGTTCTCTTGATTCTACCTGCTCCGCAGGCCCAGCGCTGAAGCGGCATCGGCCACATCGGCCCGAGCGCGGCGGTCTCGCAACCGCCCAGTGAGCCACGACTGCGCTGTGACGCCGGCGGTTCGTGGCGGTGTTTCGGACCATTGCGGAATGCCAACTGGACCGTACCGAACTGGCAGCCGTCGGGTTCGAATCCCGTTAGCGCTACCAATTCCTTCCGCGGCCCGCGGATGTATTACGGGCTCGACGACACTCTCCCACGCCCCGATCGGTTCCGTTCGCCCGTCGCCGCGCCGAACGGTCTCCGTCCGATCATAGCCGGAATTGCCGCACAATGCAGGCATGGTCTCCCTGGACACCTTGCGCTCGGAACGGCGGGAGGAAATCCTACGGCTAGCGGAACGGCGCGGCGCCCACGATGTGCGTGTGTTCGGCTCGGTGGCCCGAGGGGAGGCCCATGAGAACAGCGACCTCGATCTGCTGGTTGCGTGGGAACCAGGCCGGAGTCTGATGGATCACGCCGGGCTTGTCGAGGATCTCCAGGAGTTGCTGCGAATGAAGGTCCATGTGGGGACGGAGAAGTCGCTCCACTGGCACGTACGCGACTGGATCCTCCGCGAGGCGACTCCGCTGTGAGGGACGACCGGCTGTACCTCCATCACATGCTGGAGCGCTGCCGCCTCATCACCCGCTTCATCGGACCCGGGAGGGAGGCCTTCCTGATGTCCGACCAATTGCAGGACGCTGTCATCCGGAACGTCGAGGTGATCGGCGAGGCCGCCAAGCGGGTTTCGGCGGACGCGCGCGGTCGCCTTGCCCAACTAGACGGGAAGGCCATCTGTGGCATGCGCGACGTCCTGATCCACGACTACATTGGTGTCGACTTGGATGAAGTGTGGAACGTGGCCAAGCTCCGGATCCCGGAGCTACAAGCGGTGCTGGAGCAATTCCTCGCCCGCGAGGGGCCTTGGCCGCCGCCAGGTTGATGACGTCTCACGCTTACTACGCGGGCCGGCCCGCCTCTAACGGCGGGTGATATGATTCGGACACGCATGCCTCGCCTCGATCGACGCTCGCTCCTGACAGCTTCGGCAGCCTCGGCTGCATTGACGGCGGCGGACGCGGCGCCCGTGCCGATCATCGATACTCACTTCCACCTCCACGATCAGACGCGTCCGCAGGGCGCGCCCTATCCGTTCACGCCGAACCAGCCTCCTGTCCTTCCCAAGGACTTCCGCGCATCGGCGATCCCGTTGGGCATCAGCGGAGGCATCAAGGTGGAAGCGAGCCCGTGGGTGGAAGACAACCTGTGGGTGCTCATGGTCATTCACGACGAACCGATGATCGTGGGGATGGTCGGCAACCTCGATCCGTCCAAGCCGGAGTTTCGCGAGTACCTGGAACGTTACCACCGCAACAAGCTGTTCCTCGGCATCCGCTACGGCAACATCTGGCCCGGGCACGACATTGTGGCGCAGGTGCGAAACCCGGACTTCATCGCCAACATGAAGTTCTTCGCCCAGACGAGGCTCACCTTCGAAGCCGCCAACCCGCGGCTCGACCTGGTGGAGGCGACGCTGCGGCTGGCCGAAAAGGTTCCGGATCTGCGCATCGTGCTCGGACATTTGCAGGCGCTCGCGCTGCCTGCCGGCGCGGCGCTGCGCAGTTACCGGGCGAACCTCGAGGAACTGCGCCGCCACAACGTGTTCGTCAAGGTTTCCGGCCTGCACAATCCGCGACCGACGCAGCCGCGGCCGAAGCCGTTCGAGCCGGCGGTGTACCGGCCGGTGATGGACTTCATCTGGGACATCTTCGGAGAGGACCGGCTGGTGTACGCGGGGCGGAACAAACAGGCGCTCGACATCCTGATGGAGTACTTTCTCGACAAGGGGCGCCCGGCGGCGGAGAAGTTCTTTTGGAAGAACTCGGTCCCGGCATTCCGGTGGGTGCATCGGGACCCGAAGCAGCCCAAGCCCGGCCTATAGCAGCGGGACCTCCACCTCCTGGCCCTTGCGGTCCGCCGATGCGTACCCGGCGTAGATCGCCAGCGTAATGTCGATGGCCAGAGCCAAGTCGCACTCGGGCTGGCGCCCGGCGAGCATGGAGTCGACAAAGTCGCGCATCTCGGCGAACTGGCCGTTGCTCCAGCCGAACTCGGGATAGGCCGGTATCCAGCCCTCGTTGGAACTGATCTTCTCCATCAGGTCCATGCCCGCAAACTCGCGCTTGTCCGGACTGTACAGGTCCACCACGCCCACGGGTTGGATGCGGCAACGCGTACGGTGGTTGTTCGCGAACACCTCGATGAAGTCGTAGACGCCGCCCAGCACCAACTCGCTAGTGGTGATGTCGGCTACCGTGCCGTCGTCGAAGATCACGTGCAGGAAGGCGTAATCTTCGGTGTCCTTATAGGTGGTCCGCAGATAGCCGCGATCCTCGAACGCCGGCAGCTTGGTGATCGCGTGGGTGCGGCAACTCACGGCAGCCGGACGGATCGGCGAGCCGCGCCGCGCCAACCCCTCCTTGCGCTTCAGATAGAGGACTCCACCGAGCGGATGGCATCCCTTGCCGATCAGCGATCCGCCGCCCTGCTCGCTCCAGATTCCGTAGAAGGGAGAATGGGAGCCCGAGTGCGACTCCTCCGCCGTCATACGCAGGATCTGGGCCTTGGTCGCCTCGAGGATCTGCCGCTCGCGCTGCACCGAGGGCGCGTAGATGTAGTTCTCCGCGTAACCCAACAACACGCCCGACGAGCCGACGGTATCCCGGATATCCCGTAACTCGCCGGTCACCGCCGCCAACATCTCCTCCTTGGAGTGCGACTCCGGCGATCCGAAGAAGCCATGGAACGGTTTCTCGACGATCACGTGCTTGCCCGCGCGGGCCGCGGCTCGAATGTAGGCCGCGTGAGAGGAGGGCGGCGTGCAGATGTCGAGCACATCGACATGGGGTAGCATCGCCTCCACCGAGTCGAATACCGGCACGCCGAACTCGGCCCCGAACGCCGCGCGGGATTCGGGACGGACGCTGGTGACGCCGGCGGTTACGGCGGCCAGTCCGCGGAGGTTCTTGTGGTGGAACTTACCGGCGAAACCGGATCCGGCGATGCCGATGCGGAGGGGCGCGGTCATCGAGGCGATTCCAGCATGCCGGTCCAGAACAGGCTTCGCTTGCCGCCTGGGTCCGGGGCGTATTTCCTCGCGAACGACAGCTTGCCATCGGAGCCGATCCGAAACACCGCAAGCGAGGCGGGTTCGTTCCCCGAGCGCTGCATATTGGCAACCACCAGCATCGTTCCGGCGGCGTCGAGGGTGAATGTGCGGGGATGCACGCCGTTCGTGCCGGCGCTCTGGATTAAGTTGGGCTCGCCCGTATCCTGGTTGATCGAATAGACGGCGATAGAGTTCTCTCCGTCCGCCGGACCACGATTGCCCAGATAGACGAACTTACCATTCGGATGAACGTGGATCGCACTGGTGGCCTGGCCGGCGGAGCTGGGATTGGCGAGCGTGTCGCGCGAGAACAGCGGAGCGGGACCGAGAGAGGGTCCCTCCACCACGCGGTAAACGTGCAGCTTGTTCTGAGCCTCGATGGTCGCGAAGACGAACGGCCGCGTGGGGTGGAAGTCGACGTGGCGGGGCTGGAAGGCGCGGCCGCCATTCGGCGCGATGGACACGCGGTTGGCGAGAACGCCGTCGCGATAGCCGAACACCTTGACCGCGCCTGGGTCCTCCGGCTTGCCCTCCGCCGGCACGTTGCCGCGAGTGGCGATGACCACCATCCGCCCGGACGGGTCCACGCGCACCTGATGGGCGTACACGCCGAAGTCGAGTCCGGCCGGTTGGGGCCGCTCCGCGCCCAGCGATCCGTCCGCTTCGATTCGATGGACCGAGGCCCCGCTCGGCAGGTTGTAGGCGGCGATCACATGCTGGCCCGCCGGATCGGCCGTGAGGAAGACAGGCCGCGCTCTCAGCGGGACCGGGCGTCCGTGTGGCTGCAGGGCGCCCGTGCCGGGATCGACGCGGAATGCCGTAATTCCGTGATGTCCCTGTTGGCCCGTGGCATTGTTGCTCCATCCGACATAAAGGTAGCGCCTGGACGGGTGGGGCCAAGCCTCCTGCACGTTTTCAGGGAGCGTCACCGATCCGCGTTTGTCGAGCGTGGCCGCTCCGGCATCGGCGAGGTGGGCGGTCAACTCGGGACCGGCGGCCGCGTAAAGGACTGTCCAGCTTGCTGGGGCGGCGTGGGAAGGCGCCGCGGCGGCGGTCAGGACCAGGGCCGCGAGCGCCAGCCGCGCGGAACTGCTGTTGTGCATCTGTACGAGTATACCCGCCGCGCCGGGCGGTGTCGCTAGCGGCGACTCCTCCCGCTCGTAGGGGGCGCTGAGGACTTTCGTACCAGTGTTCCCCTACCGAGGACGCCACTGTAGTACTACGCGGAAAAGGGACCAAAGTAATTTGGTACTTCCCAGCCGCGCCGGTACCCTGGGGTTGCGCGAATCAACGCGCGATACCGATACCCCCTACGGCGGAGCACTGACACCCGCTAATATGGGAGAGCCCGGCATGAGCAATCTTCGAATCGGAATCGTGGGAATAGGACGCATTGCGGCGACGCACGTCGATGCGTGGCGCGCCACCGAGGGCGTGGAACTGGTGGCGGCGGCCGACGAGTCGCCTGAGGCGCGCGAGCGCGCGGCGGCGCTGGGCCTCGAGTCGTACGGCTCGGCCGAAGAGATGCTGCGGGACGCCCGCCTGGACGCGGTGAGCGTCTGCACGCCACCCTCCACCCACTTGGCGCTCAGTTCGGCCGCGCTCGACCGGAAGGTAGCGGTGCTGTGCGAAAAGCCCGCCACCACGAGTCTCTGGTCCACCCGGCGGCTGATGAGCGTCGTCGAATCCGGCGGCGGCAAGTTCCAGATGGCGACCAAATTCCGGCACGTCCCCGAACTGAAGGCGGCGCGGGAGACCATCGCCGCCGGCGGCATCGGACAGCCGGTTCATCTCCAGATCGAATTCGCGGGCAAGGTGGACATGTCGGCTCGCTGGAACTCGAATCCGGCGCTGTCGGGCGGCGGCGTGATCATCGACAACGGATCCCATGCGCTCGACTTGGCGGAGTTCGTGCTGGGAGATTTGAGCACCATCGAGACCCGGCGCGGGCCCAGGCAGGCGCCCTACGACGTCGAGGAAGCGGCAACGCTTCACGCGGACGCGGCCAACGGCGCTTCGGTGGACATCGTGCTCTCGTGGAGCGCGCCTCCGGCCTCGGACTTCTACGCGACCATCCTCGGATCGGAGGGTTCGATCGCGATCGGCTGGAAGGCCTCGTTCCTCCAGCGAACCGGCGGCGAGCCGGTGCAAACCGCGAACGGATACGACAAGAACGCGGTGCATCGCGACATGATGGCGCGTTTCCGCGACTTCGTGCTGGGCCAGGACGAGGGCTGGATCTCGCCGCGTGAAATCGAGGCCAACGCGGCGGCCATCGATGCGGCTTACCGCTCGATGGATGTCGCCCGGCAGGTCGCGGTCGAGAGAACGGAAGCGGGCCTTAAGGCCGCCTAGGGGCTTCGGCCCATGGAGGACGCGTCGATACTTATCGATCACGTGAATTCATGATGAATACGATTCGCATCCATCCGACCGCTCTGGTCGAGAAGTACGTCGAGATCGGCGATGGCACCTCGGTCTGGGACAACGTTCACATCCGAAGCGGCGCCAGGATCGGCCGCGATTGCATCGTCGGAGGGAAGACGTACATCGCGGGTGGAACGCGGATCGGAGACCGGGTCAAGATCAACGCCTCCGTTTACATTCCGGCCGGAGTGACGATCGAGGATGGGGTCATGATCGCGGCGCACACGGTCTTCACGAACGACCGGTTTCCGCGCGCCTGCACGCCGGACTTGGCCAGCCTGCTGCCATCGGAGCCGGACGAGCACACGCGCCCAACGGTAGTCCGCGAAGGCGCCACCATCGGCGCCAACTGCACCATCGGCAACGATCTGACGATCGGCCGGTTCGCGATGATCGGCATGGGCTCGGTGGTCACCAAATCCGTGCGGGACTTCCACCTGGCGATCGGTTCGCCAGCGAGGCCGGTGGGCGTCGTCTGCCGTTGCGGCCAGCCGCTGTTCAAGTTCAGCGAGGCGATGCCGCGGGAGGGGCAGCCGGTGAGCTGTGTCCACTGCGGTTGGAATTACCGTGCCATGGGCGGCACTGTCGAGGACTTGCTGGAATCCGCCGCCGAGGCGGCCTGAGCCCATGGGATCCCGCTGGTGCGTTTTGGGCGGCGGCATGCTCGGCATGACGCTCGCTCTGCGCTTGCGCCAAGCCGGGCGCGATGTAACGTTGATCGAGGCGGCTCCGGATCTGGGCGGGTTGGCGGGCGCCTGGGAGATCGGCGGCGTAACCTGGGACAAGCACTATCATGTGACGCTGCTCTCCGACGCTCGCGTTCGCGCCGTGCTAACCGAGCTCGACCTGGACCGGCACATGGTCTGGAATCAGACGCTGACCGGGTTCTACACCGGCGCCAAGCACTATTAGATGTCGAGCAGCCTCGAGTTTCTGGCGTTCCCGCCGCTGGGGCCGGTGGAAAAGCTCCGGCTAGGCGCCACGATCTTCCATGCCTCGCGGATCGAGGACTGGAAGGAGCTCGAGAACGAGCTGGTCGAGGATTGGCTGGTGCGCTGGTCGGGACGCGGCACGTTCGACAAGATCTGGAAGCCGCTGCTCCGGGCCAAGCTGGGCGACGCCTACCGGCGGACGTCGGCGGCGTTCATCTGGGCGACCATCGCCAGACTCTACGCGGCGCGGCGCAGCGGGATGAAGCGCGAACTGTTCGGCTACTTGCCGGGCGGTTACGCCAGGCTCCTCGCGGCTTTCGCCACCCGGCTGACCGAAGCCGGAGTCCGCATCCGGACCGGGAGACCGGCCAAGCGGATCTCGGAGGAAGAGGGCGGATTGGCGATCGCGTTCGACGACGGCGTGGAGAGGTTCGATCAGGTGGCCTGCACGATGCCGCCGCGCGTGGCCTCGAAGCTAATCGCCGGGCTGAGCCCTGCCGAGCGGACGCTGTTCGATGGTGTGGAGTACCAGGGCATCGTGTGCGCGTCGGCGCTGCTGCCTCAGCCCCTGACGAAGTTCTACGTCACCAACATCACCGACGATTGGGTTCCGTTCACCGGCGTGATCGACATGTCGGCGCTGGTGGACCGGAACCAGTTCGGGGGCAACGCGCTGATCTACCTTCCTAAATATGTAGCGCCGGACGATCCGCTGTTCGACCGGAGCGACGGCGAGATTCGCGAGAGCTTCCTTGGCGCGCTCGAGCGCATGTATCCCGGCTTCGACCGCCGGAGCGCGCTCGGCTTCCGGGTGTCGCGGGTAAGGCAGGTCTTTCCGATCCCCACAACCGGCTACTCGTCGCGCGTACCTCCGGTGAAGACTTCGATTCCGGGCCTGTGGACGATCAATTCGAGCCATATCGTGAACGGAACGCTCAACGTCAATCAGACCGTCGACCTGGCCGAGCGGGCAGCGGCCCAGATGATCGCCTCGCCGGCCAGGACGCCGAAGGAGGTGGCGGCGTGAGCAAGCCTCTGGCCAGCCTGTCGCTCGATCTCGACAACAAGTGGTCATACCTGAAGACGCGCGGCGGCGAGGGCTGGAAGAGTTTCCCGAGCTACCTCGACCTGCTGATTCCCCGCGTGCTCGACATGCTGGCGCGGCGCAACCTGAAGATCACGTTTTTCGTGGTGGGACAGGACGCGGCGCGTCCGGAGAACCGGGCGGCGCTCGAGCAAATCGCGGCGGCAGGTCACGAGATCGGCAACCATTCGTTCCATCACGAGCCGTGGCTGCACTTGTACAGCCGGGAGCAACTGCTCGAAGAGGTGCGGTCCGCGGAGGAGGCGATCGAGCGCGTTACCGGGCAGCGGCCCCGCGGTTTCCGGGGGCCCGGGTACAGCTTTTCTCCGGAACTGCTCGAGCTGCTCGCATCGCGCGGGTACGAATACGACGGGTCCACCTTTCCGACTTATCTGGGGCCCCTCGCCAGGCTTTACTATTTCATGAGTTCGGGGCTGTCCCGCAAGGAACGCGAGCAGCGCGATCAGTTGTTCGGGAGCTGGAAGAACGGCTTCCGGCCGTTGAAGCCGTATCTGTGGACCGGGCCCGCTCGCGGGCTGCTCGAGATCCCGGTGACCACCATGCCGGTGCTGAAAATGCCGATTCAACCGAGCTATGTGTTGTTCGCGGCGCGTTTCTCGGTTCCGTTGGCGTTAGCTTACTATCGCGCCGGGTTGGGGATGTGCCGGCTGGCCGGCGTGCAGCCGTCGATCCTGTTGCATCCGCTCGATTTTCTGAGCGCCGGGGATGGCCTGGAAGAGTTGCGGTTCTTCCCGGCGATGGACATCCCCACGGCGAACAAGCTGGCCGTGATGGAGCGGCTGCTCGATATCCTGGCCGGCCAGTTCCGGGTGGTTCCGATGGCGGAGCACGCCCGCGAGGCCATGCGTGGCGGCGCGCGTCTTCCGGAGATGGAAATGGCCGGCGGACGCTAGCGCTACTTAGGGGAATTCCGGAGCCCACTCGGGCCTTTCGCCGATTTCCCATGAACGCCCACGCCCGTAAAGTGGTGAAGGAGGAACCCCTTATTATCATGCAATTACCATCAGACGCCAACTCGACCGGGCGCGACTTCAAGGGAATGGAACTCGGCTTCTTGAAGGAGGTGCTGGATTCCGGGACGCTCAACTGCGTGCGGGGGACGCAGGTGAAGACGTTCGAGAAAGACTTCGCGGCGCGGTACGGCGTGGCTTCCTGCCGCGCGGTAACCAGCGGCACGGCGGCGATCCACTGCGCCGTGGCCGCGATGAACCTCGAGCCCGGAGACGAAGTGATCGGCACCACCATCACCGACATGGGCGCCATCACGCCGATCCTGTACCAGCAGGGCATCCCCGTGTTCGCCGACGTCGACCCGGTTAGCCTCAACGTAACGCCGGAGACCGTGGCCGAACGCATCGGCCCGCGAACCCGCGCCATCATCGCGACCCATCTGTTCGGCAATCCCTGCGATATCGAGGGGATCCAGGCCGTTGGAGCCAAGCACGGCATTCCCGTCATCGAGGACTGCGCCCAGTCCTATCTCGCCACGCAGAACGGCAAGCTGACCGGGACCATCGGCGCCATCGGCTGCTTCAGCATGCAGCAAGGCAAGCACATGACCACCGGCGAGGGAGGCATGGTGATCACGAACGATCCCGCCCATGCCCGCCACATGCGCCTGTTCAGCGACAAGGCGTGGGGTTATGAGGATCCCAAGCCCGATCACTACTTCCTGGCCCTCAACTACCGGATGACGGAGATGCAGGGCGCGGTGGCGCGAGGCCAGTTGGCCAAGCTCGACAGCGTGGTCGAACGGCGCCAGATGATGGCAGCCTACCTCGACTACCTGCTCGGCGAGACCCCCGGCGTCACGCTTCCCAAGGCGCTCCCCGGTTCCACTCACACTTACTGGAAATACGCGCTGACCGTCGATCCGGAGGCCGTCACCGGCGGCGTGGATGCGCTCGCCAAGCAGTTGAAGGACTCGGGCGTGTTCTGCGTGCCGCGCTACGTCGTCAAGCCGGCGTTCGAATGCGAGGTGCTGGCCAAACGGAACACCTACGGGTCCAGTTCGTGCCCCTACACGTGCACCAAGAACGCCGGAGGAGCGCCACCGTCCTACGATCGCGCGGACTATCCGGGCACGATCCTGGGGCTCGACCGCGTGCTGGTGCTGCCGTGGAACGAGCACTACCAGCCCGAGCACGTCGAATTCATCGCCGGCCGGATCAAGTCGGCGGTGGCGGCGCTGAGGCAGCCACAGTTCGCGGGCGTCTAGCGCTTCCACATCCTCGGGTCCATCTCGAACGGCGACGGGGCGCACCGCGGGCGTCCGGCGGTCAACTCCCGAGCAGAACCTCGAGATCGAGCGCCCGAGTGAACATCGCCAGCGATCCGTCGTGGTTTCGAGGCCACTCCTCACGAGGCCGGTCCCAATACAACTCCACGCCATTGCCGTCGGGATCCCGCAAATAGACCGCCTCGCTCACGCCGTGATCGGCCGCGCCCTCGAGCGCAATGCCCGCGCCAACTACGCGCCGCACAGCCTCGGCCAAGGCGGCGCGGTCCGGGTAGACGATCGCCAGATGATACAGTCCCGTCGATCCGGCGGGCGGCGGCGTCCCCCCCAAGCTCTCCCAGGTGTTGATCGCGTTGTGATGATGATCGCCGCCGCTCGATAGGAACGCGGCGGACGTTCCAATTCGCGCCGTCACATCGAAACCGAGCGCGTCTCGATAGAACCCGAGCGACCGCTCGATGGCGGCCACCTTGAGGTGAACGTGGCCGATGCTCCCCCGCATCGCGCTCATCAGAACTGATACTTCAACGCGAACTGGATATTCCGCCCGTCACTGGCGCCCAAGATCCGTCCGAAATTCGGGTTGGTGATTGCCGCCGTGGGACCACCCAGATTCCGGTGGTTCAGCGCGTTGAACAATTCGAACCGGAACGTCACCCGGTGTTTCTCGCGGATCGCGAACGCCTTGTGTAGCGCCGCGTCGTAACTGAACGCGCCCGGCGCGCGCAACGCGTTGTAACCGAGATTGCCAAAGCGCCGCTGCGCGCGGGGAGTGTTGTTGTCGAACGCCGCCCCGTTCAACCAGATCAGGGCGCTGTTGTCCTTCACATACTGGGTCTGCCCGCTCACCAGGTCCGGACGCTGCCCGGCGACGCGGCCGTTGCCGTAGGAATCGACGCCCGACAGCACGTTGACCGGGAACCCGCTTCGAACGGTCATGATCCCTTGCAACTGCCATCCGCCGAACGCCGTCTTCAGCAAGCCGTCCTTGGCGAACCCGGAAGGCAGCGAGTAAGAGTGCACCGCGACCCAGCGATGTCGCAGATCGCTTTGCTTGGGCCCGGTGGACCCGGCCAGATTGAACTCGCCATCCTGCACTTCGCCGTCGAACGTCAGCGTCGAGTCGGGCGCGCCGTAGCCCATTGTCTTGGCGAACGTGTAGTAAAGATCGAGCGTCAGCCCCTTCGTCATCCTGCGGTTCAGCGAGATCTGCATGCCGTGATACCACGACCGCAACGAGTTCTCCGCGATGATCACGTCGGCGAGATCGGCGCGAGGGCGGCGGCCGAGCCGCGGATCGATCAGATTGAGCGTGCGCGCGGTGAATAGATGCAGCGCGCGGCTTCCGACATAGGAAGCCTGAATCGCGGTGGAGGAATCCACTTGATACTGAGCGGTCCAATTCCATTGGCCGGCATACTCGGTGCGGCTGTTGAAGTCGTTGCCGCGGCGGGTTACCACCAGGTTCGACGGGAACGAAGCCGGATTGGCCGAGATGCGGTCGACGTACGACTGCGAGAACGGATACGCGGTGGGGGTCCCCACGATGTCCGCGGGCGCGAGCGTGGCGACGAACGGCAGCCGGGGATCGATGAACGCCTGATCGTAGTAAACCATCGGCGAAGTCGGCACATAGCTGATGCCGGCGCCGGATCGCACCACCAGCTTTTGATTTCCGCCTCCTCAGCGGAATCTGTGGGTGAACTCTGGTTCCGGTAGTCGGCCAAGGTTGTGATAAAGGGCGATTTCCATCGCGGGATAGGTTCGGAAACCGTAGGATCGTCTGGTAACCACTCGGATTTTGTTGTTCATCCCCT
>SXGS01760859.1_pt1 | contig 17614 bp, 16 predicted proteins | sample 3174681 | NCBI WGS metagenome assembly SXGS01 (sample SAMN11356861, study PRJNA531348) | freshwater metagenome | isolation source: freshwater sample F1-80 | place: China: Fuxian Lake, Yuxi | collected 2017-12-25 | reverse complement strand
GAGATCGCCCGCAATCCTGCAAGGGCTCTCTTCCGTTGTCTCGTATCTCTTCTCATCAGTGGCTCCCTCCTGTGATGAACCGTAAAGTATTCCACGGAGGGAGCCCCTCATTCAAAATTCAACGGACTTCAATATAACCTCTTTGCTCACGAAAACACGCCACACCAGATAGGTATTTCACCCACACCTCCGTCACGCACGACTCTGATTCACTAAGGAGCATTATCCCGGTCTCTATCTGCCCTGATCACCGGAGCCTTTGACCCAGCCTCAGACTACAGTGCGATGAATCGGCGCACTAGGCTCAGCCCCAACTTCCCGCTACGCTCCGGATGGAACTGGGTTGCCATGACATTCTCTCTCTGGACGGCAGCACAAATCCGATGTCCCCCATAGAGAACATCCGCAAGGCGGATAGCAGGATCGGCTGGCACCGCCGAATAAGAATGCACAAAATAAAATGCCGGATGCGTCCCTTCAAATCCATCAAGAATGCTTCCCCTCCAGCTTCGCCCGGCTTCAGGCATCATAAGATGGTTCCAACCGATATGCGGTACTCTCTGCAGTGCTCCGTCGGTGTTAACTCTCGGAATGGCCGCGACACGTCCAGCGAACACTCCCAATCCCGGGTGATCGCCAAACTCCTCACTCGTCTCAAACAGCATCTGCATCCCCACACAAATGCCGAGAAGCGGCCGTTCGGCGTCAACAAAACGCCTGATCGCATCCCCAAAACCTCTCTTTTCTACCTCATCAATACTGTCCCGGAAGGCCCCGACGCCCGGCACAACCAATTTCTCAGCCCTCACGGCAACACCGGGATCTTCCGTCATCTCGACGTCAGCACCGCAATGCTCAAAGGCACGCGCCACACTCAGCAGGTTGCACATACCGTAATCCATCAACATAACCTTGGAACTCATGGCTCAATCTTTCGCACCGAGAGTCCGGCTGCTAAAGCCGCCTGCCGGATTTCTCCGAGACTCAAGCGCTCATAGTGAAGCACATCCGCCATGGACACCGCATCAGCACAGCCTACATGAACGGCAGCGACCAGATCCTCTATTGAGCCCATACCACCGCTCGCGATTACCGGAACCGAAACGGCTTGACTGACTCGGCGGATGAGGTCCAAATCAAACCCCCTACGAGTGCCCTCCCGATCCACAGAAGTCACCAGCACTTCGCCGGCGCCCAACTCAACTCCGCGCCGCACCCACTCAAGCACATCCAAGCCTGTTCGCTCACGCCCATTATCCGTATAGGCTTCCCATTTACTGACAGCCACTTGCTTCGCTTCGATCGACAACACCATCGCTTGCGACCCGAAGCGATGAGAGACGTCCGTAATCAGTTCCGGCCGGGCCACGGCTGCGGTATTGATCGCCACTTTGTCCGCACCCGCTCGCAAAATCTCCTTCACATCGTCCACCGACCGCAATCCGCCGCCGACAGTCAAGGGAACAAATACGTCGTGCGCGGTACGTCGAACAATCTCGTGCAGACTGTTCCGGCCATACAGACTCGCGACAACATCCATATAAATGAGTTCATCAACACCGGCTTCATAATAGCGGCGAGCAAACTCCCGTGGGTCACCGAGAACACGAAGTCCTTCGAGATGGACCCCTTTGATAAGATTCGGCCCCTTGATATCGAGGCGAGCAATCAGACGGATAGGAGACATCGTTCGTCTTACCGATGCCAGACCGTCTGTCGCAGTTTCCATTCGCCGTTTTCATGCTTCCACAGATGCGGCGAACGAAAGGTATCGGCGAGATGCATGAAATAGGCACGATCCATAACCGGCTGCTCAAACATCTTTGACGCCTCGGGAAACTCTTTCGAAGGGATGCTCAAGTAGCGGAAGATCTCATCGGCAAACCGCTCAGGGAATTCGCCGTCGAACCGCCTGACGAGGGCGACTCCCTCCTCCCGATTAATGTCACCCGACCGGATCTCCTGCGCAGCATCATAGGTGGCTCGACCGATCCCGAACTTCACGTAGGTGGTGTAGTAGTGAAAGTCATCGATGCGGTCATCGATGCTGTTATATTTGCTATACGTTCCCGCCGTCCGTTCCGGGGAAGCCTGAAAACCGCCCTGCTCGACCGCGTAGTAGTAACACGCCTGCGGATGCCATTTCAGATAGTACCCGAGATAGTGCACTTCGATTTTCTGCTCCTGGATCTGCCCTGGATCGGGGGGCAGATAGGGTTGCAACTCATGCGTATCCACACCGAATTGATCTTGAAGGGCTGCAATCGAGGTGCCCCCAAGATAGATTTGACATCGATCTTGGGCCGTAAAATATGACCAATCTCGTTTGGCAACGCTCGAATCGGCAATCGGATTGCCATACTCCGCTTCATTTTCACCATAAAACACGAGCGGGATCTTATGCAGAATCGCCATCTTCGGCGCCAATGCCTTTTGCCCGAACATGAAGGCCTGGAAAGGATGGAACAAATTCTCTACCGCCAGCCTGGTTAGCAGGCGATGCACCCGCCCGTTGGGAGTACACAAGAGATTGTCGAATCCAGCGTGAATCCAACTTTGGAAATTCTTCCATCCCCAATCGGTATAGACATGCGGCGCCCACGTCACCGTAAGCGGGTGCATGCCATACTTGTACTTCAAGAGGTGCGCCGCGTAGAAACTGTCTTTCCCGCCTGACCCCGGCACAATGCAATCATACGATCCACTCTTGCTCCTGTGGCGATCGCACAGGGCTTTTAATTGATCCTCTCGTTCGAGCCAATTGATCTCTTTCTTGTGCTCAGCAACTCGACAGGCATCGCATACACCATGCTCGTCGAAGTGGATGGTCTTCTTCTTGCTATCCTTTGTATGAACGTATTCAACAGCGGAGTTCGGCCTTTGATTTGAAATGACACAGCTCTTACAGAAGGCGATCTCTGCTGGAAGGCCATAGCGCGGCTCACCTGAACCGTTACCTTTCCGGAATGGCTCAATATCGAATGGACGGCGATGCGGGTAGGGCAGCAGATTCTCTACGCTCATTGGTCACGACGCTTTCTCTTACGACAAAATAAATAGCTATGCCGAACTACCACGCACTTAAACCACCGTCTACAATGATGTTTTGGCCCGTCACATAACTTGACGCATCCGAGGCAAGGTACAGTAGTGCGCCGACCATCTCGTGCGCAGCCGCCATCCGGTTCATCGGAACACGGGCCGAGTAACGACGATTGAATTCCTCGTTCTGCCCGCTTTCCGTGCCCCCTGGAGTCAGCGTGTTCACCCGAATCCCCTTATCGGCCCAGTACGTGGCGAGGTATTTGGTTAACCCGATTACAGCGGCTTTGGAAGCACTGTACACTGCAGGCGTATTGATGGCGCGCCCACGGTACGACGACCCTTCGTAAATCCGGTGGTCGGGCGCCATCAGACCGTAGATGGACGCCGTCTGGATCACACTGCCGCCTTTCCCCTGCGCCACCATTTGCTTCCCCACAGCTTGCGCAACCAGAAACATCCCGTCCAAATTGACTGCCATGATCTTGCGCCACTGGTCGAGATTGTATTCTTCAAAGGGTGCGAAGAACGCATCCAGATCGTCGGACTTTGCCGCCGCATTATTGTGGAGCACATTAAGCTCTCCAAATTCTGCGACCACACACTGAACCATCTCGCGCACTGATGCTGGACTCGACACATCACACCCAATGCCGATCACGTCGGCCTTGTACCGGTCAGCCAGCTCTCCGGCCAATGCCTTGGCCTTGGCCTCAAGCACATCGACAATCGCGACTCTGGCGCCAGACTCCGCCAGCCCCGAGCAGAAGTGCTGGCCAAGAATGCCGGCTCCACCGGTCACAACCGCAATCTTTCCCTCTAAAGCATACGGCTTTCGATACGACAACTCGCTCATGGGGCACATCGCCTCTGCATCAAAAACTCGACAAACTCGAAATCCAGTTCATCGTCGATGTCAATCGATCGCTCCTTCGGCATCACAAACAAGCGGGTATCAGCATTAAAGATCCTCGAAGATTCAAACAGCGCTGCCCGTCGCCACACGTAAATTGATGCATTCATATCGAAGCACTGCGGAGAATCCTGGCGGCGCACGATGGGTTTTTCGAGCGACTTTGAAAGTCTCACAACACCGTCATTTCCCAACTCCACCAGGTTAAAGTATGGCGAGTGGCGAGCCGGAGCCCCCGTGATGACATTGGCGACCTGTTCTTTCTCTAAGAGACCGATGGCTCCTTGTATGTCTTCTACGAATCGCAGCGGGGAGGTCACATCAAGATCAACGATGCAATCAAATGTCTTCCCAGCGATCCGCTCCGCCTCCTCCACGCAATGTCGAATCACCGGAAGTTTCGCTGCCGTGTCGGTCGCTAACTCCGCCGGCCGCTTGACGAGGAGATCCGCGCCATACCGTCGCCCCAGATCGAGAATCTCTGATGAATCACTACTGACTGCAATCATCTCGAATAACTGACTGGCCTGCGCCTGTTCGAGCGTATACACAATCAGAGGCTTCTCCATAAGATTTCGAATGTTTTTATTCTTAACACCCTTGGAGCCTCCCCGAGCGCAGATCGTACAGATTCGCCTCATCGGGTAATCCAAACGTGAGAGGCGGCGGCCCGCTCTGCCGCTTCAATGGTCAGAACCGTTTCCAACCCCTCCTCCAACGTGCAGAGTTCCTTCACTTCGCCTGTTAACATAGCGTGATGCTCGGCCCGGTAGGTATCATCTTGTGCGACACTGACTGCTTCCTGGTCTCCATCAATCAGAATCGTGTTCTTGATCAAATCGACCCGGATTGAATGCCGATTCGTATGCACGATGATCTCCCGATGGAGAACGCGATCAAGACAATTCAAATGGATTGTAATCAATGGGCACCGCTGAGTCTCCATGAGCAGAGTATAGGCATCGTCGCTATCAATATCCAAATCGCTCACGTGACCGCCCGAAGCCGTCAGACGGCGCCATGAGCCGAATAGCCACTGCGTATAATCTATTTCGTGACTGAGATCCCGCAAGGCACCACCCCCCTGTTCCCTGCTCGCAGAATAGCTTTGGCGATAGTCTCTATTCGGTCGCCACGCTGGGAGATATGACCCAACATACACATTCACCGCAACCAAACCGCCCGCGGCTTCCAGTAGTGACTTTAACCTGACTAACAAAGGATGACAGCGGAGATTGTACGCGACGGCGGCGACTGAAAAGTTATGAGGGGGAAGCGGCACGACACGATCGAAGAGAGGCTTTTCAACTAATACCCGTCCCCGAAATCCATAATGAATCAACCCATCGAGCGTGGGACGGTGCTCACTCGTTCGCTCTGCCACCACCACATACTCCGGTTCCCAGTCGGAAAGGGCGTGGGATAACTCCGAATAGCAGGGGGTCACATCGATCGAGCGGCGGCTCAGCACAGCCACGGAACACTTTGCCTCGCCCAATAAACGAGCATGCCGGGCGCCGATAGACCCGTAGCCAAGCACCAAGGCTCTCATGCCTTATCTTTGACCCATTCTCGCTGCGCCCGTTCGAAATCATCCAGTCGCCCGATATCCAACCAGTATTCCAGCAAGGGATAGGCGGCAACGGTCTTGCCGGCAGCAACCAAGTGCTCGAACAGAACCGGCATATCAAAAGATGTCCCTGCGGGCAGGTACTCAAACACTTCCGGCGACAGCACATAAATACCGGCATTGACGAAAAACTCCTGTACCGGTTTCTCTTCGATGCTTTCAATCCGTGTGCCATTGAGCCGAACCACGCCGTACGGCACCTGGAAATCATATTCGCGAACGACCATGGTGGCAACGGCGCCCTGAGCCAGATGAAACTGCAAGATATTTTCAAAGTTCGGGCGCGTCAACAGATCGCCGTTCATGACGACCACTGGAGCAGCCGGCCGTTCCGGCAGAAGGGACAATGCGCCCGCAGTACCGAGACGAGGGCCTTCGTGTAAATATTCTACCTGCACTCCCCAGCGATCTCCTGAGCCAAAGTGATTGCGGATCATCTCCGCTTTGTAATTGACGGACAGAAAGATCTGCTTGAACCCCTGTTCGGCAAAACTCTCAAGGATGGTTTCCAAAATCGGCTTGCCACCAACCTCCAGTAATGGTTTAGGGCAATCATCGGTCAGAGGCTGCAATCGCGTTCCTAACCCGCCGGCCATGAGCACGACCCAATTGGGACGGTGCGAAGCGCTGATGATCTCGTCAAGCGTCACCAATCCAACGATCCGACCCGCATTATCCACCACCGGAAGATGATGGAGCACTTTTCTCCGCATGAGCGCGAGCATTTCATCGCGAGGGGTAGACGCCGTAACCGTCGTTGGGCGCACATTCATAACGCTTGAAACGGGAACTTGGAGACCATTGCCGGCCAAAATGGCACGGCGAATATTCCCATCCGTCAGAATTCCCAGCAAAGAGGTATCTGCGGCCATCACCAGAGCGACCTGTAGTCCCGCCGAATCAACCTTGGCAATTGCCTCGCCCAACGTCGTGTTGGGAGAAACAATCACATCTTTCCAATCCGCCATTACGTGCTCATTCCAATCTGAACTAAGGAGTTACGTCCGATCGCCAGCAGACATTCATCTTGCACTGCCGCACTGGCGATCTTGCGATACATGCGATGCACTCAAAGCAACCGCACCCCGCCACCCTGACACGATACATCCGGAGCACTTCAAGCAAGTTCCGCCTTGCCAGCCTGGTCCTCACTTACGCATCCAGCGCTTCGTCAGGATTATAATCACGGCGTGCCGCTTGCCCTAAGGTTTGCCAGTACGCAAACGGGCTGACCCCGGTCCCCGGCCTTTTACTGGTCAGGTTATCTTCGGTAAACAGCTCTCCCGCACGAACGGCCCGAGCCGCAACCAGGCTCTTCCTTGCCACAGCGCGATTCTTCCGCTCCGATACGGTGGGATATTTGAGCCCCCTACCCAACGCCAGCTCGACCTCACGAATTTGACGCACTAACTGTCTCAATTCTTCCGGCTCCAACGATGCCTTGTGATCCGGGCCCGTCAAAGTACGATCAATCGTGAGGTGCTTTTCAATCACCCGAGCCCCCCGAGCCACAGCAACCAACGAAATATGGATCCCCATAGTGTGATCCGAGTAGCCGACAGGCAACCCAAATGCCTCGGCCATGGTGTCCATCGCACGCAAATTCACCTCGCTAAACGGCGCAGGATATTCGGTAGTACAGTGCAACAGTGTCACGCGATTGCGCAGCGCTTCATGCCCCGCGTCAGAGCTGAAGGCCTGCTCAAACTCTCCGCTCCGAGGGATTGTGGCGGCCGCCCAGACAAATCCATAGGCCAACACACCCAAGGCAGCTTCGACTTCCGCAAGCGTGCTCATACCGGTGGACAGAATTACCCGCGAAGCAGTGCGGGCAATCGCCAATAGCAATGGAGCGTTGGTAATCTCTCCTGACGGGATCTTGATAGTCTGCAAGCCAAATCGCTTGGCAAGGAGGTGCAGACTCGGCACATCAAAGGGGGTTGAGAGAAACGCGATCCCGCGCATGTTGGCATGGGCTATCAACTCACCATGAGCAGCCTCACTCAGCTCAAGCCTACGGATCATGTCAAACTGGCTTTCAGCCTGGTCTGTCACTCGAGTCTGATATTCCGCTTTCGAGGCGTGGCGACTCACGACCTGCTCGGCGCGAAATGTTTGAAACTTCACGGCATCGGCCCCTGCGTCTGCCGCCGCATCAACAAGTTGCTTCGCGAGATGCAGCTCGCCGTTGTGATTGACCCCGGCTTCAGCGATGATGAATGTCTTCATATCAGTGCCCTTACGCGATATCGAAGAAGGATTTTTGCGTCTCGATAGCCACAACCTTCAACGTCTCCTTGATCCGCTGACTAACGTTTCCCGAACCATATAGCGATGTGGTGGACGGCAATGCCGCTTGAAAGTCATCTGACAATGCTTTACGAATCGCGCTGGCAATGGCCTTCCTCTTCTCCTCGGCGTCGATCACGGAGGTTGCTTTAAGGCGACCCTTCTGACGATCGCCAATATTCACCGTAGCCTTTTTCAGGACAGGCGCCTCAGTCAGCGCGCTTGACGAGTTGCCAAGAATAACATCGGACTCACGCATCAGGCTCAAATACCGTTGCTGTCCTAATGAATCAAAGGCTGTGGCGCGATGCTTATTCGCCGAAACCCATTGATTGAGTCGCTCGATCAACGAGCGCCCCCCGGTATCGGCATTCGGGTACGTGAAAACCACTGTTGCCTCTGAAAACTCATCCAAAGCTGCCAGCAACTCATTCATTGGAGTAATAGGATCACGTTGGCCCAATGTTGCAGGGTGGTAGGTGACCAGCATTACGGGCGGGACAAGTTTTACCGCTAACGCGCGTTCCAATGACGGTCTATCCAGCCACTCAAGGCGGTGAATGGAATCCAAACCCGGCGCGCCAAAATTGAATACTCTCTCTGAGACTTCCCCAAGTTGGATGACCCGCTTTCGATAGGGCTCCGCAGCGACAAAATGCCATTGCGCCAGTTTGGAAATCGCATGGCGGATACCTTCATCGAACGCGCCTTCGGTTGTTTCCCCACCATGAATGTGCGCAATGGGTATCCGTAAAACCAGAGCCACCTGAGCTGCCGCCAGCATTTCAAACCGATCGCCCAATACCACCAAGATGTCAGGCTTCAGCCGATCCAGCGCATCGGCAAAACCAATCACCCCAACCCCCATGGACTTTGCAATGCCTACCCCCGAGTCGGATGAGAGCAGCATCTCAACTTTGGCGTCAATCGTGAAGCCATCGGTTTCGATCTGCTGGAAGGTGAGTCCGAACTCCGGCGAGAGGTGCGCACCGGTCACGACAACTTGCAGTTGCAGATCGACATCCGCCCTGACCTCTTTCATCAGCCAGCAGAGCAGGCCGTACTCGGCACGGCTACCAGTCACGATACAAATCTTTCGTGCGGGGATCATCGCAGCCAGCCTACCGATCCTGTGCGGCTTAAAGGATAGCTGGGGCGGATGCAGAATGGCTCCGCCCCTTGCAGCCGCATGCAGAACCCGTCGCTATACATAGCCACCGTGTTCACCAACATGGATGGCTTACCCGCGGTCACGCTCATCCCCGTCAGCCCCCGATTGAACACCTGGTCGAATACCCTCCGCGCCATGCCCCGATCAGATATTGTAGCGATCCGCCTTATAGTCAACGAAATTGGCTGGATGCCGGAACCATTCGACCGTTTCCATTAGCCCGCGCGTGAATCCGTCTCGCCCGCCATAGGCCGGCTTCCAACCGAACAGTTTATACGCTTTCCCGTTGTCTGCCCAAAGTCGCTCCACCTCGGAACCCGAGGGACGCAATCGTACCTGGTCCGTCAGGATCTCGATTTTCGCCCCCATGATCTCTGCGATGAGGTGAGCCGTATCGCCAATAGAAATCTCGAAGTTACTCCCGAGATTGACGACTTCACCTACGCCTTGAGCTGCATTCAGTGCGGCCATAAAACCGGCCACCGTATCGGTCACATAATTGAAGTCGCGCGTGGGACGCACCGCTCCCAGCTTAATCTGTCGTTTCCCATTGGCAATTTGCGTAATGATGGTAGGGATCACCGCCCGGGCGGATTGCCTAGGGCCGTACGTATTGAATGGACGCACAAGAGTCACCGGTGTCCCGAATGAGGTAAAAAATGACATCGCGATCTGATCTGCGCCGATCTTACTTGCCGAATAGGGAGACTGCCCCTGCAGCGGATGATCTTCTGTAATCGGGACAAACTTCGCAGTGCCATAGACCTCGCTTGTGGAGGTGTGCACCACTTTCGCCACACCCAAATCTCGAGCCGCTTGAACAATATTCAGCGTCCCTTTGATATTCGTATCGATGTAGGTATCCGGCGAATGGTAGGAGTATGGGATCGCGATCAATGCGGCTAGGTGGAGAACTGCATCGCATCCCTTCATCGCCGTACGAACTCCGTTGGGATCTCGAATGTCCCCGGCAAAGACTTCAAACTTTCCCTGGACATCCTCGCCACAATGATCCAACCACCCCCATGAGTTATAGGAATTGTAGAACACGAAGGCCCGCAACTCATGTCCGGCTCGAACCAGAGCCTCGGTCAGATGCGACCCGATGAACCCGTCAGCTCCCGTCACAAGAATCTTCAAACGAGCACCAACTTCCGCATTCTTAAACTGACGCCATCCCAACTCACGGACATCCCCTACGGATCCTCAGCGACCAGGAGATTATCGACAAGGTTAGAGAGTCGCCTGCCATAAGGCTTCTCATCCCGATACACAACGTACCGCGTCGCCTCCACCAGTCTGCGCCTCAGCTCGTCATCCTTGCTACACTCGACAATCCGTTGGAAACAAGACAACAATTCCGTTTCGCTGTAACACGGGACGACTCCTGGGAACTGTAACACCTCTTCAACATTTTCATACTGACTTACAAGATCCGGGGAAAGCCACTTGTTCTTGCCGTCTCCATAGCAGATTATCAGACAAGGCACCCCATTGAGCGCGCCTTCCAGCAACAGCGTTGTCGGAGGACAAATCATCCCGACCACGCTTTTCATCAGCGCAGGATAATAATCCAACAGAGCATCACACGAGGGATAATTCCCCGTCTGCAATGTAAATCTTGCCGCATAATATCCGGCTAGCTGTTGGTCGATGTATACATTCCTGAAACCACACTCCATCGCGTTCACTTCGTCCACGCGCCGCTGCATACCTGGATGCGGCCGAAACAAGATGACATATTCCGGATAAGCGGAGGAGATCTCCTGGTCGAGGAGATTCAGCGCTTGAATATCGTCAAACGGTATCGACGTGGTGGCATACAATATGACTTTCTTCCCTTCGGGTATCCTGTTGAACGAATAAATATGTTCGATCAGGGTGGTCTGCCGGTCGTCAAAATAGGCCTCGAATCGTGGAACCCCGAGCTGCACAATCCGGTCTCTCGGTACTTTCTGCACGTGTGTCGCTTGATTGACACCCTGCGGCCCCCACACGGCCAAGGAATCAGGCTGAACCGGCAAGACCCCTTTACTGACAAGATTGTCCCAACTATTAATAAGTATGAGCGATTTAATGCCCAACCGCCTTGCGGAATACGTCATGTCGATGGTGTAGCTGTCCGCCGCGAGAGATGGAGCCATTACCAGCACCGGTCTTACTTCTCGCAGCAGATCGGAAAACTCCGTCCATTTCGGCAACAACCTGTTGTACGCCCACAACAGCAGATCGTACAGACCTGGAAGAGAAAGCGCTCGATACAGAAACCTCATCGTCGGTCGGACGAGATCGAGCTTGATCCTAAATGCACGAGACCTTCTTGCATACTTATACATGGTGACGCTCAGCAGTCTGCGCAGCAGAAATTGGCGATAGCTGGGCTGTGAAATGACCCGCCATTGCGAAATGCCATACTTCTCAAACTCGCGAGAATCCCAGTCGCTGTGCATCGCTACATAATGAACCGTATAGTGTTCATTGAGTGCTTCAAACGCACCGGCCTTCACCCAATCTCTCAGATATATGTAGGCCGTAATGACAATGATGATGTGAGGCTTTTCCACTATACCCCTTACTTAAGTCGGCACTAATAGCGAACTCGTGAATGCGCGAGCGACAGCTCTATCATGGATTCAACAGCTTACCGATGAATGACACGATGCGGGCCTTGGTCGAATCATCCTCTCACGGCCTGCATGATGGATTTCGTCAAGCCGCCCTCATCCAACCCATGCTGTGCGAGCACTTCGTCATTACGGCCACAGGCAGGGATACCCCGTACCCCCTCAATCAACACCTTCCGCTGGCCCAACAAACCCGCCATGGCCAACTGGCTCACAAGAAAACAGCCGAACCCATTTTCCACACCGTGGTTTTCGAGCGTGACCACCGGCTGCACTCCCGTCAACAACCCCGCAAACCAAGTCAGGTCAATACAATTCAGCCAGGGAGTACTTACCACCTGAGCCTCTAGCCCCTGGTCTGCCAGTTGCTTCGCCGCCTTCAGTGCTTGAATCGTCATGGTGGCCCCGGCCGCCACCAACGTAAGATCCTTCCCCCGTCGCAGAATGTGTCCACGCCCTTCTGCCAAGTGATTCACCTCGGCCAATTCAAGACGCCCTTCAAGGGGAATTGAGGTCAATCGCAGATAGGTGCTTCCCTTATGAACACGAGCAGCCCACTGTAGTGCCGGCCTGACTTGAGCCGAGCACACCGGCTCCACAATCCGCAGGCCGGGCATTCCGGACATGGCGGTGACGTCGCGAACCGCTTGATGCGAATGGCCGGGCCCCCCGGGCAGCACGCCGGCCAGCGACCCTACGTAGATAATCTTCGTGCGCTCGGTGCAATTGTTGTAGATCTGCTCAAACGCGCGGGAGGTGAGAAAACAGGCGAACGAGTGAACAACCGGTAACAGACCACTCAACGCCATCGTGCCGGCCTGAGACACCATGTCCTGCTCAGCGATTCCACACTCGATGAACTGCCCGGGCAGTTCACTCTTCAAAGGAATAAGGCCGGTATCAAGCACAAGATCGGCATCTAATGCGACCACACGAGGATTGGAGCGACCTTCTTCCAGAATCGCCGCCGCATAGGCTGGGATCATCCGCTCTGAAGCAGCCGGCAGGCCCATTGGCTGAACGACAACTTCACTTACTGCCGGCGCGGAAATCCCCAATAGGCTGGATCGAGTCCGGATATCTTCCAGTAATTCTTGTGATGCCTTGCAATAATCCTCCGGCGTCGGAGCTCCTGAATGATACCGATAGTATTCTTGGGTCTGGGGCATCGCCGTGTGCTCCATAAACGACACGCCGCGCCCTTTAATCGTGTCTGCGATAATCGCTCTGGGCTTCCCCTCCAAATTCGGCACGGCAAACGCCTTCTCAAGGGAAATCACATCATGACCATTACACCGGACCACATCCCAGCCGAATGCGCTGAACTTTGCTTCAAGATCACCTAAATCACTGACATCGGTAACATAGGTATCTGATTGAATCTTGTTATGATCAACAATAACCGTCAGACGGCCGTCCCGCCGTCGCGAAGCGCTGATGAGCGATTCCCAGAACTGCCCTTCCTGCAATTCACCGTCACCGGTAAGGACAAAGACTCTCCCGTTGGACCGCCCCAAAAACTTGTCGGAAAAGAGAAATCCTTTTGCCTTGGATATACCCATCCCTAGAGAACCTGTATTCGTGTACGCTCCAGGAGTCTGTACGTCCGGATGGCCTGGCAAACCGCCGAAGCGCCTCAACTCGTGAATTTTCTCGAACGGAATTACTCCCAATGCGGCCTGAGTCGCATATAAACTGGGACTGTCGTGCCCTTTGGAGGAGTAATATCGATCCTCTGGCTGCAACACGTTCAGGTACAGCCACGTCACGATATCAAGACTGGAAAAGCTGCTCCCCAAATGCCCGGAGCCGGCGCGCGCGACCATATACAACGCATTAAAACGCGCCATCTGGGCGAACAACTCGGCTTTCAGCCTCGGTAGAGCGGAGGTTTGCAGAACGATATCAAACGCAGCCTTCTCAAAGTAGGACAGCTCGATACCTGCCGTCGCTGAGTCAACCGCCTCCGATACACTATGCGTGACTTGTTCGCCCATGCTTAACTCCTGAAAATCACACGCTGCAACTGCCGGCGCCGCGTGACCACATACACACTAACGCTTTGACTGGGGCAATGACCGTAGAAGGTGCTCGACCACATAAAAATCTATTTCGTTATCGATATCCACCGCGCGATTCTGCGGAATGATATGGGGGCGCACAAGATCCCCAGTCAAAGAATTTGTCTCGGAGATAACCCGTCGCCGACATCCGATGATGTTGGCCCGAAAGTACGCCTTTTCATACCCCTGTCTGGCAATTGGAGTGACCTCGCGTCCGGACTCAGAAAAATATGAGACAAGCTTCTTGCCGCCGTCTCCGTCCTCAACGAGCTTGAGCGCCTTCATGGGATGTTGGCGCGCCTCGGCAATCGCTACGGCCGAATCCGCTTTCGGATCGTCAAGAAGTGTGCGGATGACGGCGTCGATGTCCTGCGTTGATTGCAATGGAACCGTTGCCATCATGCGAACCACGATGTCCGGATGATATCCCTCATTCCGTTCCAGCCACTCCACCATATGTCTGACATATTCATATTCCGGAGAGTCGTCGGTGGCGAGTTCAGCCGGACGAAAATACGGGACCTCCGCACCGTATGACCTGGCAATCGCCGCATACGCTTCAGAATCGGTTGAAACAACCATGCGATTCAGGTACTTCGACTGACTCGCAGCATCAAGAATCCACCCGACAAGGGGCTTTCCCGCCAACGGACGAATATTCTTGTCAGGAACTCCTTTCGAGCCAGACCGAATCCCGACTATCCCCATGATGTTTAAGGGCGCATTCACAGCAACCATCACGACACGCTACGCTCGCCGACAATCGCGGCATGGCGGGAACGCTCGGCGATCATTTCATACAGTCGCACGTGTGCCGGAACTGCAATGCCATACGAATTCGCCAGGCGTATGACCCCTCCCGTAATCGACTCCACTTCAGATGAATGGGTCGCGGCAATATCCCGTTGGAGCGAGGTCGTGAGCCTGGACGGAAACGACTCGATTTGGGCGACCACCTTCCCGGGATCGATGTCCACCCCGTCATGGGAAGCCACCGACGCCGCTTCACGAACAGCTTCCTCCAGCAGCACTCTCTTTTCAGGATCAGAGCGAATAGCCCCCAGGGGCTCTTGAAACGCAGCGGTTAAAGATGCGACGGCGCTCAGTCGAACGAGCTTCCCCCAGATCACCTCGGCTTCAGTTCGATGCACGGACGTCGGGATACCCGCTTTTTGAATCATCTTCGAGACACAATCCAAATCGCGCGGCGCGACATCGTTGTCAGACGCGATATCAATATGCGGGTAGCCTTTCGAATGATGGCGAATGCGGCCATCCTCCTCACGAATAGCCTCAACCAAGCCAATCGTACCGACCACGACACAAGATCCTAGATGTGCTCGAATAACCTCCCGATGGCCGACGCCGTTCAACAAGGGAACAACTACAGCATTTCCCACTTGCTCGACAGCGAGCCGTCCTATCGCGTTCGATAAGTGCGGAGATTTGACCGTAATAAAGAGAACATCGACCGGGCCAGCGAGCTCCTCGCTCGCCCGTGGTCGGGCGATAAAATTTCCATAGACATGGCTCTCGACATGAATTCCGTCCTTTTGAATTGCACGAACGGATTCTTTTCGCCCAATGCACAACACATCACACCCGGCCTTCCAACACAACGCCGCGAGCAGACCACCGACCGCTCCAGGCCCGAGCACGGCAATACGTTCGTACACCTTCATTTGGGCCATTTATGTTTAGCTAAAACCTTTTCGTTCACGTCCGCGCCCCAACCGGACCTCGTTGGCACGTTCAAGTATCCGCTTTCGACTTCAGGGGAGTGGGTGAATAATTCATCCCGCCATGGCACATCATCCACGTCAATTTCCGCAAACCGAAGATTCGGCACCAGCGCGCAAAATTGCATACTGATAAACGTCGATAAATGGCCGTTGTAATTGTGTGGGCACACACTCATTTCATAGAGCTCTGCCATGTCGGCGATTCTCTTGGAACCGGAGAATCCGTTCCAGATCACATCTATGGATGCGATATCCATGGCGTGACTTACAAAAAACGGGCGGTATTGGCGCAGCCCATATAGGTTTTCGCAGGATGCGACGGGCGTCCGCACTGACTCTTTGATCTGACGCAGCGCTTCGGGATCATAGGAATCAATCTCAAGCCACAAGAGATTGTATCGTTCGAGCATTCGCCCAATTTTAATATAGCCTTCAGTCTTGAAGTTGAAGTTCAGATCGAGCGCAATATCGACCTGATCACCCACTGCGTCCCGTAATGCCCCAACCCACATATCAACCGCCGACAAAATCCCACGATTGGCATTCAGCTCAGGACCACCCGGACTCTTGAAAAACCCAGGCATGAAAACATACGGGTTCTCGCCGAGAATCGCAATATTCGTCTTGATTGCCTTGTAGCCCGACGCACACACCTCCGCACCAAATTCCTTCACATCCTCGAGCGATCTAATAGCGGGCTTTTTCACTAAATCCCACGCGCGAACACGTGACGTTCCACAATGAGACCAGTAGAGCGGAATTGTCTCGCGAACCGGCCCCCCCAAAAGCTCATAGACGGGGACTCCCAATGCCTTTGCCTTGATATCCCACAAAGCATTTTCGATTCCGCCTATCGCCTTCTGGATGACTGAACCTGGACTTTGGCGCGTACGAGAATGCATATCCGAACAGAGCTTTTCAATTCTCCTTGGATCCTGCCCGACCAGCAAAGGCGATAGATCTTTAACAACGCCCTCCATCCCCAGTGGGGAGCCGTGCGAATCGGTACATTCACTCCATCCAATGAGCCCGTCATTTGTCGTAATCTTGACGAACGACCATGGCCGCCACCCGGCATCTGCATGCAACATTTCGACTTTATCTACTTTCACGGCTGGCCTTACAATCTTCACCCGAGAAGGGAATTACAATTGAATCTCACTCAGATAAATGCGTCGCGGACCAAGAATGAAATATTCTTGAGCTCACTATAGACATCCAACGCTTCAACACCAGGCTCTCGGGTACCATTTCCTGAGGCACGAAATCCCCCGAATGGCATATGGGGTTCACTGCCGAAAGTCCCCATATTGACGTTTGCCACTCCTGCTTTTACCCGTTGCGCAAACCATATAGCTCTATCCACATTGCGAGTGTGAATAGCTGCAGTAAGGCCGTATTCGGTCGAGTTGGCCAAGTTCAGTGCCTCAGTCAGATCCTCGACCGGGTGAAGTGTTACGGCTGGGCCAAAAACTTCCTTACAGCTAAGGTCTGCGGTTGGCTGAAGACCTTCCATGACCGTTGGCATGATGTAGTACCCATTGGATAATTCGGGGTCGGTGGGCATGCTCCCTCCGCAGAGTACACGCCCGCCTTCAGCCTTGGCGGCTTTAATAGCGGCAAGAATGTTGTGCTGTTGGTGCTTATTCACAACAGGCCCAAGATCACAACCTGTGCTAACGCCCAATTTCAAACTGCTCGCCTTGATGACCAGCTTGTCACGAAACCGCTCATAAATACCTTTGAAAAGCAAAATCCTGCTGCCGGCGGCACAGCGTTGCCCCGCGTTACTGAAGGCCGATAGCGACGCCCAGTGAACAGCCTGGTCGAGATCGGCATCGTCACAGACAACGAACGGATTCTTGCCACCCAATTCAAGAGAGACACGCGCCAAGCGCCGCCCGGCGACCTCCGCAATCCAGCGACCGACGCCCGTTGAGCCAGTAAAACTGATGACCGCCACGCGCGGATCCTCGACTAATGCGGCTCCGGCTGATAACCCCCTACCTTGAACGACATTGAAGACTCCATCTGGGAGCCCCGCTTCTTTGGTCAACTCCGCAAAGAGGTGGGCAATGCCTGGCGAATCTTCGGAGGCTTTCAACACCACCGTGTTACCACAGATCAAAGCTGGAAAAGT
>SXGS01555505.1_pt1 | contig 17615 bp, 14 predicted proteins | sample 3174681 | NCBI WGS metagenome assembly SXGS01 (sample SAMN11356861, study PRJNA531348) | freshwater metagenome | isolation source: freshwater sample F1-80 | place: China: Fuxian Lake, Yuxi | collected 2017-12-25 | reverse complement strand
TCTTGTGCCTGGAAACCTTCTGGCGCAACCACCGCTGGCACGATCTCTTCCCACACGCCAAACCTCCCTCCCTCGCCAATAACTAACCACAATCGCAGCCCGCATCGCTACAACCTCGAAAAAAACTGAGATGCGCACTTTAATAAGCCTTGTATCTGGCTTATTTGAACGGTTTACACATGGCGCTGATTTGGCATGATGCGGTCGTCACCGAATTGCAAATGCCGAACTTATTACATCGCAGTCGCGGGGCGTGTCGCCGGGTTGTTTGGCTAACTACGTGGTTGGCTTGGGCTTTTGCAGAGCCACATTTTTGGTGTGCGTTGGCGGTGGAATCCAAGGCGGAGTCGCCACCGCCCTTGTGGTCGTTTCGGCCAATTCCGACGGTTCCGGTTCCAGAAGTGTCGGCCAGTGCCATGGTTCAAACACCGATCGATGCATTCGTCGAGGCAGGACTGAAGCAGCATGGTTTAAAGGCCGCACCTCAAGCTTCTCGAGCCACGCTGATCCGTCGACTCAGCCTGGATTTGGTCGGCATTCCGCCCACCCCGGACGAGGTGACAGCATTTGAGCAGGATCTATCCGCGGCCGCTTGGGACCGGGTCGTTGATCGATTGTTGTCGTCCCCTCGTTATGGCGAGCGGTGGGCGCGGCACTGGCTCGACTTGGCGCGTTATGCCGAGAGTGAGGGTTTCAAGGCGGACGAAACTCGACCCAATGCGTGGCGTTACCGGGATTATGTCGTCCGATCTCTCAATGCGGACAAACCGTATGATCGATTTGTTCAGGAGCAGATCGCTGGTGATGAGTTGTGGCCGGGAAACTCGGAAGCACTGATTGCCACCGGGTTCAATCGTCATTACCCGGATGAATCGAATGCCCGCAATCTCATGCAGCGGCGTCAGGAAATACTAAATGATATCACCGATACGGTAGGTTCGGTGTTCATTGGAATAACGGTGGCGTGCGCGCGGTGTCACGACCACAAGTTTGATCCGATTTCCCAGGCGGACTATTTCAAACTCCAGGCTTTTTTCGCGAACAGCGCGGCCAATGACCACACGCCCTTGGTGTCGGATGCCGAACGAAGGGAATACCACAAACGGTTGACGGTTTGGGAAAGCAAGACCCAGGGGATCCGGGAAGAGATGGAGCGATTAGAATCGCCGCACCGCACCGCCATCCTTCAGGATTATGTGGAGAAATATCCGGAGAACATCCAGGTGGCCTTGCGCAAACCGGCGGTCGATCGGACGGCCTTTGAACATCAGATGGTGGCAAAGGCTCGACTCTATTTGGATCCAGATTCCCACCAATACCTAGCCCCTCCGAGCGCCTGTTCGAGTCGCATGAAGAAGGAGGAAAAAGCGCGCTGGCAGGAGTTGAAGAAGCAGCTTGATCGGTTTGCTGGGGAACACCCTGGAAGACTGCCCCGGGCAGCTGCGGTGACGGACGTCGCCGATCAAGTTCCGCCGACGCATATTCTTGGACGCGGCAATTGGAATTCTCCGCGCGACGAAGTGATGCCTGGGTTTCCGTCGGTGTTGGGATTGCCTGATCCTGAAATCCTGCCAGTATTGTTGGGAACACCTCAGGCTAGCGCCAACGGCGTGGGCTCCGACTTGGCGTTCATGCACTCCCGGCGCAGTTCAGGGCGCCGTTCGGCGTTGGCTCGGTGGTTGACGGATTCATCGAATCCCCTGGCGAGCCGGGTCTTGGTCAATCGGGTTTGGCAGCATCATTTCGGACTGGGCTTGGTTCGGACGGCTGGCGATTTTGGATTCAAAGGCGAGACACCCTCGCACCCCGAGTTGCTGGATTGGTTGGCGGGTGAGTTCATGCGGACCGGTTGGAGTCTCAAGCAATTGCATCGACTGATTGTGCGCTCTGCGGTGTATCAGCGGCAGTCGACGATGACGCCGGATTCAGGGATGGAGTCTGGCGGCGCGTCCCCGGTATCGTTTGCTAAACTGGATCCCGATAATCGCTATCTCGCGGTATTTCCCAGGGTTCGATTGGAGGGGGAAGTCATTCGGGATGCGGCGTTGGCAGTCTCCGGGAGGCTCAATGTTGAAATGGGTGGACCCAGTGTGTTTCCAGAACTGCCGCCGGGTATGGAGACACGGGGTGGGTGGAAGGTAAGTTCCGAGCCGGGAGCGCCGGATCGGCGAAGTGTGTACGTGTTCGTCCGACGCAACACGCGTTATCCGATGTTCGAGACATTCGACATGCCCGACACCCATGAAACTTGTTCTCGGCGGAACATCACGACCAGTCCCGTGCAGGCATTGACCTTGCTCAATAGCCGGGTGACACATGAGTGGGCTCAGGGGTTTGCGGGGCGTGTGTTGGAGGCAGTCGGGGCAAATGACGATCGACAGATTGAAGCTGCTTGGCGTTTAGCCTATGGACGTAGCGCTACTTCAGATGAACTGGAGAGTTCGAGAAAATTTCTGAATGACCACCGGGGAATTATTGCGGAACGGCGGCGGAACGGAGAACCCATTGCGCTCCCCTCGGTTGGATTGGATCGGATAGATCCGGATCAAGGGGCCGCGTTGGTGGATTTCTGCCATGCATTGCTCAATTCCAACGAATTTGTTTATCGCGAGTAAGATCTGAGGTGCGTGGTTCCGGCGGCGGGCGGTGGTTCAAAAGCCGTCTGGGCGTGGAGGTCCATCGTAGGGGCGTGCCCCTCGTTCGCGGCCATACGTATGGATGACGTTGAGGAGTGCAGGTTCCTTGACCGCGGGAGCCTGGATGAAGCCATGAAAACGGCCCATCCAATAGGCGAGGAGCCATCCACCGGGTTCGATGATATCGCGACCGGCGGATCCGCCGTTGGCCTTCATGGTCCAAGCGTCCCAACGCAGCGGTTCCTGTTCGCGGGCGGGAAATGCTCGAGTGCCTCCTTTGAGGGCGACATAACCCGCCGGGGTTTTCAGATCGGTGCGATGGGCGTTTTGATAGGACCAGACGGTGAGGTCGAGCGGCCAATCGCGAAGGTGCGCAACGGCGGCATGCGCGTCGCATTCATTGCCGGTGAGCGTGCCATAGAGGAAGTTGTACCAGGGGTTTTTCTCAACGCGGACGACTTCGTAGCTACGTTCGAAGCCTCGTCGGTAGAGTGAACGAAGCTCAGGGTCTTGTTCATGGCGGAGGAGATTCCACCAGCACCAGAATGCGAGTTGATCTTCGAAGTGAAGAATGCTGTCGGGCGGGAACACCTGACGTTGGCGCAGGGTGTACTCGGCGTAGCCGAGGTCGACGAGTTGTTTGTAGGCGTCGGCAAATTTGGAGTCTGCGGTCATGGCAAAGGCCATCTTCATGAACGAGAGGATTTCGAGGCTTTGCAGTCCTCGATCGAAACGGCCCTCGTCGGTCAGGAAGTATTCCGGATCCCATCGTCCCCAGCGGGTGGGTTTGCCGTCGAGATCGACTAGTTTCCATTGATGATCGATGAGGTGAGTCGCGATGCGGGCGAGCAATGATTTGGCCTGTTCGATTTCCTCGCCTTGAGCGACATGTTCAAAAAAGAGGCCGACTGAGTAAAAATGAGAACAGAGTTCGTCGCTGGAGGTGTCGCCCTTCCATTCGAATTTGCCATCGGCAGTGTCATGCCATTCGGCGGCGAACCCGCCGGAACCATGCATGGCTTTGTGGCCGCGCTCTCCTTTGGCCCATACAGAGCGCGCCGGAAGGCCTGGGATGCCGGTCATGGCTTCGAGCCAGCGTATGGCATGAAACGTCGACACGGCTTCCCGGCGAGCTTCAGGATCTTGAGTGACGGCGAATCGATAGCATTGCGCGGCCAGATAGTCGCCGGTGTACCCGCCGTCATTGTCGCTGATCTCCCGGACGAATTCTTTGAGGGTGTCGTCCCACTCCAGCTTGTGAGTCAGTCCCAGGCGTTTTTGTCCCCATTCATCCAGGTGTCGTTCATAGTAAGCGGCCTTTTTGGCGAGCGTGAAGGGTTCGTAATCAATAATTCCCAGGCCATTCTCGGTCGCGATGTAAACCGATTGCGGGCCGGCCGCGATGGCGTGCACGCGTTCATTCGGGAGCCATCGGTCGCCGGAGAAATAGTGGAACGACTCTCCGACCATCCGGATGGCCCCTCGGGTGGTGCCGATCCAAAGGTCGTTGGTGAATCCTGTGGCGACGCAGGTGGTATCTTCGAAAGGCAGTCCGCGGTTGCCATTGAGTGTGGTGAGGACCATGCCTCGGAGCACCCCCAACCCGCGGTCGGTTGCCACGTAGAGAGTGCTTCCAAGGCTTGCGGCATCGCGGGTAACGGGCGACGGGAGGTCCCCCCAATCCCAACCCAAATCCGCTGGGAAATTGTAAAGATCGCGTCCGCCGAATCGGCCTCTCTCGAAGAAGGACACCCGGCCAGGGCCGACCACGGTGAGGGTTTCGCAATGGGAAAACAGGCGTTGGATTTCGAATGGGGCCTCGTTGGTAGCGAGCGGGTCGAGGACGCCGTTTTTCAGCCGCCACAGTTTCCGTTTGGACGCGACGATGGTTTCCCCTTGGTGCTGGGTCAGATCGACGAGTGATTGGGCGGACACCTTTTGCCATAGGGTACCGTCGAATTTGAACAATCCAGAACTGGAAAGAGCCCAGGCGTTGGTCCCCTCGGATACCAAGCGCTGTATGGGCATAGACATCCCGGTGACCGAAGCGAGTCCATTACCGGCGAGATAGGCGATGCCTTTGGAGCTTCCAGCGAAAACATTGCCCGCGACGGCGATTACGGACGTGATCGGTTCGCGGGAGGGGATTTTGCGGCCGACCTCCTGTAGAAACACGGTATCGGCTAAGGGTTCAGGGCGCCGTGGCAGTTGTTGGGCGGCGTGAACGTTCCAGCGGACGGCCAGGAACGCGAGGAACCCGAGCCAACTGGGAATGGAGCCAAGCGACGATGAGGCTGATGAAAACGGGAACAGAATGGCACGCGACACGCGCACTAAGAAAACGGAGCGGGCGTGCGGCGACGAGACTTAAAACCTGGAAACGTTAGTTCCCTTTCTCCAATGGGGGCCGGGTCTTGGCATGCCCAGGGTTAGCCGCGCAACGCGGCGTTGAGAAGGGCGAGTTGGGTCGGCACCCCGGTCCAGGGGGACTCCTTCATCTCGTACTCCAGTGCGACCCAACCTTGATAGTTGGCGTTGCGAAGGAGTTTTGCGACCCGTGAGACGTCGGTTGGTTCGCTTGCAGCGGCGCCTTTTCGTCGGATCTCTCCCTTGTATTGGACATTGACCGCATATGGTGCGCAGCGAGCGAGTTCATCGTAGGGATCCGCGCTGTGGAAATTTCCGATGTCCAGATTGATGCCCACCCAACGTGATTTGGAGGCTCGCACCACTTCGAGCAATTCATCGGCCTTACTGACGATGCCTCCGTGGTTTTCGATTCCGAGGAAAATGCCTTTTTGCCCAGCATATTCCGCACACTCGTCCAATGCAGCGACACATTGCGCGACAGCCTCGGCACGGGATTGATTTTTCTGTGTATTGCCGGCGAAAACTCGGATGTGCGGGGCGCCAAAGAGGCTGGCGCGATCGATCCAGTTTTTGACATGGGCGATTTCCTTCTCGCGTTGGGGGCCGGGCGGGTGTGTGAACGTATTGCCGACGGCGCTTCCGCTTATGGAGATGCCTCGGAGGTGGGCGTGACGGCGAACCTCCGTCAGATATTTTTCGGGGAGCGGATCGGTAAAATAGTAACTGGTAAGCTCGGCGCCATCGCAGCCGTGTTCCGCGCAATAGTCGATGAATCGGAACATGTCCATCTCGGGCTTGGTGGCTTCTGGAGCACCTTTAGGAGCCTTGAATTGGTCGCGAAACGAATAGGCGGCAAGGGCCAATCGAAGTTTCGGGCTGCCCGGCCGCGTGGGAGGTTCGACAGCGGCAACGCGGGTCTTAAGTCCAATGGCTGAGGTTGAAGCGGTGCCAGCGAGAACGCCCCAGTGCAAGAAATTGCGGCGATTGAGGGGAGGAATCATGTGTCTCACGACCCTACCGAGACAACATGGTTGAGCAAGCCTTTCGTCAGGGGAGCTGGTGGCTACGCAGCGGCGGCCATTTCCTCGACCAACTGGTGGGCATCGAGGGCTGAAATGATCAGAGCTTCGAATTCGGACTCGTGAATACCCAGGGCGTTCACCGCCTCTTCATTGGCGCGCACGGCGAAGCTCGCAATACCCGGGCAGGAACCGGTCTGGTGGGCAATCAGGTCTGCGGTGTGGACGATGGTGGAAAGTTGCGGGCTTGGTGAGATTGCCGGGTTATGATGGTTGGCTACCGCTTCGATGATGATTTTTGGGAGGCCCCATTTTTCCAGTAAAAGAGCTCCAACCTCGGCGTGATCCACACCGATGATCCGACGTTCGGCCTCGAGGAGTTCGCATTGATCGCGGTTGAGCAACTCCAGAATAGTTTGCTGTTGGGATGGGTCGATGAATTGACCGATGACTAACTTGCCGATGTCGTGGACCAGACCGGCGGTATAAGACACTGAGGCGTCTTGGTCTGGGAAATTGGATTTTTCGAGGACCAGTTGGCTGATGAACGCCGTGTGCAAGGAATGTCGCCAGAGTTCGGTCTGATTCATGGCGTAACCTGGGACGGCAGGTGCGAGGGCGGCTCCGAATCCAATGGAAAGGGCCAGTCGATGTACCGCGCGGTGACCAAGGTACATCACGGCTCGATCGATGGATGCCACGGACGAAACACCGACCGTGGCTCGATTGCACAAGGACAGCAATTTGGCGCAAAGGGCGGCGTCCCGGCGGATGATTTCGAGGATCTTTTCGTTGTCCGCTTCAGGGTCCGTGACCGCGGTGATGAGTTTGGTCACCGAAGGGGATGGTGCCTTCAGGTTGCGGACACGACTAATGAGTTCCTTGGAAGTCACAAATGTCTAGGTTGGCAACCGGGAGCATCGAGGATGAGGCCACCGCTTGCGAGATCTAAGCGCAAGGTTCGGCTATATTGGCCTCCGCATTCCACGAGATGAGCGATGATTCCGTTGCTGAGCAGGAGGTCCGTTACGGAAGCTACGTTGCGTGGTCCAATATTGAAAATCGGGCTTCGAGTGAGGAACTGTGCGCCGCCGGTGATGGTCACGAGGAGTCGATCCTTGTTTCCACCGAGCCCATAGATTGCGTTGAAAAGGGCGGGGAGACCGGTATCGACGAACACGAAGGGGCGCGCGACTGCGCGATCATGATTGGCGGCGGAGCTGGGAAGCATGGCGTGCAACATGCCGCCAACGTGAGCGACGGGATCATAGGCCACGACTCCGATGCAGGAGCCAAGCGAATGTGTGACCAGGATGGTATGGGGGTCACTGCTGGTGAGCATATTCCCGACACCCACCACCACCATCTTTTTACAGCTTTCTGGAGCCCCTTTGTTGGGTGTCATTTGGCCGCTCTTCGACGTGATGTCTCAATACATTGGTGTATCCCTTGAGGGACGACGCATTGCATTGAAAAAGAATCAAGCGTCCGACGAAGCTCACGCCAAGCACAGAATCACGGAATGTCGCGTTCATGCCAATTTTTCCGGTAACGGTGGCTGAAAGGAACCCGCAGTCGGCTCCTCAGGGTTTGGAAGCAGCGCTCGAGTTCCAACCTTCTTGCGGAGGGGCGAATTCTATGGAGAGTTTGTTTTCGACGCCCCGCCAGACGCGAAGGACGCCGTCGAGACCGCCGGACACAATGATGCTGCCATCGGTTGAGACCGCTGCTGAGGCTTGAAAATCGCGGGCTCCTTCGAGATCGCGAACTTTGTCGGCGTTTTCGTTGAGGACGCGGACGGTTGGATCGCCACTGACCGCCAGCACTTGATCATTCGAGACATAGGCCACGGCACCGACTTCTTTGGTAAATCCGCCGCCTTGTTTGCGTCGTTCGCCGGTGGTGACGTTCCAAAATTTGACGATATTATCGGCGCCTGCTGTGGCGAGAGTGCGCCCATGGGGAGCCCAAGCGACTCCCAGGACATGGCCGGTGTGCCCTTCGAAGGCGCGCACGGGTTTGGCAGTACCGAGATCAAGGACTCGAGCAAACCGGTCAGCTCCGCCGGAGGCAAGCCAAGCACCGTCGGGGGAAAACGCGAGGGCGAGAACTGAATCGCTGTGAAGGTTCGTGACGGCGTAAAGCTGGGTGCCGGTTGCGGTGTCCCAGACACGAATTTCGCTGCCGCGACTTGGTTCGCCACTGCCACCGGCGAGGCGTGCTCCATCGGCACGAAACGTGAGAACATTGACGCGGTCGACGATGGGTGAATTGGGATCGCCGGTTCCGAGAGTTCGCTCGAGTGTCCAGTCGGGGTAGAGATCCCAAGCGCGTTGTTCGGATCCCCCTCCGAAGATCAAATGCCGATCGCCGGCGAACGTGAGGAAGTCGACTGGATTTCCAGGTGCCTTAAGGCTCTCAAGGGCGGTGCCAGTGCCGGTCTCCCAAAGCTGGATGAGCGACGTACCATCTACGGTGGCGGCGAGTTTGCCATTGGGCGAGAGCGCAATGGCTTTGATGGGATTTTCGGTCGAGGCGAGGGCTTTCTTGGCAGCCTCCGTTTCCGCTTCGGACTGGGCGACGGCGGATTTTGCGTCGCGCAAGGCCGCACGTGCGGCGAGGATTTGAGTCTCGCCCCGGTGGATGGCTTGTCGGGAGAGCTCCAACTCATTGCGTGCGGTTGACGCCTTCAGGCGAGCGGACCGCGCTTCGTTTTCCGGAGCCTCCAGGGCTTTGACGGCTGCGTCCAAGCGTTCTTTGGCCTTCTTCTGTAGTTCTGTCGGGGTCGTATTGGTGGAGGTGCCGGCCTGTCGATCCGCCCGGGCGATTTCCATCTCCGCTTCGAATTTGGCGCGGCGCGGTTTCAAGGCGGCGGCTTCCTTTTCCGTTTGCACTTTCAGAGCGGCGGCATCGGCTTCGATGGCCTTCTTGAGCCGTTCATGGGATGCCTGCTGTTCCTTCATGGCGGCGTCTAGAGTGGTCCGGCGAAATTCCGCAGAATTCGTAGCTATTGCCAGGCTGCGAGCAGCGGCTTTGGACCTAAGGCTGGCGGACTGTTCTCCTTTGAGTGTGGCGATGGGCTTCAGGTCGTCGCTTTGCTGCAAGGTGGCGACCTCGTTGGTGAGGATCAGTTGACGTTTGGTTACCTCATTCAAGAGTTTCTGAGGAGCTGGGCTGCCGACGGTGATACCATTGGTGCCAACTACCACGGATACTGGGCGGCGCCAGATTTTTGCCTCGCGATAGCCACCCGAGGCGAGACGGGTACCATCGCCATTGAAGGCGATTGAATTGACCACATCGCGATGCGACACACCGGAAAGCTCCGGGTCGGCGAGTCGTCCGAGCAGACGTCCGGAGGACACGTGGTAGACATCCACCCGATTAGCGCGACCGCAAGCAGCGTAGTTGCCGTCGGCTGAAATGGCGACGGCGTAAATGGGATTGAATTGCGGGGCCAGTGATTGCCACTCGATTTTTTCAGTGCGCCGTTCCGAGGCTCGGGCTCCCTGGTCGATCCAGGTGGCGATCAACCCCAATTCTTCGGGCGTCATATCGCGCGCATTGACCTTATTCTCCCGTGGAGGCATCCGAGGCTTGGTTTCATGAGATGCCATCTTAAACGCCAAGGATTCAGCCGCTTTACCGGCAATTGCTGCGGGGCCGGATTCGCCGCCTTTTAGAATGTCCGCGGGAGTCTCCAAGAGCAAATCCCCCTTGGAGGTGGTGCGATTGTGGCACGCGAGGCAATTGGCCTTGAGGATGGGGAGGATCTGTCGATCGAAATCCACTGGATGGTTACTGGAGGGGCGTACCACTGGAATGGTGATTTTGGCGGGGGCCTCTTCCGCTCCTTGGAGACGGAGCCCGAAAGTGGCGGCCGCCGCCAGGATCACCGCAGACACCCAGGTAGAACTCCGGACTGAGCGAGACGAGGCAGAATCAGAAGGGACCATGGGAACGTAGTTCATTTCTTTTCGGGTGGTTTCGCGGCGGCGATAATTTTGATTGGGAACGGGGTGCTCCAGACGGGGACGACGACGTCGCGTGGCTTGGCACGTTCCTCGGAGTCCTTCGCGATTTGGGCGGTGGATTTCTTCTTGTCTTCGGCGGCTTTGGCTTTGGTGTCGAGTTCCGCAGCGCGTTTTTCGGCTGCGACTTTAACTTCGGGCGTTGGATTTTTGAGGGCCGCGAGCTCGTCGGTGGCCTTCTTGGCGGCTGCGGCAGCCTCGGTGGCGACTTTATCTGCTTCCTTGGCGGCCAGGGTGGCGGCCTCGGCAGCTTCCGGTAGCTTGCGATATTTGCCGGCGCACTGTCCTTGCAACCAGATCCAGTGAGTGCCCTCGGGCAGTTTCAGTTCGGCGAGGTTCAGCTCCACGGTGGCATTAGTGCCTTTTTCGGCCACTGGCGCATCTTTTGATTTGTCGAGTTCGGGACGGCCAAGCGCCTTCAAATTGAATGCGGCGTTGTAATCGCTGTTTCGCCGCACGCGGACGGGAATGGCGAGTTTCCCGTCGGCTGGAGCTTCCAGGGGTTTTTCCATCGCCACCAGGACCTGAACCGGAGTGGGTTCGGTATCGAGGACGGAGAGTGGGAGGCCGGTAGTGAGACGGGATTCGACGGAAGCTTGATTCCAATCCGGCAAATGCCAGACCACGGATCCAGCGCGGGATTTTCGCTCGACCGTCTGATTCCCAATGCGCGATTTGCCGGAGATCTCAATGAACCCGGACCATCCTGCGGCGGTTTCATCAGCAGTGAGGAATAGTAATCCGGTGTTCTGGCCGGCCAGGATGCGGCTGGAAGGGCTTCTGACTCCTTTGGGCAATCCGGTGGCGCTCAGCTCGATCTCTCCGCCGAATCCATCGCGGCGAAAGGCCATCACGCGAATCGCCTGGGTTCCACCGCGGCGTACTACGGGACTGACAGGATGAATCTCGCGATTGTCATCTTTGGGTCGTGGCGGTTGGGCGGGGACGGCCACCAGCCTGTAATCGGGAGTCTCGCGGCGGACGCTCAAGCGATACAAGTATCTTGGGTTTGGGGTCCCGAGGTTATAAAGGTCGCGAACCACTACTCGATAGGTGGCGTCGGCGGGCGATTCAAAGCGTCCGCCGCAATCGAGGGATGCGGTGTTGAAATCGCGATCGCCCACATTGGAGTCCAGCTCGGGAAGTTCCAGCACATCGGACCACGAGACAGCGGCTTGGGGGTCTTTGGCTTCGGCGAGACGTTGGACCACGGCTGAGGGATCCGTGGGCCAGCCGAGTCGATTTGAAAACACTTCGATCCAGGCAACCTCACCCTTTTTGGCGGTGAATTGGACTCCGCTGAGTCCGCCGCGGGCCTGGAACTGGCCGCAGTATTCGGTAGGTATTGAAATCGGTGTCAGCGAGGCCGATGTTGGCGCTGTGATGATGGGTAACTCGGTTAAGGAGAATCTGATGGGATTCGATTGGCCGTTGGTGTCACGGAGTGACCAATTAAAACCATCGATAAATGCACCATTCCGCCTCACCAGGACTTCCCGGGAGTCCGCTGATGTGGGAGCGACGATCTCCACGGTCCGTTCTTCAAGTCGACGACGATCGACGCCGGTACGGGAGCCTAGCGTGCCGCCTGGAAGATTTCGACCAACGAGCACAACGCGATTGGTTTCGCCGGTCCGAAGGACATTGGGGATGGCAAAATCGACATAGGGACTCGTGAGGAAGCTGAGGCGATAAAAATAGTCATCACCACCTCGATAGAGAGCGTCGTGGACTTTTAGGATGTAATTCCCATCGCTCGGGGCCGTGAAATCCAGGAGGGAGTGTCGGGCGCGCATTAGTTCGCGTCCTTCGGCGTTGAAGAACACTAAGATAGGTTCGAGTTTCGAGTCCAACTCGCGCGAGACGATTCTGGCGATGACGCGTTGGCCCTGTTTGAGCTCCACCCCATAATGATCCACGGCATTAGCGGTCACATGGGCGTCGGCGATGGTGTCGAGCGGTAGACTGACGACGGCGGTAGGGGAGATGTTGGTGGCGGGAATGCTCCAGGAGGGGTTGGTCGTGATTTCGATGGCTCTGGGGTTGGAAACCCCGAATCGTCCGACGAATCGGACATCGCAGACGCCAAGGGGTGCATTGGAAGCGACTTTGATGGCGAAACGATTGCCTTCTTTGGGTGTGGCGGTGATCCCGGGGACTGAGAACACCAGGCCAGAGCTTTCCTCCAAGTCTGTGCCTTGCGCGACGGCTTCGATAGTGCTGCCGATGCGGGCGCCGACAGGTTGGATCAAGGTTAATCGAGCCATAGCTGGCGACTGGGCCTGGGAGGCAGAAAAACCAGCCGCCCAGGGGATCCAGGCTATCCAAAAGCGAAGTGAACAAGACACAGTCTTTCCGACCGTGATGGCTCTTTCAAAATTCACCAGAATACTCATCGGCAGCGTCACAATACTTCCCTACAGGCTTTCGGATGTCGGAGGGACCATCCCAAGTGAGTCCTAGGCCATGTGATTCGGGTTAAGGGCAGTGTCTGGATTTCTCAGGTGCAGGGGAAGCGTCATTTTGAGGTCGTGGCGATACCGGCAGGCTTCGGGGCGGCAGTCAATGTAGTTGCTGGCTGGGGCCAGGAGTTCCTCCTTAGCCCTTTTGAATGCGCTTCCAGATAGGTACGACGCGCTTCATTTCATCGATAAGCCATTGTCCGGCGGCGAAGGATTCGGCGCGATGAGGGCTGAGCACCTCCAGCCACAGGGATGATTCGCCGACGGGTACCCAACCTACCCGATGAACCAATCGAACCGATTCAATCATCGGCCAACGCCGTTCCAATTCATCGAACAGTCGATGGAACTGGTGGGTCGCCATCTCCGAAAACGCCTCGTACTCGATTCCGCCAATCTGGACCGAATCTTCGGAGCCACGAACGAGGCCACTGAAGCAGAGCGCGGCACCAATCCCGTGGGAGGCGTCGCGTCGCGCGATCAGTACGGCTTCATCGATGAGTTCGGAGCCGATGGATAGTTGGCGGCGCACGGGAATGGTCGGGGTGATGGTGATTTAGCCGCCCTGGACTGGTGGGAAGATGGAGATTAGATCGTTTTCGGAAAGCACGTGATGGGCGGGTTGGTAATCCACTCCGACAGCGACTAACGTAGAACCGCGGAGTCCGCTGAGTTTTGGAAATCTCGCGGCGATAAGATCTTGGAGTTGACCCACGGTGGTGCCAGGGGAGACATTGAAACTCGATCGGTCGCACCCGGCGAGTTCCTTAAAAAAGGACCAGAACTGTACGTTGACGATCACGGTGAAGTCGAGATGGGGCTGGGGACCGCCGATGGCTAATGACCGCCGGGTGCTTTCGCGGAATCCGGCAACTTCGCCTCGTAGATTTCGGGCTTCAACACACCGATGAACGGGAGGTTTCGGAATTTTTCAGCGTAATCCAGTCCGTAACCAACAGCGAAGACATCAGGAATTCGAAACCCGGAGTAATCGGCTTTGATCTTTATGACGCGTCGGGCGGGTTTGTCGAGAAGGGTGCACATCCGGAGGCGTCGCGGTTCCATGGTTCGAATCTTATCAGACACCGCGTGGAGCGTGCGTCCAGTGTCCAAGATGTCGTCGACTATCAGCACATCGCGGCCTTTGACATCAAGGCGGAGTTCCTTGGTGAAAATGAGTTCGCGTGGGGATGTCCCGCCGCGATAGCTGGAAACGCCGATGAAATCGAGTCGAACGGGAATGGTCAGTTCGCGGATCAAGTCGGCAAGAAAGATCACGGTGCCATTGAGCAGGGCGACAACCACGAGCTCGCGTTTTGCGAAATCTTTCTGGATGGCAGCTGCCAGTTGGCAGACGCGTTTTTTTATGGTTTCCGGATCGATCAAGATTTCGGAGAGTTCATGGCGATGGGCGGGGGGCACGTGGCCCTTGCCGTGTTCAATCCGAGGCACAGACGATCGGTTCATGGCTTACCTATCTTGTTGAGTTCAGACCGGATGGATGCGGCCAAAGTAGATCCGGGGTCAAACGTGATGCCAGCCTGCCAGACTTCTCGAGCTTTGTCCGTGTTTTTCACTCGAAACAATAGTTGCCCGTATTCCCAAGCCACGCGCTGGCGCATCTGGCGGCCTCCGAAATCGGCCTCCGAAATCGGGCGGGCGTGCACCCAACCCAGGTCTTCTTCTGCCAGTTTTTGTCGATCGAACATTCTAGGAACCGCCGCGCTATTGAGTCCCCGAACCAAACGCGGTCGGTAGTCGTCAGGTGCCTGGAGGATGGCGGCGTCGAGCTCTCGAAATCCTTCTCGGGCGAGCCGCAGTTTGGTCGTGGGAAAGTGTGCGTCTCGAGCTTTTAGGGTCAACGTACTTCCGAGCAAGGCCCGGGCGGTGGCATGGCGTGGTTCTAGGGCAAGCAGGCGTCGGAGGAATCCCTCGGCCTTTTCTGCGGTATCCTTTTGCCCCCGTGTCGCGGCCTCATGGTAATGTTCCGCCAACTGGAGCAACGCGTTGGTCTGGCTGGCGTCGGGACCGGCCCGGGCGGACACCGACTGCTCGAGTTCCCAGAGTCGTTCGGGAGAAAGTGACAGGGAGAGTTGGGCGAATCCCAGGTCCGTGCTGGCAAGAAGGACCAATAAGGTCACGCGCTGCCGGACAATGAGGGACGGTCGCGGCGGCCTTGGCATCCGGGTAGGTATCATCCGAACAGTTGCTAAATGTGTTTAGAATCCGCCGCGTCTTTCTGAGTGTAGCCGGTATCCTGTCGTTTGAGGTTGACGTCATTCTTCTTGAGGTACGCTTGGTAGATGTCGTCGGCGGACATTCCAAGTACCTGTGCCATGCTGATCAGGAAATGCAGAAGGTCGACGACTTCGACCCGAGCGTTCTGCTCATCGAATTTCTGGTACTTGGCCCACCATTTCCAAGGCACACTGTCCGTCAATTCCGCCAATTCCTGTGTCATAGCCCGGGTGTAATTCAAAATCCACTTGGTCTTTTCCTCGTCGTTCATGCCATCAGTGAACACGCCGATGCGCTCATTGAGCGATTTCTGCATCCGGAAGAGCTCTCGCAACTGATCGGGTTGTGACATGCGAGGATCATGGCGCGGTGGTTTTGGAAGTGAAGACGAAAGGCGATGGGAAACGTGTTCCGTCGAAACCGCGCTTGGCGTTGACCGAACGGGTGCTCTGTTTTTATTATGTGGAGCCTTCATTAAAAAGGGATCGGCTTCTGACGGTATACAGAAGAGTCCCAACCTTGTGTCTCCAGAGCGCTTAGAAGCGGTAGCCTAGGCTGATTGTGATAACGAAATCGGCGAAGGCGGCATCGCCGGGCACGGTTCCCAGGCCGGTGATCTGACCCCAACGTTCGTCGGCGACACTGGATTGACGATTGCGATAGAGAGCGACTGGCGCGAAAACGCCAGCAGAGAAGCGTCCCTTCATCAGGGAGATGCCGGGTTCAATGGATACCGTATAACCTGGGCGTCGGAAGCCATCGGTCTCTCCCAATAGATCATCCACCGGAACCCCTTCCAGGCGGCCGCCTAGGCTTACGGACAATCCCCAAGCTGGCCACAGGACGAACGATGCGCCTGTACGAGCCAAGTATTGGTCGCCGATGGACATCACGTCCTCGAGTGCGTTGGTGTTGTCGTAACCGAGTGCTTGCGCGCTGGCGAGACGGGTTGCAGCTGTAGCGTTTCCTGCGGCGGCGCCATTGCGCAATGCGGTGATTGATTTAGGGCGAATTAAGCCAGTCTGAGTCGAAACATCATTCACGTTCTCTGGATTGAAGAGGTAGTAACCCTGGGCATACACGGTTGTGCGCGTGGCAATCTCGCGCCATGCGTAGAACTCTGTTGTGAAACCCCAACCCCCGTCTCCCGGCTGAATGGACTGGTCTACCGCAAATTCCTTGGGGCCGCTGGTGGTGATGAAGGTGTCAGAGGCATCGTACTCGCCAGAAGGAACCTTGAGGCCTAGCCCCACTTGGATATTACCCTTGGGCATCTTGGTGGGATCAAAGATCCAGGCATATGCCGTGAGGCGCCCGTCCGCGATGCCTCCGGCTTGGGTATGGTAACGAGTGGCGCCAGTCGACGGATTGCCCCCGCTGTGTTCGTAGAAAGAGGATCGATCTGAGTAGACGAAGGGCAGAACCGCGCTGACCGTGAAACGAGGATTGATGGCGTACGTGACGTTCAGGTCAAAGAAATGCGAATCGTTGATCACCTGGTTGGCGATCTGGAGCCGCTGCGTTTGTTCGACGTCGCCCGCGAAATGGCGGAAGGATTTTAGCCACCGGTACGAGAGGGCGACCTGCCAGTCCCCGGATTGAAATCCGTGGTCCGAATCATGGGCGCCTAGAGAGCACATGCCACCGCGGACAGCCACGCAGCCTTGTGCGTGAGCGGAACTGAAGTCGCCGAATACAGAGAGACTGGCTACAACGGTGATCCAACGCGTGGCGCTGGGACATGGGAATCTGTGTGAGGCAAGCATGGTGTACCCCTCCATCAAGCCAGATCTTGCCTGGGGAATGACAATATTGGGGGATCATGGCGACTTTTATCGGGGCGAGTTGCTCGGATAACAGGGTGAATCGCTCGAAGGACACGCAGTTCAATGGGTAGCGTCGATGTCTGTTTTTCGGAAAAAACAAGGATTAGCTATTTGGCTGAACGAGGGCGGAGCACGCATCATTTGATTCGGATCTTATTGAGACCTGGTTCGGGTTTGGGCCAACGGAGTTCAAGCTCCTCGAGTTCCTCGCAAACGGTCTTGGCGACCACGTAATCGCGATACCATTTTTTGTTGGCCGGCACGATGTGCCATGGTGCGTGCCGAGTGGAACATCTCAACGCCGTAGTGATCGGAAAAATTTCAGATCCGTCGGTGAACTCGGAACCACGTTGTGTTCGAAGCCAGAATGAATGTTTGTTCGGATCGGTGTCCACGTTTTGGAGTCCGTCGACTGCTCGAGTACGTATGTGCCGCCAACGCCACCAATCACCAGAATCTGGAGGGACCCATTTTGGTTTCTGTTGGCCGAGATCGAAGGCTGCGGGGCCAACTGAACTGTCAATTGTGCCACCCGGCTCGCCACGGTGCCGGCTGCATTTGAAAGTACAACCCAATACAACCCCTGTGCTTCGGGTAAGACCGATTCGATCCGATAGCTCGACTGGTTGGCCCCAATGATGGGGTCCGTACCCAAAAACCATTGGAATGAGAGCGGGAGCGAACTATTGGCGGCGACGCTGAATAAAGCGGCGGCGCCTTGGTTGACGGTGAGGGGTTGAGGCTGGGTGGTGATGACGGGAGGAGTATGAACTGTGAGAGCGACTGGGGCGCTGGTGATGCCCCCCGCGATGTTGGAGATAACGACGGAATAGTTACCGGCGTCGTCGGCCTGGATGCCACTCAAGACCAATAGTGGATTCACTTTTCCCGGGAGCGGCCCGCCATTCCTGAGCCATTGAAAGGCGAGAGGCGCCGTGCCGGAGGCACTGACGACGAAGTTCGTGGCGGTTCCCTGAAGGACAGTTGCTGGCGAGGGCGGGACCGTAATCGAGGGCGGCAGGTTGATGGAGAG
>SXGS01050359.1_pt1 | contig 17617 bp, 14 predicted proteins | sample 3174681 | NCBI WGS metagenome assembly SXGS01 (sample SAMN11356861, study PRJNA531348) | freshwater metagenome | isolation source: freshwater sample F1-80 | place: China: Fuxian Lake, Yuxi | collected 2017-12-25 | reverse complement strand
GATCGTGTCGAGCCGCGCGTCAACAAGCGTCGCCCGAAAGTGCTCGCGTTGATGACCAAGCCACGGGCTCAATACCACGCCGAACTCGGAGTCGCCTCGTGATCGTAAATCCTTATGCCGTAAGCTACAGTGCCATTCGTGTCAGGTACGTACCTGACACTTATTTCTCGGCTATTCCTAATTTCTAAATTGTCCGAACTTGTGCTGTTGTAGAAATTCGGTAGGAATTTGTCGTCGTTGAGCGGCAGAGGCGATGCACTCTATAGCCTGATTCGTTGGACGGTCCCTGAGTTAAACAAATGCCGCTTGTTGCCACGCTAACAGACTTTGAGCGGCGATTCTTATTTTGGCGATTTGGTCAGCCGATAGTTCGCCGAGCATGGGTAACATCGGACCGGTCTTCGCAATGTCAGCGAGTTCAACGGCGCGATGCAAAACGCGAATGGGTTGGATAGCATTGCGCAAATCTTCCAAGCCACAGAATTGTTGCCTCAACGAGTCCGCTTCATCGTATTGCCCTTGCTGAATTGCACGCAGCATTTCCATCGATCGGCTAGGTGCGACACAAACGCAACCACTGGTGAAACTAATTACCCCGAAATCACGCAGGTGAACAATCGCTGGCTGTTCACCAATTCCGCTGACCACGATATCGCCAGGAACTTGGGCCAGGACTTCGCGCAGGTAATCGTCGTGCGACGGATTATCGCGGACAACTGCATATTTGATCCAACTGATAATGCCATCGCGATGGAGTTTTCCGACGGATTCCGGTGCCAACCATCGGTCGTGCTTGAGGTACAAAACTATGGGCTTGCCATAGGCCTCAGCAAACATGCGAACTCCGGTGGCAATGCCACTGCTGTCGCACACCTCTTTTTGAGGCAGGACCATAACAGTTGGAAAATCAAAGTCGGCCAAAACACCGACTTGGTCCATCATGGTTCCGAACGCGGGCCCGACCGATGGAATCATCAAAGTACTTGCACCAGCGATATCACGAATCACGGTTAACAACTGAGCATATTCGGTCGGTCGAACGTGATATAGGACTGCATTTCCGCCGTATAACAACGTCGAGATGCCGCCCTGTTCCAGGAAGCGTACCAGACGCTGATTTTCGTGTCGATCAATGCGCAAGTTTGCGTCCCGCGCCAGCGGCGGTACGGATATCACGCTTGCTGCCAGGCGAGCGGACGTAATTGGTTGAGTATCCATGTTCAAATTCCAGTCAAATACAAAATCAAGTTAAGTTAGCGGACGACGTATTGGGTTGTTCGGAAAGTTCACAGGTCGTGGATCGTTTATGCCTAATCTCGGTCGAGCTTTCTCGCGCGACTGCGCATCCGTTCCCTAGAAAATGTCGGGCTCAGCACCTGGCGAGCGTCCAGCCAGAAAATCAAAATCACAGCCCTCATGTGCTTGCGTCACGTGATTTGCGAACAGCTTATTGTAACCGCGATTCCAACGATTGGTGGGTGGCTGCCAAGCGGCTTTACGGCGAGCGATCTCTGCGTCGTCCACCAACCAATTCAACCGTCGATGCGGGACGTGCAGTTCCACTATGTCACCATCGCGAATCAGCGCGAGTGGCCCGCCGAGATGGGATTCCGGTGAAACATGCAAAACGCAGGTTCCGTAGCTTGTGCCACTCATACGAGCATCGGAAATGCGGACCATGTCGCGCACTCCCGCTTTAAGCAGTTTTTGAGGGATTGGCAACATGCCCCACTCGGGAAATCCGGGCGCACCCAACGGGCCAGCGGACCTGAGTATCAGGACCGTGTCCTGCGTCACCGGTAGATCGGGATCGTTGATCTTCGATTTCAGCTCAGGATAGTTATCGAATACTAGTGCAGGACCGCGATGCGTCAACAGCCGCGATTCGGCCGCGACCGTTTTGATAACACAGCCATTGGGCGCCAAGTTGCCGCGCAATATACAAGTGCCCCCAGTTCTCCAAAGCGGATTGTCGCGAGTGCGAATCACTTGGTCGTTGAGAACTTCTGCGCCAGCGATCTGGCCGCCCAAAGTGGTGCCGCCGACGGTCGGGCAATCGAGGTTAAGAACGTCCTGCAGCCGAGACAATAAAGCTGCAAGGCCGCCGGCTTGATGAAAATCTTCCATCAAGAATCTGCCACTGGGGCGTAGATCGGCCAGGACAGGAACCTTCTCGGAAAGTTCGTCAAATCGGTCGAGCGACAAAGCGATTCCCGCTCGTCCCGCCATGGCAATGATATGTACGATTGCATTGGTGGAACCACCGATCGTCAACTGAGTCATAATTGCATTGTCGATCGATTGAGGAGTAATAAATCGGCTCGGACGCAAATTGCTCCACGCCAATTCAACCGCTCGCCGTCCGGTAGCAACCGCCAGTCGGCTATGTTCGGCAACCACCGCCGGAATGCTGCTAGCACCGCTTAACGTCAATCCGAGAGTTTCGGCAATACACGCCATCGTTGACGCGGTGCCCATCGTCATACATGTACCAGCGGATCTCGCAATGCAATTTTCAATCGCGTTCCAATCGCCATCACACAAATTGCCTGCACATCGCTCTGCCCAAAACTTCCAAGCGTCGGACCCACTGCCCAGCGTCTCGTTTTTCCAATGCGCCTTCAACATTGGCCCAGCCGGGAAAAAGATGCTCGGAATATCCGCGGATATCGCGCCCATGATCAGCGCAGGAACCGTCTTGTCACAACCTCCCATCAACACGGCGCCATCGATCGGATTGCATCGCAAAAGCTCTTCAGTTTCCATGGAGAGCAGGTTGCGATACAGCATCGTGGTGGGCTTCATTAGCATTTCGCCCAGGCTGATTGCCGGTACTTCCACCGGAAAACCACCTGCCTGCAAGACACCGCGTTTGATCTCGTCGACTCGCTGCGGAAAGTGCGAATGGCACGTATTCAGATCGCTCCAAGTATTGACCAGGGCGATGATGGGTTTGCCGCGAAAATCCGCATCGTCAATCCCCATGCCCTTGAGGCGCGAACGGTGACCGAAACTTCGCAAATCATCAGGTCCGAACCAACGGTGCGAACGTAGTTGCCGCGCATCGCGATCGGTTTGCGTATTCGATTGCTGATTCATGAGTTGTGAATGCAATTCTTGCCAGGGTTTGGAAAGTGCGTATTCTAGAAGAAATCCCGAGATTATGTCATAGTCCAACACGAGAAATGTTGCGATCATTTCTCATCAAGTAGAACCTGCCATCTTCTGCACCACCCAGAAAATCGGGTACGCCATTTCCATCGAAGTCAACGACGGTTGGACTAACGTCATGGCCTTCAATATTCTGCTTGGCAAGCGTCCCGGCGTTTTGGAATCGCCAAACTCCATCGGTCTTGCCCAAGCCTCGGTAGAAATCGGCATTCGCGGAGTTCAGTAACAGATCCAGAATTCCGTCACCATCCCAATCGACTACGGCCAACTTGCGCCTGCCACTGCCACCTGCAATTCGATTAGTCAATTGCAATGGTCGACCTTGCTCATCGCATAACGAGCGAACCGGCGGTAACAAAATGCGCTGGCCATCGCGTAAGCTGCGTTCGAATAATGTTAGGAAGCCTTCATGGTCGAGCATAACCAAGTCCGGCAGCCCGTCGCGAGTTAGATCGACAACCACGGGCGTCGTGCGCCATTGCGTCGCCAGTTCTTTACCTGTCGGACGCCACCACGTCCAGCGCGGCTTGGGCGTTGGTCCATTCCATTGAACCTCAATGCTCGCCGGCGGCGACAGTTTAGGCGACGCGCGACTGCCCTCGTTTCGCAACCATTGAACTTTGCCCAGAATGGAGTTGAAAATCACATCTGGCAATTCATCTCCATCCCAATCAGCCACGTTTAAAGTTGTGTAACCCCATTTCGCTTCTGCTGGTCCTTGAATGCTTCCGTTGGGACCGGCTTGGACGCGAAAAACATTGGAACCAGCGGTTAGTCGCACAGGCGCGGACCACTTGGGATAAGCGACCGCCCTACCACTGAGATTCTGGAATAACTCGATATAGCCTGCCGTGTTTCCCGAAACAATGTCCATATCCCCGTCGTTATCCCAATCGACTCCGAAGGGAGTTGCCAAGGCTCCGCACTTGAGCGTATCGGCTTGTTGCTGAAAGTACTTTGGCTGCTGAAAAATCGGTACTCGTTGCTCGGTGAATTGACCAGAGTTCTCGACCAACGCGACACGTCCGTCTTCGTCACCTACGATCAAATCCTTATCGCCATCTCGGTCCCAATCGAACGCGACTGGTACGATCATTTCCAAATCCATCGCCAATCGCGCCCCGTCGGGCTTCGTCAGACGGCGACCCGCCGCATATTTAGGCTGCGAGCGCGAGCCAGCGTTCTCAAAGTACGTAAAGCTATCGAGAAACTCGCCGCAAATCAGATCGAGATCTCCATCGCCATCAAAGTCATTGAAATTAGGAGACGGGCAACCATAGACATCGATCGGCGAACCACCAGCGGCGATCTTCGCGGGTGATGAATATTCCGGCTGCTCGGTGGTGCCAGTGTTTCTAAACCAAAGCACGAAACCGTGCAGAGGTCCATTGGTCCATTTCCCTTGTTCGTCCCACGCATCGTCCCAACCGTAGTAACTCCAATCCTCGATGCCCACCACTAAATCCAATGCACCATTACCATCAAAATCGACCAAGCGCCATTGATTGTGTCGTACTTTTGGCCCCTTAGGCTGTTTACCCTCGGGAATATAGAACTTTGCAGGAATTGGTAAGATCGACTTTTGTTCGGTCCCCGTGCGAGTGAAATCTCGATACTCGACGCCGGGAGATAAGACGCGCAGCGAATCGCCGATATAGCTCGGCATCACATAATGCACGGTACCGCTCAATCGTCGGCCTGGTTTGAAAACTGGCAATTTGTTGGCGCTACCGGCTGGGGTCGGATTCTCGAACATCCACACACCGTTATACGGCTTGTCCGGACACGAGACGAGCAAGTCAAAATCGCCATCACCGTCTGCATCGCAAGGGATCGGCCATGCCCACAAGCCGACTCCCAAATCCACGACCAGACCAGGATGGTTGTAGGACAATCGCTGGAGAGTATCCTGTGCCTGCATACTGCCGAAGTGGATCAACACGCTTAACAGGCAAAGAACTTTGCAGAGTTTCGTCATCAATCATCTACTAAGAATTGGTCGCAAGTCGCTCGTTTATTCACCAACATGCTACAGCAATTCGTGAATCGGCATACCGTCGCAGACAGGCATTGGACGACCATCGGCGGTCAAATACGTCAAGCGAGATGCGTCGTAACCCAGCGCGCTGAACACCGTAGCGTGAATATCGGCAGGAGTGACTGGCCGCAGCCGCGGGTAAGCGCCGGTTGCGTCTGACTCGCCAACGACCTGGCCGCCACGCACTCCGCCGCCGGCAAGCACTACCGAATAGCACTGTGGCCAGTGATCGCGTCCGCCATCTTTGTTGATGATTGGAGTGCGTCCGAAATCTCCCATCCAGATCACCAGAGTTTCGTCCAGTAATCCTCGATCGCTCAAATCATCCAGCAGCGCCGCAAAAGCTTGCTCCATGGGTGGAACCAGTTTGTTTTTTAAGCGAGGAAAGTTGTCTAAATGAGTATCCCACGTAATGCTCGGTCCATTGACGGTCGTGACAAAGCGCGACCCGGCTTCGATCAAGCGTCGGGCCAACAAATGCGATTGCCCCCAACTGTGTCGGCCGTACCTTTCTCGCACTTGGTCAGGCTCACGCGATAAATCAAAAGCATCACTGGCTTTCCCGGACACAACCAACCTCATCGCTTTGGCTCGCTGGGCGTCGATGTCCTCAGTCACGTCAGTTGCGATTCGTGTTCCACTGGTCTCCATCGATTGCAATAGCGATTGCCGATCTTCCATGCGAACCTTGGTCGTCGATGCCGAAAGCCGTAGCCCAGTTACTTGAAAGTCAGTAGCGTTTGGATCGGCATTGACCACGAACGGGTCGTAGGCAACTCCCAAGCAACCGCCAAATTGGCCAGGCGTAATGTATTGAAAACTATCGCAATGCGGAAACGGAGTAATGACATATGGTGGAACGTGCCCAGAAAAACCGTCGCGCTGTGCGAGCCAGCCGACCAACGTGCCAAAGCTGGGCAAGTCCGTGCGCGAAGGATTGATCAGCGTACTGTTGATGCGATAGGGCTTGCCGACAATCGACCAATGCATGCCAGAATTGTGGCTCGTATGGTTATGGTAGACACTGCGCACGATGGCCAATTTGTCCATCCGTGTTGCTAGCCTGGGCATTAACTCTGATATCTGTATTCCTGAAACATTGGTTGCAATTGGGGACAACTCGCCTCTTATTCCAATTGGAGCGTCGGGCTTCATATCCCATAGGTCCGTATGGCTGGGTGCACCGCAATTGAAAATCAGAATCACCGACTTGGCGGTTTTTCCATTCGGTTGACGCCTCAATGAGTTTGCCGCTGCCGACTTTTGCTCAACTAAGTTCTCCGCCCGCGCAGCCAAGCTCAACAGAGCATTTATCGAAGCTATGCCAGACGAGAACATCCCCGCATCGATGAGAAACTTCCGTCGAGATAGTGACGCTAGCTGATCAGCATTTGGCAAAGATTGAGTTCGAAGCACTCGATAAACTCCGTAGAAAACCCGATCCGATGTGGGTGCAATCCCCACGTTTCCGCACAAGATTCATCGACTTCATATTACCAGGAATGTTATTCGATCAATCCTAAATAACCATTTTTCAGAAGTGACGTCCTCACCAAGCGAGAATGCGAATACAAGCCCGATGCGCAAGCGAGTGCATCAATCCAGGCTCGCACTCGCTTGCGCTTCGGGCTTGTATTAGTATCTGCCGCTCGACCGATCATCCGCCTCCAACCAGAGGTAAAAAATGAACCTCACTATCGGGAGGAACTTTGGTCAGCAGTCCGAGCGAACTAACTGAGCCACCGATCGAGACACACCACCCAGCCCGCAACTGGTTGTTCTGGATTAACAAATCAGCGATTCCTGGAAACAGTTGATCCAACTGCTTGACGGCTTCGCGCACCGTCGTGGCAGAAACTTCGGCGAATTCCTTGCCGCTGGCCAATGCTCGCGCCGAAGGTGGAATATAAACGCGTATCATGGATTGATCACTACCAATTCACTTACAATTCGTGCAGATGGTTATCCGATATTGAATTAGACTCCAATGGAATCACATGACAACTCGAAATTGGATTATTGTTCGCGATTGACTGCTTGCCAGCGGTCGCACAAAGGTCGTCAACAATGCTGGAATTAGAAAACGTATCCAAATCGTACGGTAGCTTGCGAGTATTGGAGCCGATCAGCCTAGCTATGGAACCGGGAAAGACGGTCGTGCTGATTGGTCCCAGCGGCTGCGGCAAGTCGACGTTGCTGCGCATCCTAATCGGCTTGATTCCCAGTGACACCGGTCAAGTGCGGTTTGGCGGCGTGGAAATTACATCGAAGAACGTGCTGAAGATGCGGCACTCCATGGGCTATGTTTTGCAAGATGGTGGCCTCTTTCCGCACCTGGACGTTCGCCAAAATGTCACCTTGATGGCTCGCTATTTGAACAAGATGACTCCGGCGCAAATGGATGTTAAAGTAGAAGAGTTGGCTGAACTTACTAAACTGCCGCGCGAAGCTCTCGACCGATTTCCCACGCAGATTTCTGGCGGTCAACGTCAGCGTGTGGCGATCATGCGCGCACTGATGCTAGACCCTCCGCTATTATTGTTCGATGAACCGATGGGGGCGTTGGACCCGTTAGTCAGATTCGACCTGCAAAACGACTTGCAGAGCATCTTTCAGCGACTTAAGAAAACGGTGGTCTTGGTAACTCACGACATGGGCGAAGCGGCATTTTTCGGTGACGATCTGATCTTGATGTCGAGCGGCAGAATTGTTCAGCGAGGAACAATCCATGAATTCCAGCAGCGACCCACCGATCCGTTTGTCACACGCTTTATCAATGCACAACGAGTTTGTCCAATAGGTGCTGGCTGATTGGCCGCCGTCCTTGTTTACGGATTCTCAAGCATCACCCATGGAATTGTTTATGCACTTTGCCGCGCAGATTCGGACGATGGACCCTAGCCGAAAAATAATGACTACGGTTTCCTTAATCCTCTTATCTATTGGGGCGATAGTCCGCTGCCACGCTCAACCTGCGCAGAGTTCAGATGCGCCCACGATCCGCATTGGTTCGAAGAGTTTTACCGAGTCGGTCATCCTCGGTGAAATGCTGACCCGATTGGCGATCCATGCCGGCGCACGTGTCGAGCACAAAGCGGAGTTGGGTGGTACTCAGTTTCTTTGGCAGTCGATGGTGATCGGCGAATTGGACGCTTACGTTGAGTACACCGGGACATTGTCAGCGGAGATTCTCAAAGACGCGAAGATTCGGCAAATGAGCGACTTTCGCGCGAAAATCCAGCCCATGGGAATTCGCATGACCGAATCGCTAGGGTTCAACAATACTTACGCGTTGGGTATGAAAAAACCACGTGCACTGAAGTTGGGGATCACGAAAATCTCGCAGTTAAAAAATCAAACCGACCTGAAATTCGGTTTCTCTGATGAATTCATCGAACGTCCGGACGGTTGGCACGGACTCACGCGAGCATACGCGCTGCCCGAATTCGAGGTCACGGGCCTCGACCATAGCTTGGCTTACCGTGGATTAGAATCCGGAGCCATCGATGTGATTGATCTCTATTCCACAGACCCGGAGATCATATCTTTTGACCTATTGGTGCTGGAAGATGATCGCGCGTTCTTTCCGCTCTATAACGCAGTGATCGTTTATCGCCAAGACCTAGAATCGCGGGCTCCTAAAGTTGTCGAGCAGTTTCGCCGTCTGGAAGGAAAAATCACCAGTGCTGCTATGGCCGAACTGAACGCTCGATCGCGCATCGACAAAGAGCCTGAACCTGCGATTGCCTCCGAATTTCTGCATGCGAATGTCGATACACAAATCGAACTAGCTCAAGACGATGGGGGTGTCTTTCAGCGCCGATTAAAGAAATTCTGGGTTAACACTTACGAACATGTGACGTTGGTCGCGGTTTCACTGACGATGGCGATCCTTGCGTCAATTCCTTTGGGAATCCTGGCTTACAAGTTTCCCAAGGCGGGTGCGTGGATTCTGGGTGTCGTGGGCGTGATCCAAACAATCCCTTCAATGGCGTTGCTGGTTTTCATGATTCCCGTACTGGGCTTGGAGGCCAAGCCGGCGATCGTTGCGCTGTTCCTCTATAGTTTGCTGCCGATCGTGCGAGGGACTTTTACAGGTCTGCAAGGGCTATCCCCAGCGATCCACGAATCGGCCTTGGCGCTAGGGATTCCTGACGGCGCTCGTTTGCGATTGATCGAATTGCCCCTGGCATCGCAATCAATCCTCGCGGGCATAAAAACATCAGCCGTGATCAACGTTGGCACAGCTACTATCGGCGCCCTGATCGGCGCCGGTGGCTACGGCCAGCCAATTCTAACGGGAATTCGCTTGGCCGATATAAGCCTTATCTTGCAAGGTGCGATTCCCGCCGCAGCACTCGCGCTGATTGTCCAGGCTGGCTTTGGCTGGCTAGAGAGATTTCTCGTTCCGCGTGGTTTGCGCGCGAACTGATCGGAAAGGTAGAAAAGTACAACAATACAAGCCCGATTCGCAAGTGCGCCAGCGAGTGCATGAGTGCCAGGAATGACGCACTCGCTAGCGCGTCGGGCTTTTATTCGCCTAATCGGGCAGTTCGATGTGTTCCATCGACGCTGCTTCGCGTAGCTTGGTGAGTGCACGAGCCTCGATCTGTCGAATTCTCTCTTTGGTTACTCCCAGCTCTTCGCCAACTTCTTTCAATGTTAGCGGTTCTTGCTTGTGGTCCAAACCAAAACGACGAATGATGATCTGCTGTTCGCGCGCGTCCAGTCGATGCAGGATGCGGTTAATTTGTTTCTCCCGCTGTTTCTGCTCCAATTCCGACGCGAAATGGTTGGCCCGCGTATCCTGGTGCCCCAGGAAAACTTCTTCGTCGGTTGTCCGAAAACGATCCCTGTGCTTGAATTCATCGGGAATCGAACGAGCGAAATTCTTCATAATCGCCCAACTCGCATAGGTACTGAATTTGTTCCCTCGCGAGTAATCGAATTTTTCTACCGCGCGAATGAGCGACATATTGCCATCGCTGATCAACCCAAAAAAGTCATCCGAGCCTCCCACATGTCGCTTGGCTATCGATACCACCAAGCGTAAATTGGCTTGCACGATTTGGTTCTTGACTTCGACTGCTTCGGCGATCAATTTGTCAATCTGGTCCATCGCGACAGACGACGGATCGGACGAGTTTAGTTGAGCGACCATTTGGCTGGCTTTGAATTTCAGGTAATTCATTTTGCGAAACAAATGATATTCCTGCTCACGAGTCAGAAGCTGAACGTCGTACAACGAGGCCAAGTAAGTCGGCAGTCCACTCGGTGGACGCATCTTTCGAGGCGGGATCATCGTCTCAGGCATCGATTCGAGGATCTCGGCTTCTAGTTGTGGCGTCACATTTTCGAATGACTCGTTGAAAATAAACTCCAACGGGACTTCATATAGCAGCTTCGCTCGCTGTTCGTTGATAATGCGCACAATGCTGCTGCGAGTTCGCTTGTAACGACGACACAATTGACTCAAATTTGTGCCGCTCAAACTCTGCTGGTAAATCAAACGTCGATCCTCGTCGGAAAGCACTGGACGCTGCGATGGGAATATCGCTTGATTGGGATGGCAAGCGTCATGGTTTTTCAGCGTGTAACGGATTGTCTCAACGCTGCGATTCAATTGAACCGATAGTCGCCGTGCAACTTCGGTCAAATTGGCACCGTCCACCGCCAAGCGGCGTGCTCGTTCAAGCATCTCCGTTCGCTCGTCATCGGTCATCTGGCTGAACCGCTCGCCGCGGCGCACGCGCTCTCGATTACGAGCCACAAACCGCTCGACACTGCTGTGCAGAAATCCAACTCGCTTGCGCCCGTCGCATACAAATCGGCGGCTAACCAGCCCCTGATCTCGCCAGCGCGAAATGGTCTTCGTGGAGACGTTGAATAGCTTGCTGAGATCTTCGACAGTGTGCACGGGCTCGGAAGCCTCTTCGACCTTGAGATTCAACGAATCAGTCACATCTTCGACGAACAGACGCAGGTCATGCGCAGCATCCTCGCCCGTGACGAGTTTGCGCGTCGCCTCATCAGGCCGATAATCCGTGACGCGGTAGTAGAGAAACTCAAATGGATATTCGCGCGCCATATCCAATTCGCTCAGCAGTCGCTCGGCTCGTTCCGCCTGCTCGAGCCTCTTGCCGCGCGGAGTAAATTTGACTTGATGATCGCGAAGTTCTCGGAGAACGGCGATTCGATAATCTTGATGCATTTTTCTACCTAATCCCTGCTAGTGAGAATTCGTCATCTTCCGTGCGGCTTCCGACCGCCAACGAACTCCACGGCTGGGGTGAACCTCCTCCTGAGGCTCAGCAAAATCCACGGGCCAATCGAGTTGCTATTCGCAACATCATCTCTTTTAAAGTTGCCCCAACACGGCCTGTGTTACGCGTCTCCAGCATTTCCTACCCTGAATCATACGCGAAATGGCTAGTATTAGGTTCAGACTTTCAGAGATGGATCGCTCTCAAACCGCAACAAAATCAGTCCTATCGGAACAGGCCCGAAACTACGATGCAAAAACAAGGCCAAAAGTTCGCAAAAATGGTTTGACATTTTCTTCTGAACGTCTACGTCCATCTTTTCCAGTGTTTTCACTTGGTCGTGCGTTTCTATCGTTCCTCCGCGTTCTGATACTCGTTGGGAAAAAAACTCCAATCCATGCAAAATTGACATGCTCGGTCTCAAAGTGAGAAAACAGCGAGTGCTTGTTAATCTCTAACGACTGTGCTGGCTCCACTATTTAAACCTGAGGATCGATGCCGAGATACCAGATCAGGTCAACCGCGTTTTACCTTCAACCGGGAGTTTGTCTGATCGTGACGGGTTCTCACACCACAGAATTGAAAAGTAGCCGATCGATAAACCTTTTGGTGACCACAACTCAGACCAGCCAAATTCGGCGCCGATTTCTGGTGAGTTTGATTGCGGCCAGTTCGGCAACTTGGCTCGGCAGCCCATTGCCGGCTCAGCAACCCACCAAGAACAATCGCGCGAAGATGCTAGTGCGTCCGCATAGCCAGCAACCGCTGGGCACTCGCACCCGGATGGTTCTCGAACTGAGTGGCAATCTCAGCGTCGCTGAACCGGACAAGACCAAGAAGTCGAGTGTCCGAACTGCCGAAGTCAAAGCGACCAGCACTCTCGATTACGAAGACTTGACCGTATTCGATTCGACTCAGAATCTTCCCGCTGCCGCTGCGCGGCAATATTTGGAAGCGAAGGTAGAAACTTGGATTTCTGGTCACTCGACCAGCCAATCTCTGCGCTCAGAATGTTCCGCGGTAAAGCTGACTCGCCACAACGGTTCGTGGCAGCAATACTGCGAATCGGAACCACTAACGGCGCGCGAAGTCGAATTGCTGCACAGTCCGATCAACTCGATCATGATCGATCAGTTGCTGCCCGCGGAGTTAGTACAAGCCAACTCCAAGTGGAAGATCGATGAAAAATCTTGCCAAGAATTGTTCGGACTGGACGCTGTCCATCAATCCTCGTTAGAGGCCGAAATTGCTGAAGCGGAAAAAGGAGTGGCGACCATCAAGGTAAGCGGCACTTTGGATGCAAGCGCTCATGGCGTGGCAACGCAATTGACGATCAGCGGCAACATCCAAGCGCAATTAGCCTCCGCAGGTGCTATGGTGACTTGGGCCGGACTGGTGATCAAAGAAGTTCGCTCGATCAGCGAAGCTGAACCGGGTTTCGAGATTACCGCGCGTATTCGCATCATCCGCAAGGAAGCTACGGATATCGAATTCACGGACGCTGAACAACTGCAGGCGATTGCCAAGCAAGACGATCCGGCGCGCTGGATGTTGTTCGTGCGATCCATTCCAGGGCGTTACCAGATGCTAGCCGATCGGCGCTGGAAAACGATTATCGACAGCGGTGATGAGGCCATCCTGCGGTTGATCGAAAACAACAAGGTCATGGCCCAGTGCAATATTACTCGTCTGCCCAAACTGGACGCAGGCCGGCAACTGACTCTCGCAGGATTACAGGATGACATCAGACGATCTTTAGACAAGAATTTCGGCAGCTTCGAGGAGTCCTCGGAACGCGTCACCGTCTCGGGACTACGAATGGCGCGCGTGGTCGTGGTGGGCTCGTCTTCTGATGTGCCGGTGCGCTGGATCTACAGCCACTTGTCTGATGACGCTGGTCGAAGGTACTCTTTGGTATTCACGATGAGCGGAGCGGACGCGGAACGATTCGCAGCTTCTGATGATCAGATGCTCTCGACCTTTCAAATATTGCCCGATCCAACACCGAGCAATCAGCCAACGCCCGCGCCCGCTCAGTCGGCTGGTGTTGCTATCACAGAGCAAACCACGCGATAGGAATTCAATACAATCCGCTAAATTCCCATCTGCCGCTCACCCTACTTTGTCGCTTTTGCAACCGCTGGCGGGGAACGATATTGGTTTGATCGTGATAGTTCGCTCAATGCGGCCGCAAACTGCATTTGGTCGTCCACCTCTCGGCACTGCTGAAAGTCTTCGCTGGCCAATTCGGCCTGATTCATACTCAACCGGCACAGCCCTCGATTCAGCCAAGCCTTTGCCCAATCGGGCTCGTCTTGCAATACGTCCGTCAGCAGAGATGCGGATTCTTCGTACTTGCCCAGCTCATATAACACACTCGCCTCAAGGAACATCGACTCAGCTTCGCGCTGCAATTCGGTGGAACGACGATAAGCCGCTAGCGCTTCGTCGAGTTTGTCCTGTTTATGCTGTGTCAAACCAAGATTCATCCAACCGTTCGCATCGCCGGGTACGAGTTGCAACAATCGTCGGAAATCGGCGATCGCCTCTTCGAAACGGCCGAGTCTCGCCAGCAATACTCCACGATCATTTAGCACTCGCGAACCTTCCGGGTCCAACTGGAGTGCTCGATTGAAGTCGTCGAGCGCAGCCTCAAGCTCGCCAACTCGTTGATGCGCGCTTGCACGATCAAAAAAAGCATCTGCGGATTCGGGCCATGCCACAATCACACGATCAAGCATCTCAATTGCATCGTCAGCTTTTCCGCGATCAAGAAATAGCCGGGCGCGTTCCACCAAAATCTCTGGCGAATCGTCGACCGGAGCACAGCCCTGCAAACTTAGCAACCCAGCAAGAACCAACAAACACCTCGCGAACATGATTTCTCGCTCCCAAGACAATGCTGCAAGACTCTTTGAGTTTTACACCACGTTTCATCAGGGCCAGCACCTGAGAAAAGCGGTACGATTCAAAAGTGGCAAGTATTGGTCAGGTACCGTTGTGCAAAGCGCTCACAGGGAAGAATTTGCAACTTTGCCTAAACCAAATTTGAACCGCACCGAAATTGCGGCGAATTTCCTTGGGGTCAATAAATGCTACGTATACAAATGCCATTGCCAACCCGAACGTCCACATGCCCATGTACATGCCAATTCCCCAGTGGACCAAAATTCCAACACAGAGCATCCATGGCCGCAGAGCGCGGTTCCAAACTAACATTGAAAATGATATTTCCCACGCCCAAGTCATTACCGATACCGCTTGATAAAACCAAGGGAAGTGAATGATCCAAGTGAGGTCGTTGGACTGATACTCAAAATTGCTGGCTGCCAACCACAGCGCCTCGCCGTTCCACCAAGTCTCACCCTTTAACTTGCCCAATCCTGCCCACAAATAAATTACACATACATGTACTTGCAGCAATCGAGTAGCCAGTCGAGTGGAACTGGTCATCTGGCGACTCTCCAGCGAATTCAAGATCCTTGGAATCTGGCCACGCGCCGCGGCGAGTCGCTTGACGAACCATGCGTCGAAACTCAAACGCGCTCCACATGGCGCGATCGCCAAATAAAAGCAACACAATCCGTTAATTTGGTCCAAGCCGAACGTTGCCAAGGGAACTCGCTGGGCATAAGAAATCGTGATTACAAACGCCAGCCAACTGGTAACTCGAGCCGCGGCTCCAATCCAAAATAGAAACAGTACAAACAAGCACAAGCAATGAACTTGATATTTCCAACTTTCCGGAGTGATCCACCAAAAGGAAAAAGCGAATTGATCGGCCTGGACTGCTGAAACCAATTCCTGGGTTTGCCATGAGTTCGTGTTCGCAAAAAACTCCTCAAATCGCAACCCCCAAATCAAATGCGTGTAGAAAACCATTGCTCCGACCAGGCAGCGCATTACACATAAGCTCAACGGGTCTTGCGGCGCGAACCAAAAATCGGTCCACGCTTGCAGCATCGCGGCAACTCTCTGGACTAGCGACCGACCGATGCGGCGAAAGATCCTGGCCACGCAAAGTCTCCAATTCTGGTTTCGTCAAAAGTTTCGGGATCGTTCAAGCCTCGTCCTGCGCGAAATACGTTGGCGTCCGTCATGTGATGCGTGACTCGATACAATTCCACCGACGAACAAAGATGATTCTCTGCAATCCGCTTTGCGTAACAACGGGATAACAATTCATATAATTTTGGTTCCAATTCTGCAAAGCGCGGAACAGATTCGGTCAACATGAAATAGCGATGGTACAACAATCGAGGCCAGATCCGTTTGTGAGGATACCTACCGCGAACCGCGCGATCGACTGTATCTGAATTGGCGACAAAGCGAACCAGCGTGCTATCGCCTGGATCCGGACTAAAGAAATGGTACCCATGATCCATATAAAGCAATTGAGGATAAAAACGCAGAGCCCAAAATGTCGAGCGAACTGAACTCGGGGACGGCTCCACGGACGCTGGAGGCAAAACGATTCCCAATAAGTGGAAAATCAACCAGAAGTTAACCAGTAAGAATCCCGCGCAGCGTAATGCTGGTTGGCGCCTATTCAGTTTTGTTGGCTGAGTCATTTCCGGCGCAGCATGGTCGGACTGACGTGGTTGTGGGCACGACGAATCGCTGGCGTGGCAACTTGACGAATCCATAGTTAGTGCCGCAATAGCAATGATAGAATTCAAAAAGTTGGCTGGCAGTCCATTTGCTTCTTGTGCAGATCAAACTCGGGGACGGAGTTGACTGGCCAACCAACTTTCCGATCAGACGTTTCGCGGGAAACGCCTTCAATTTCGACTCAAATCGACGGCTCAGCGGCTACCGCTGGAGCCACCACGGGAACCTAACAGACGCGCGCCTCGCGAACCGGCGGAACCAGCCGAACCGGTTGATGCACCTGTGGAACCCGATTGGCCAACTGATCCAGCGGACCCGTGCGAGCCACCACGCGTTCTACGCAACAAACCACCACCATTGCTACCGCTCGAGCCACTGTTGCCGACAGACGCATCGCCGACCGAACCACCCGATGATCCACGCGTGCGCTGAAACAAGCCTCGGCCAGCCGAACCACCAGAACCGCCACTACTACCGCTCATGCCGGCACTGCCACCGGTGGAGCCGCTGGACCCGCGAAATGCCATCGCATCCGCAGACATCGCTACTACGAAAGTTACCGACAACAGAGCCAAACCAAACTGGCGTATCTTTCTTGACATTCTCAAATCCTCCTAGAATCCTATTGAAACACTAAAGGTAACCCGTGAAGTTTCCTGCACCGATACCTCCGACCCTCAGTTTGTTGAAGCTTGTAAGGAACCTAAGTCGAATTGCAAGCGCAAGAATCTCGACCCTCGATCAACCGCGCCCGTTCCTAGATTCCCTACAAAAATATGCTCCCGGTTTTCTTGCCGCTTCCGCTGTCCCAGTTGGGTAGTTGTGCTGCGACCAGCAAGTCGCGTGACGATCCTGTCGGTTTCCGCTGAATCGTCAAACTCTCCAACCTAACATTCTTCCATTCGCTAGCCTGGGCTAACTGAGTCAACCAGGAGACATTGGCAAAGTATTACACCCATATCGAGGCGTTCTGTACATCCGGGTTAGCAGACAATTTTGCCCCGCGTCTCCAGAATTGTGAAAAAAATCAAACCTTGCAAAATACCGCAGCGTTTTGGATCGTTGCATAAAGTGGTGCGCAGAGGAGTCTACCGTAACCCGATGCGTGAGCGAGGTGATTCGCGGTCTTTCCTTGCTTGCGCTTTGGGTTACTATTGGTAAGCTCTTACCTGCCGTTCGCCGAAGCGAAGCGAGTGCGCAGGAAATCTGGGCAAGCATGTTGAGTTTAAAGATAGAGCACGCAAGAATCTTCCTGGTTGCTGTAGGGGTCGCGTTCGTTGAGCGACGCCGGTCTTAAACGCAATACCGTTCAACGAACGTGGGTTAAGCTTCCAGCTTGTCAATATCTTGTGCAAGCAATGGTGAAACTCCGCTCCAGGTTGACAAGCTGGAAGCTTATCCCACGTTCGTTGAACGGTATTGCGTTTAAGACCGGCGTCGCTCAACGAACGCGACCCCTACAGCAACCAGGAAGATTCTTGCGTGCTCTATCTTTAAACTCAACATGCTTGCCCAGATTTCCTGCGCACTCGCT
>SXGS01766363.1_pt1 | contig 17622 bp, 16 predicted proteins | sample 3174681 | NCBI WGS metagenome assembly SXGS01 (sample SAMN11356861, study PRJNA531348) | freshwater metagenome | isolation source: freshwater sample F1-80 | place: China: Fuxian Lake, Yuxi | collected 2017-12-25 | reverse complement strand
GCCGATCATGACCTGCGCCACGGGAATCTCTTTAGCCAGATAGTACGGCAGCACCATGCGCGAGTACGCTGGCTCGTCTGAGACTAAAGTGACCGACGACGCTTGGTCGAGTGCGCGAATGGCCTCAATGGCCGCTGTGCCTGCTGGTCCACCGCCGATGATAACGTGTCGTGGCATAGATACTCCGCTTTTGAAACGAAATATTGAAGTGTGAGTCTCCTCTCCCACCAGGAGAGAGGGACGGGTGAAGGGCTGAACGACCCTTACGCCAACCCCAGTTCCTTCAGTTTCTCCTCGGTGATTTTGCCGTCAGTATCCCAGCCCCGGAGCTGGTAATACTCAGGCAGCATCTCACCGAGGCGGTTGACCTGACCTTTGGCTGGCCCGGAAGGGATCGGTTCTGCAAGAATGCGGTTTGGCAACGTGTCTTCTTTGCCCGTCATGCCGGAGCGTTCGTTCCACAGCCGCTCCAAGTTCCAGATGCGTTCGCCAATCTTCATGAGATCTTCGATGGTATAAGTCACGCCAGTCGCCGCCGAAAGCTGGGGCAAAATCTCTTCCAACCCGATGCCGAAGGTCAGAAACTGACAGAGTCCAGTGGCGTCGACTGTCGCCGTCGCGTCTTGAAAGACTTTGGTGAGTTCGGCTTTGCCTTCCGTGGCACGCGGGTCCATTTGTCGTGGCAAGCCGAGAATTTCCGCTGCGACCGTGTACGCCTTGAGATGACACGCCCCACGGTTCGAGGTCGCATAGCCTAGACCCATACCTTGAATGGCGCGGGCTTCATAAGCGGCAAACTCCTGGCCACGCACCCCCATGAACAGTTCCGGTCGGCCAAATTTTTCGGTCATGCGCTTCGAGCCTTCGGCCAGCTCCGTGCCGAAGCCTTCGCGATACGCGACCTTTTCGGCCATAGCGATCAGCGCTTCCCCACTGCCGAAGTTGAGGGGTATCCCGGCTTCTGCGAGCGGCACGGCGCCTTTTTCGTACAACTCCATCGCTGCCGCGACTGTTGCGCCGAAGCTGATAGCATCCATGCCAAGTTCGTTGCAGAGCCAGTTCGCCTTGATAAGAGCATCAAGGTCACCCACGCCGCATTCCGAACCCATGGCCCACGCAGCCTCGTATTCTGGACCTTCGCCAGCAATGTTCCAGTTGTGCGGATGCGTGGTCACAGCGTATTTCCCAGCAGCGTCGCCCGGCAACGTGGCCACACGACCGCAAGCAATGGTGCAGGAGAAGCAGGCTTTGTTGGACACCAGCCGGGTATCAGTCAGCGTCTCGCCGCTGATTGCTTCTGCGTGCTCGAAGACCGTCTCCTGATGGTTGCGCGTGGGTAACGCGCCATGTTCATTGATGACATTGACGAGCACTTCGGTGCCGTAGATCGGCAGACCTTGTGACGTGACGGGAGATTCACGCAGTTTGATCTTCATCGCCCACTGGGCTTCCATGTAGGTTTTGGGGTCGGCCAGGCGCACGCCGCCAGTGCCGCGCACCACTACCGCTTTGAGATTTTTGGAGCCCATGACCGCACCGACCCCGGAACGACCGGCAGCACGATGCAAGTCATTCATGATGCAAGCGAAGCGCACCAGTTTTTCGCCGGCAGGGCCGATGCTGGCGATGATGGCATCCGGCACGCCGACTTCCGTTTTGAGCTGTTCTTCGGTCTCCCAGACCGTTTTACCCCAGAGATGGCCAGCGTCGCGAATCTCGACTTGATCGTTGTAGATCCACAGATAGCAGGGCGACGAAGCCCGTCCTTCGAGGATAAGCATGTCGTAGCCAGCAGCTTTGAGCTCCGGTCCCCAGGTACCGCCGGAATTGGATGTCGTAATGGCGTTGGTGAGCGGGCCTTTGGTAATGACCATGTAGCGCGAGCCGCACGAGGCATTGGTGCCAGTGAGCGGGCCGGTGACGATCATCATCTTATTGTCCGGGCTGAACGGATTGATGGTGGGATCGACCTCGGCGAGCAGATAACGTGCGCCGAGACCACGACCACCGATGTACTCATGCGCCCACTCTTCGCGTAGCGGCTCTTTCATAATCTGTCGGGTGGTGAGGTTGATGCGTAGTGCCGTGCCAGTCCAACCGTACATCATTAGTGGCCTCCTTCCTGCATGGTGTGAAACCGTTCATCGACGCGCTGCGCCCACGAAGTGAGCCAGTCGGGTTGCTCCATCTCTACGTATTCGATGGCGTCTGTGGGGCATGCTTTGACGCAAGCCGGGTCACCGCCGCACAGATCACACTTGACGGCTTTATGGGTGTCTGGGTTGTAGAAGACTGTGCCGTAGGGGCAAGCAATCGTACAGACAGCGCAGCCGACACAGACATTGTCCATGATGACTTTGGCACCGGTGGCGGGGTCGAGCGCGATAGCATTCACCGGACACGCGGTCATGCACCAAGCTTCGCTGCACTGGAAGCAGGTGTAGGGTGCATAACTGGCCTGTTCGTCGAAGACGTAGACACGGATGAGCGAGCGCGACGGCTGGAAAGTGCCAGTCTGGACGAATGAGCACGCCAGTTCGCATTGAAGACAGCTCGTGCACTTGTCGGGGATAATCCGCAGTTGTTTCATGCGTCTCATCCTTTCTTCTGGTGAGATTTGCGACAGGCGCTAGGCTACTGCCAGCAGGCGAAGGTGTCAACTTCGGGTTTTCTTGACAGCGGTGCGGCTGGTGGTCTATGGGTCAAACAGCCAGCAGGAAAATAAAGGGGGAAACTCACATGGCCTACGATGTCCTGATTCGCAATGGCACTATCGTGGATGGCACCGGCACGGCGCGTTATCACGCGGATGTTGCCGTGCAGAACGGTCAGATTGTCGATATCGGTACCATCCGTGACAGCGCCGCACGCACCATCGACGCCTCCGGCTTGATGGTGGCACCGGGGTTCATTGATCCCCACACGCATTACGACGCGCAGATTGACTGGGACCCGTTGGTGAGCTGCTCGTCGTGGCACGGCATCACCAGCGTAGTGATGGGCAACTGTGGCGTGGGGCTTGCTCCTTGTCGGCAAGAGCAGCAAGAGGCGTTGACGTGGGACTTGGTGAATGTCGAAGGCATGTCCTTCAACGTGCTGTCCAAAGGCGTACTGTGGGAGTGGGAAAGTTTTCCCGAGTTTATGGCGGCCAAGCGCAAAGGCTTGGGGATCAACCTTGGCTTCCTGATGCCGTTGTCGCCATTTCGTTCCTATGTAATGGGTGAGGCGGCGCAAGAGCGTGCCGCGACTTCTGAGGAGACCGAGCGTATCGCTGGGTTGATGCGTGAGAGTATGCAGGCTGGTGCCTTGGGATTCTCGACCACTGTGGCTACGCAGCATGTCGGCTTTCGTGGGCGTCCGCTGGCGTGTCGGCTGGCCGACCGCAACGAACTGCGTGCCTATGCCCACGTGTTGCGCGAGGTTGGTTATGGTTCCATTGAAGTGAACCTGGGCGGCGCGGGCTCTTCCATCCTGCCAGCAGGCTCGAACGAACTTATCGACTTCTTGTTGACGGAAAGTCAGCGACCAGTCACATGGCTGTCTGTGCAAACGCGCAGCGACCAGCCTACTGCCCATCTAGATCTGTTGGAGAACACCGACACGCTGATTCGCCGTGGCGGCATTCCCCAGGCGAGCTGCCAGCCGACCGAGATCCAATTCAATCTGCGCAATCCGTTTATCTTCGGTCCTTATGAAGTCTGCCACCAACTCTTCAACCGTTCCGTCAGCGAGCAGACGCAAATCTATGCCGACCCCGTGTTCCGCGCCGCTTTCCAGGACGCCTACACGCGCTCGCCTAAAGCTTTTAGTGGACAATGGGATCGCACCGAAGTCTGCAAAGTGCAAAATCCTGCCCATCAAGCTTGGGTAGGGCAAAGCATTACGGCCATCGGTAAAAGCCTGAACAAAGCTCCGCTCGATGCGTTCCTTGATTTGGCGATAGCCGACGGGCTGGGGACCGAGTTTACCCTAGCGATGTTGAATTTCGAGCCAGCGCTGTTGCGCGAAGTGATTACCGACCCGCGGGTGCTGATTGGTCTGTCCGACGGCGGCGCACACGTGGATATGCTGTGCAACACTGGCTATCCGACCTACCTGCTGGGGACCTGGGTGCGCGAACGGCAAGTCATGAGTTGGGAGCGTGCGGTGCAGCGCGTCACCTCCGAGCCAGCGCGTGTCTTCGGGTTGCATGATCGGGGTGTCATCGCCAAAGGCAAAGCTGCGGACCTCGTGATCTTCGACCCGCAAACCGTAGGAGCCGGTGAGAAAGAGATGCTCCACGACTTGCCGGGTGGAGAAAGACGATTCGTACAACAAGCAAAAGGCATTCACTGCGTCATGGTAAATGGCACCGTGCTGTTCGCTGACGGTACGCACTCCGGCGCATTACCAGGGCAAGTGCTACAGGCGGGGAGGGGATAGTCGATATCTTTCTGCACCGAGCGATGTAGCGTCGGCTCCGACGTGAGGTGCTGAGTGTTTCTAGCTTCATTCCTTCTGGAGAGATCTAGAGACCGAAAGGTGGCGTAGGCAAAAGAACCGCTCCAAGTCTTCTTGGCCGAGACGGAGCTGGTAAAAATTATTACGATCTACGAACCTGACCCAAGCGAATGGATCAATTACTCGCAACGGAGATAGCGATGTTTATGTATTCAGTCTGTCACTCTCACGAGAGCTGAGACGAGCTGGTAGAGGAAATCTCTCAGATTGACGGAAAATGCGTGCTGGTCGATCGGATTCCGGCTACGCTCTGTGTCCGCTGCGGCGAAGAGACCTTCAGGCGCGAGACCACCGAAAAGGTGTGGCTTTTGGTCCATGGTCAAGCAAAGCCAGCCAAGTCCATTCCGTTGGAGGTCTTTGAGTTTGTCTAGGCTGAAGACAAGCGATCAAGTTTTCCGGCCTGCGGCTAACACCGTGCCCATTTCAAGAAAGAGCACACGTTTCGCAGCTTGACTTTTGCCGTTTGCTGTCGTTGGATAGTCCACATGTCGCGCCTTCCGCTTGTTGTCGCACTCTTACTCGCACTCTTTTGCCCATCCCGGGGACACACCATTGAAACTGCCCCGCCCATTAGTGACCGGGAAGTTATTGAGCGACTGACCCGTTTGGAAGAAGGTGTGAAAGCATTACGAGAAGGACAAGACTCGTTGCGGCAAGGGCAAGACTCGCTACGGCAAGGGCAAGAGTTGTTACGGCAAGGGATGAATGCGCAAATGCAGCAACTGCGCACCGACATGAACATGCAGATCCAACAACTACGCACCGACATGAACGCGCAATTCTCTTACGTTTTTCAACTCATGCTCGGGATGCTGGGAGCCTTTGCCGCTATTGTGACGGCGACGATCAGCTTTGCCTTGTGGGACCGCCGCACGATGATTCGCCCGTTTGAGAGCAAAGTGAAAGCCATTGAAGAAGAAATGGCTCAGGACCGAAAACGGTTCCATGCCTTACTTGAAGCCCTGCGTTCACTCAGCGTTCATGATCGCCGGCTCGCCGACCTGTTGAAACAATTCGATTTGCTATGACCATCCGAGCTTGAGTGCAGTTCATGGCGAGGCTACCAGCTCACAAGGCCTCCACTATCCCTAGGCGTCTCGCTTGCGAAGAGGCAAAGCGATTGTTTGGATCAAGCCGTTGTTTGATGGCCAAAAATTCTGGCAAGCGTGGATACATGGCAGCAAACGCTTCGTCTGTGGTCATGGCATCCTTGGCCATATATAGCCGCCCGCCATGCTTGAGTAGGACGGCATCCAGTTCCCCGAGCAGTCGTCGCAGGTCGGGGCCGGTATAGGGAAAATCTAATGCGAGGGTATAGCCCGGTGAGAGAAACGAGAGTAGCCCCTGGCTGGCGGGACCGCTGCGTTTCAGCACCGCGAGAAAAGACGCCTGTTTCTCACGGCTGACTTTCTCCAGCACGGTGACGAGTCCGTCGGACGCGGTTTCTGAAGGAAAGAAGGCTTGATATTGGACAAATCCACGCCGTCCATAGATCCGGTTCCAATGCAGTATGTGATCCAGCGGATAGAAGAAGGTCTCGTAATCGATAACTGCCAATCCTTGATGATGACGGGTGTAGTAGAGCGTGTTGAATGCCTTCGTACTCCAAGAATTCAGGACGAGTTTCGGGAGGTAGAACGGTACCGACAGTTGCCGACGTTGCGGCAGTGCGAGCGGGTGGGCGACGAGTGGTTGAGGCAGACTCTGGGTGCTCGCCTCATTCCCGAGCATCACCACTCCACGCCCAAGCGAGGCTGCCGACGCAAGACAGTCGATCCACGCGACTGCATACTCGTATTCATGGTCAGCCGCGAAACTGGCCAGGGTTTCGTCCAGGTTCTTGGTTTTACGATAATCCACGTGGACATACGCGCTGGCAACGCGTTTGAGTTGGAGACGGGCACTGACGATGATGCCAGTGAGTCCCATGCCGCCGAGTGTTGCCGCGAAGACCTCAGCATTGTGTTGTGGTGAGCAGGTCAGTAGCTCGCCCGACGCGGTGAGAAGTGTGAAGTCGAGCAGGAAGTTCCCGAGCGAGCCAGTGATGTGATGGTTCTTTCCGTGTACGTCGGCAGCGATGGCTCCACCGACCGTGACATATTTGGTGCCGGGAGTGGTCGGCAGGAACCAGCCACGGGGCAGGAGATGCTGAATAATGGTGGCGAAGGACACTCCCGCTTCACACTCCAAGATGCCGCTATGTTCGTCGAAGGAGAGGAAGCGATCCAGCCGCGTTTGTACAATCACGCCGCGTTGGCGATTGAGAGCTGAGTCGCCGTAGGCGCGACCGAGTCCTCGCGCAATATAATTCGGCTGCGTTCCGCGCATGACGGCGTCAGTGAGAGCCGCGAGCGTTGCCGGGCGAACGCTGTAGCAACGCTCGACCGGGTAATTCCCCCAACCGCTGAGTAGCTCTTCGCGCACTTCCATCGTCTGTTCTTTTCCCGGGGAATTGTTGCTCTTGGAATCACCGCACGCCAGTCGCTAACATGACGAGCAGTAACACCGCTGCACCGATCAGCAGGCTGGCCGGATCTTTGGTGGCAAAGACCACTGGATCTTCCGAGAGTTGGCGACGCTTCGCCAAGAGCCACACTCGACCCACCCAGTAGTACAACAGGGGGCAGATGAGCCACAACAGCCAATGCTGGGGATACAGCAGTTGTGTTGCCTCATTGTTGATGTAGAGGGCAAACACCAGGACCGCGAGATAGCCGCTTGTTAAGCCTGAAGTCTCCACAAAGCTCAAGTCTTCCACTTGATAGCCGCGCCCTGCGAGCATCTCTTTTCCTTCCGCATCTAAGCGAGATAATTCTGCGTACCGTTTGGCTGCAGCAATGGATACGAAGAAAAATACCGAGAAGGCCATCAGCCACTCTGAGACCGGTACGGCAGTCGCCACGCCACCGGCGACCAGACGAAGGGTGTACAGTCCAGCAAGGACAAGTGTATCGACGAGCACAAGCCGTTTGAGCCAATAAGAATAGGCCGTGGTCAAAGCGAGATAGAGCATCAACACGACAAAGAACTGCCACGGCAAAAAGAGGACAGCCAAGGTCAAACCCACGAGCACGAGGCTCAGTGTGAGCGGTGGCCCCGCTGGCAGCGGCAAGGTTCCGGCAGCGAACGGTCGAGAGCGTTTCTGCGGGTGAAGACGGTCTACTTCTACGTCATGCAAGTCATTCACGACATAGACGGCGGACGCACAGAGGCTAAAGGCAAGGAAAGCGATAAGGCCGGAAAGCAGCTTGTCGAAGTGCGCGACTTCATGGGCAAGAAGCAATGGGGCGAAGAGCAGTAGGTTTTTGACCCACTGCCGCACGCGCAGCTCTTGAAACAGCGCGGCGGCTGGGATGTCATGACGTGACACAGGAAGGTGCCTAGCTCTTCACTTCTTGCCCATCTCTGAGTAGCTTACTGCCAAGCCTTCGCTGGGGTCCATCTGGATGCCGTAGTTAGGAATCGGGTAGCGCAGTCCAGCTTTGGAGAGCATTTCCAAACCTTCGATGACTTTGGGAAGGAGTTGCGGGCGCAGTGCCATGAGCATCTCGTCGTCGGCCACACCACCATAGCGACGCTCAGCATAGCAGGGAATCGACAGCGACGGCTCGCCGCTCGCTAAGGCACAGCCCCAGGAATCGGAACAAGCACTCTCACCGACCACACCGAATTGATACCGCCGATAACCTTTCCATTGCAGGCCGTTGATGAACAGAATCATTTGCCCCGGCGTGCCGTAGATCAACGCGATGTCCGGCGGATCGAGCCGGTTGGAGGACAACGGCGACACGGCCATCGCGTGATATTTGCCGGGAGCAACTCGCGTCATGGCCGCTTGATGTTTGGCAGCTTCTTCTTTGTCCTTGAACCATACCCCTGCCATCCGGCTGCCATCGAGCGTATCCGGCGGTACTTCTTTCAAGCCAATGACCGCGCCACAATTGCCAGGCATCAAATTGTTGATCGTGACGCCCACCGTCCAGCCAACCTGCCTTGCCTGGGTGACGATCTGACAGGTCGTGTGGTGTTTCCTGGGGCGGCGAATTTTGGGGATCGCTTCCATCTCTTCGACAGTTTCGAACAGTTTCATACCTATTGGGAGCGTGCGTAGCCGCAGTAAATTCTGCAGCTTATCGCTCACGTCTTTCCAATCGACGTGCTCTTGGGTCGCGGTTGTGTCTGCCATGAGAGTGTCCTCCTCTGACCCGCTTCCCTAGCAGATTTGACCGTAAAACGCCACAAAAAAGAATAGAGAAGGCAGAATTCAGGAGTCAGAACCGGTAAAAGAAGAGAGGATGGACTTACCGACGCAGAAGGAGTTGTTTTGTTCTCATTCTGGCTTCTGTCTTCTGACTTCTGGATTCCTTGACAGAGAGCGGCTAGGATGCGCTCGCCGTTGGGCAACCAGCGGTCAATTCCTGAATCAAAGAAGGAGGATATCTGCTATGGAATCGCTTCGTGGCAAGGTGGCGATTGTTGGCGCTGCTGATACCGAAGTTGGCGTGGTGCCGCACCTCAGTGCGACCCAACTCTACGTGAAAGGGGCCAAGCTCGCGCTCGAAGACGCTGGCATTACCAAAGATGATATTGACGGGCTTATCACCTGTGCGTCGTGGGTCGAGCCGTACATGTACCACGCCGAGATGATCGCCGAGTACATGCAGATTTTTCCCCGTTATTGTCTGAACGTGGCCACCGGCGGCGGGACGACGCTGGCCATCATGCATCACGCCGCCTCGGCTATTGCGACCGGTGTGTGCAATACCGTGCTGATTACGATGGCGGACAATATGTTGTCCGGCCTCTCACGTGACCGTGCGATTGAAGCCATGTCCACCGCCGGTCATGCGCAATTCGAGCGCCCCTACGGGCCGCCGATTCCCGGCTTCTACGCTTTGCTGGCGCAGGCGCATATGCACAAGTACGGCACGACTAGTGAGCAGTTGGCGGCCGTGGCTGTAGCGTGCCGCAAGCATGCTTCACTCAATCCTGCGGCGCAGATGCGTCAGCCGATCACCATTGACGATGTGTTGAATTCCAAGCTGATCGCCCAGCCGCTGCATTTGCTCGACTGTTCGTTGGTGTCCGACGGTGGTGCCGCGATTATCATGACCTCGGCGGAACGTGCGAAAGATTTCAAGAAAAAGCCGGTGTACATGCTGGGCGTGGGCGAGGGACACTCGCACGAACACGTGAGCCAAGCGCAGAGTTTGACCACTTCGGCAGCCAAAGAAGCCGGAGAACGTGCCTATGCGATGGCCGGTCTTGGTCCCAAAGATATCGACGTTGCCGAGCTGTACGATTGCTTTACGCCGGTGGTCATTATCGAACTGGAAGACCTCGGGTTCTGCCCGAAAGGTGAGGGCGGACGTTTCGTGGAGGGCGGGCGCATTGAGCTGGGCGGTGAGTTGCCGATCAACACTCATGGCGGCTTGATGTCGCATTGCCATCCTGGCCATCCCGGGTCGCTTTTCTCTATTACTGAAGCCGTTCGGCAATTGCGCGACGAATGCGGCCCACGACAGGTAGCAGATGCCGAGATCGCTTTCGTACACGGCCAAGGCGGCATCATGTCGACGCACTGCTCAATGATTTTAGGAAAGGAGGCCAACTAATGGCGGCGCTCAGTCCAAAACCGATTCCTGTTCCCACTCGTGAAACCAAGCCCTATTGGGATGCGTGTAAGAAGCACGAGTTGCATATTCAACAGTGCGCAGACTGCGGCCATCATCAATTCTACCCGCGCCTCTACTGCACGAAATGTATGAGCGACAAAGTCGAGTGGGTGAAATCCTTGGGGCGAGCGACGGTCTTGTCCCATACCACCGTCTACCGTCCCGTCACACAAGCCTTCGCTGCCGACGTGCCCTACGTCGTCGCTATGGTCACACTGGCCGAAGGTCCGCAGATGATGACCAACATCGTCGGCTGTGACCCAGAGAAGGTCCATATCGGCATGGCCGTGCAGGTGACGTTTGACGATTGGACGGAAGAGATTTCTGTGCCCAAGTTCAAGCCGGTGTAGACACAGGATGCTGAAGGGGCGTACGGACGCACGCCTCTCGGAACTTTGATCGTCTAAAAAACGGCAACTGTAAGTTGAGTTTTTACGACGTTTGTAGGAGGCCATACCGATATGGCAAAGACACCGAAAAAGCTGGTGCAAGAAGTCGTAGGAGGAGAACCTTACGAATACTATCCACTTGGAAAGTACATAGTTGCTGCGCCGGGGATTTGTGGTGGGCGACCAACCTTCAAGTACACGCGAGTGGAAGTGCAGGTGGTGCTGGACTTGATAGCGTCAGGGGAGTCCCTGGAACAGCTGGTCGAGAACTTTCAAGGGCGAGTGCCGCTCAAGGCTATTGAAGAAACTTTGCGACTTGCCGCTTCACTATTAAAGCGCGAGGCTGAGGCCGCAGCAGCGTGATTGTCCTGGACGAAAATCTACAAGTGCTGCGCTTGGGTAATCCTATTGCAACTTGGTATCCCGGGCGTGTGTGTTACATCACCGACTTGGGTCCCGGGTCGATCATTAAAGACGAGGCAATTCCTACTTACCTGCGCCAAGTCAAAGGAGCGACATTCGTAACGACAAACGTTGAGGACTTCTGGCGAAGAGCCCCGGCAGACTCGCGATATTGTCTCTTGTGCTTGTCTTTGCCTAATGAGCGGTTGAGAGAAATCCCTGATTTGCTGCGTCAGCTTTTTCGACTCCTTGAGTTGAAGACGAAAGCAGTTCGTCTCGGAAAGGTCGTGCGGGTGACTCGCGGACATATTCAATACTATACTGCGCATGACCACCGTCCTCGGGTGCCCATACGGACAAGTGAGAAGAGCTGAGCCGTCCGTTGTATTGTTCTCCTCCTTTCTCCTCCTACTCTTGCCAAACCGCCGACAACCCGGACACTCAAGCAGGTGGACACGATCTTTTATGACGGGCGGTGTGGGCTATGTCATCGCACGGTGCGCTTTCTTCTTGCTCGGGACCGTGATGGCAAACGGTTTCGCTTTGCCGCACTCGACAGCCAGACATTTCGCGCGGCGTTTGCCGAACAAGAACGGCAAGAGTTTCCCGACAGTCTTATCGTACTGACCGGTGATGGGGTCGTGCTGACACGCTCGACTGCCACTGTGTATCTTCTGCGTCGCCTCGGCGGAGGATGGTGCGCTCTGGGCACGTTGCTCTCTTGGGTACCTCTACGAGTGCGGAACGTGTTGTACGACAGCATCGCTCGGAGACGCCATCGACTGTTCGCGCCTCCAGCCGAGACGTGCCCACTCTTACCTCCTGAACTACGGGTGCGGTTTCTCGATTAGTGGCTTCCCCTCCTTGCCAAAGTCTTTTTTCCCTGGACACTAAAGCGCCAGGAGGTTTCTCGTAATGACAACACCCCAGGAACGCACGATTATGGCCGGGGACTACCAGGTGCGTGTTTTCGAGGCGGGTGCAGGTGAGCCGCTGTTGTTTCTCCATAGCGCAGGAGGCCCTGGGCTGTGGACGGAAGGCATCGACCGCCTCGCGCAACATTTTCATGTCTTCTTGCCCGATCATCCCGGGTTTGGTCCTTCGCCGCTACCGGATTGGCTGACGGGGATGGATGACATGGTCTTTCATTATGTCGAGGTGCTGGAAGCGCTCGGTTTGCAAGGCGCGGTACGTGTAGCAGGTACCTCATTCGGTGGGTGGATCGCCGCTGAGTTGGCCGTTTTTCATCCCGAACGTGTGAAAAAGTTAGTGTTGATTGATGCGGCGGGGTTGCGCATCCCTGAAGTGCCGATGCCGGACATCTTCCGCCTGCCGCCACAAGATATTTTGCCGCTGGTGTTTCACGATCTGTCGAAAGCTGTTGCCGTGATGCCGAAAGATTTTGGCATCGACACGATGGTGCAGATGTTTCACGACCGGAGTGCGCTGGCGCGTTTGTCGTGGAATCCGTATCTGCATGATCCCAAGCTGCGTCGTCGTCTTCACCATGCCGCACATATCCCGACGTTGATCGTCTGGGGCCAGCAGGACCGCTTGATTCCGCCGGTGTACGCTGCTGAGTACCAACGTCTGCTGCCCTTGTCGCGCATCAGCTATATCGACCAATGCGGGCATGACCCAACCATCGAACAGCCCGAGGCGTTTGCCCAGGCCGTCGTCGAGTTTCTTCGCTAAAGGAGTGGCTATGCAGTCCTATTTTTTTCACTTGATGCCGTGGTCCGACTATCCCGATGATTTCGACGAGAAATATGAGTCCTCGTGGGTCACGTTTCCGAACTCGTTCTACGACCCGGTCAAAGGCGCGGAGCTGTACAATCGGTATCTCGACGAACTCGAATATGCCGATACCCTGGGCTACGACGGGATTTGCGTGAACGAGCATCACCAGAATGCCTACGGCTTGATGCCATCGCCGAACATTATCGCTGGCATGCTGGCGCGGCGTACCAAGAACGCCAAGATTGCCATCCTCGGCAACGGTTTGCCGCTGCGTTCGAACCCGCTGCGTATCGCCGAAGAAATGGCCATGCTCGATGTGGTTACACGCGGGCGCGTGATCTCGGGTTTCGTGCGTGGCATCGGCTGTGAATATTTCTCGCTAGATCTGGACCCGACCTTCTCGCGCGATATCTTTCTTGAAGCCCACGACTTGATCGTGCGCGCCTGGACCGAACCTGGGCCATTCGAGCACTTAGGCAAGCATTTTCAGTATCGCTACGTTAACGTGTGGCCGCGCCCGTTCACCAAGCCACACCCGCCAATTTGGATGCCGTCGGCGGGAAGTTCCGAAACTATCGAGTTTGCCGCAGAACACAAATATCCCTACGTGTCGGTGTTCACGCCCATTGCCAACGTGAAGCGGTTGCTGAGTTCGTATCGCACGATAGCGCGAGAGAAATTCGGCTATGAACCCGGCCCGGCGCAGCTTGGCTATGCACCGGGCATGTACGTGTCTGACGACGACCAACGTGCGCAAGACGAAGCTGCCGAGCACGGACGTTTCTTCCTTAGCAAGGCGTTCAAAATTCCCCCGCATTTCCTCATTCCGCCAGGATATGTGACTGAGAATTCCTTACGTGGATTCCTTGCCGGGCGGTTCAGCGAAGGGGCACAGTTTCCCGAAGCGATTGCCGGATCGCCGAAGACCGTTCTGGAGCGTCTTATTGCTGACTACGATTTTCTCGATGGCTTTGGTTATATCGTAGTGGGGGCCTGCCCTGGGAACTCCACGCACGAACAGACCACGAAGCATATGACGTTATTCCAGACCGAGGTCATGCCGGCGTTGAAGAAATATCACGAACAAAAGACCGCTGGGCGGGCGGCGGCCTCGTGAAAAATTGTTGAAGGAAAAGGCGAGAGACCATTTGCTTCCCGCGTTGAACTACGCTAGTTAAGATAGGCAAATAACACACCCCCTAACCATTGGTTGGGCAAAGAAAGGAAGGGAGGATATTTTATGCGAAGAGGTTTTGGGTTCTGGGCGCTGTGGGGGCTGGCCCTCATGGGTATGAGCGGCTGTGCTATGACACAGCGGCAACGGGACTGTGCTGTCCTTGGTGGGATGACGGGTGCCCTCATCGGTGGTGGTATCGGTGCAGGGGTAGGCCCGGAAATTGGCGATGGTGATGATGATGATGATCGGGTGCTCGGCATCGGTATTGGTGTCGCTGCAGGCGCACTCCTGGGTGGCTTAGTTGGGTACTCGTGGTGTGATGGAGAAGAAGCACCGCCACCGCCGCCGCCGCCTGCTCCGCGTGCTGAAGCCCCGCCGCCGCCGCCTGCTCCGCGAGTCGCAGAATCGAAAAAGATCGTGCTGCGCGGGATTAACTTCGACTTCAATAAGTCGAACATCAAGAAAGAATTCGCGCCGGTGTTAGATGAGGCCGCGCAAATCATGAAAGACAACCCGAACGTGCAAGTGACGATCGAAGGGCATACTGATTCGATCGGTTCGGATGGATACAACCTAAGGCTGTCCGAGCGCCGGGCAAAAGCCGTGAAGATGTATCTTGTCGCACGTGGCGTCGAAGGCAGCCGCCTCGACACGCTGGGCAAGGGTGAGTCCGAGCCAGTTGCTGACAACAGCAAAGATGGCAAAGACAATCCTGAAGGCCGGGCCATGAATCGCCGCGCCGAACTCAAAGCCCGCTAGAGCGGCTTTCATTTGGGTTTACCCCATGTGGGACCCTCACCCTTTCCCTCTCCCTACCAGGGAGAGGGCAGGACGAGCGTAGCGAGGACGGGTGAGGGTAAATGCAATCGCAACCCGCCATAGTGCTTCGTTCTCGGATAGATGACAGCCCTCGACATCTCCTAAGCTAACTACGAGGCGCGGTTTCTTGGGGCAGCTACAAGCTGCCCCTTTTTTGTGCTCGTTTCTTCGCCTTTTATCTCCGCTCTTTATCCTCGCAATTCTGGCCTGACATCTATAGAACACCTCTACTCCTTTGGGGCGCGAGTCTACCAGCGCTTGCCAAGCTGATCCACATCGTGAATAACGACGAGAACTAAGGAGGACACTATTATGGCTTTTCTGTCGATGAGTGACGCAGATTTTTGGAACCGTACGCCGAAGGAATTGGAACACATCGTCCAGGGCGGACTCACCGGGCTTTCGTATTTTCTCTTGGGCGACCGGAAAGACAACCCGCCGACGGTGGTGGCATTACGGATGGGTCCGCACTGGGTGCTGCCCCGTCATGCCCATGACTGCCATCGTTTCGAGATTGTCGTGCAAGGCACGTTGGATGTGGGAGATCGGATACTCAAAATCGGAGACGTGATGGTGAGTGAACCCGGCATTGCCTATGGCCCGCATATCGCCGGACCAGAAGGCTGCACGACCTTCGAGATTTTCAGTAATCACAGAGCATCGTACGTGACGTTGTTGGAGACGGCGAACGGGCAGGTGGAGTGCGACATTGCCACCCCCGACGGGATGCAGAAGATGATGGACATCATGCGGGAAGCCGCGCGGAAAGCTGCGTAATGCTCCAAGGAGGAGAACCCCATGTCCGAACAATCGACACTCTATACCCGCCTCGGTGGCTACGATGCCATTGCCGCCGTGGCTAATGATTTACTGCCGCGTTTGATAGCGGATGCGCAACTCGGGCGCTTTTGGGCGCACCGTGGAACCGACGGCGTGCTGCGCGAGAAGCAGTTGTTGATCGACTTTCTCTGTTCCTGCGCCGGCGGCCCCATGTACTACCGAGGGCGAGATATGGCGACTGCGCATCGCGGGATGAAGATCGACACGAGCGATTGGACGCGGTTCTTGGGTCATCTCAACGCCACGCTCGACGCCTTCCAGGTGCCAGCAACCGAACGTGGCGAGGTGTTGGGGTTCATCGACAGTTTGAGGGCGGACATCGTCGAATAGTCGCCAAGGCTTGCGGCTCGGTGTCTCGGGAGATGCGTGCAATGGCCACTGGTCTCGACCCCAAAATCCAAAGCCTGCTCACCGGCGCGGCTGCTATCGGCCTGGGGGTGGTCGCGCCCTGTTATTTGGGGACGAATTGGCTTGCGACCGCTGCCATCGGTGTGGCTGGTGCCATCGGCGGAGTCGGCAGCAATCTGGTGTCGCAGTTTCTTGCCAAGGTCTTCGACCGACGCGAGACCGATCCGCGCCGCCCGGACCTCAACCACGATCTGCTCAAACTGCTCGGCAAGGCCATCACCCGCGAAATCGCCACGGTCGAACGCGAAGAAGGGCACACCCTCACGGCAGCGGAGCGTCGTTGTCTCGTGGTGTTCCTCGGCAAAGCCGGGGATGCTTTCGAGCGGCTCGTCCACAACAACACGCTGCCGCATATTGCCCCGCCCGACGTGCAGCAACTGCTGACCGAAGCCGCGCGCCCGCGTAGCCAATCCATGCCGTCGGTGGGCACGGTGGCGGAGTGGCAACAGATCGTGTACCAGCTCAACCGCGATTGTCAGGCTGGACTCGAAGACACCACCGAGACCTTGCTCGCCCAACGCCTGCATACCCGGCTGTGGCAGGCGCTGCACAGCGAACTGAAGCAAGACTTCGCTGGCGAGGGGCGCGCCTATGCCGCGCTGCATCTCGGTTTCATGGGCGATGTGCTGGCGACGCTGAACACGCTGGTGCGGCTGCCGCGCGAACAGAGCCAGCTCACGCAGGAATTGCTTGAAGAACTCCGTGCCCACAAAGCCCGCCAGGCCGACCCCAAAGAACGGGAGATCGTTGCCGCTCTCACGGCAGATGACCAGGAGCGTGTGGCCCCGCTGCTCGCGCGCCTCAAGGATTTGGGTATCAATTTCGAGGCCGGGATCGGGCGCGTGCTCGCCGAGCTGGTAAAAAACGAGCAGGCCGCTCGCCATCGACATCGTGTGGTGCTGGTTGTTCTGCTGGTGCTGGTGGTCGGCGGCGGTGGGGCAACCTGGCTGTTGAGGAGTGGCCAGAATGCGCAGCAAGCCACCGTCCAGCGGATCGAAGGCAAAGTGGGCGATCTTGCCGATGCCCTCCTCGCCCGCGTCTCGGCAAAAGACCAAGAGATCGGCGCACTCAAAGCTCAACTCGCCGCCGCCCTGCAACGTGCCGAACAAGCCGGGGTCGCAGGCGACACGACGGCCAGCGATGCCCTGGCGCAAATTCGCAAAGACGGCGACCCGAAAAAATTGGGCGCATTCTTGGACCGGCAACTGGCAAAACAGCAAACTGAAGTCGTCGATCTTTTACGCGAGCGTGCGGCCGTAGCCTACATCTCCGGCGAGATCGCTCGCGCCGAACAGTGCTTGCAACAGATTCTCGTCCTGCTGCCCAACGACCTCGACGCCATTAACCGCCTGGGATGGATCTACCAACTGCGCGGCGACCTCGACGGGGCCGAGCGGCAGTATCGCCGAGTGCTCGACCTCGCACCCGACGACCAAGCTGCCAAAGCCGCTATCTTGGGCAACCTGGGGCTCATTGCCCGGACGCGGGGGCAGCTCGACGAGGCCGAGCGCTTGCTCCGCGAGTCCTTGGCCATCAACCAGCAGTTGGGGCGCTTGGAGGGGCAAGCCATTCAGTTGGGCAACCTGGGGGTCATTGCCCGGACGCGGGGGCAGCTCGACGCCGCCGAGCGTTTGCACCGCGAAGCCTTGGCCATCGACCAGCAGTTGGGGCG
>SXGS01731970.1_pt1 | contig 17622 bp, 13 predicted proteins | sample 3174681 | NCBI WGS metagenome assembly SXGS01 (sample SAMN11356861, study PRJNA531348) | freshwater metagenome | isolation source: freshwater sample F1-80 | place: China: Fuxian Lake, Yuxi | collected 2017-12-25 | reverse complement strand
TACCGATCTCGGCGCCGAGGCCGAACTCGAAACCGTCATTGAAGCGCGTGCTGGCGTTGACCATCACCGCGGCCGCATCGACCGCACTCGTGAAACGGCGGGCGGCGTCCTGATCGTTCGTCACGATCGTTTCGGTGTGCTGCGAGCCGAAGCGCGCAATATGTTCCAGCGCATCGTCGAGATTTTGCACGACTTGCACCGACAGGATCAGATCGAGAAACTCGGCCGCGTGATCCGCGTCCGTCGCCGGTTTCGCTTGCGGCACGAGCGCGCACGTTGCGGGACAGCCGCGTAGTTCCACGCCTTTCGCGCCCAGGGTTGCGGCCGCCGTCGGCAAGAACGCCGTGGCGATGTCCGCGTGAACAAGGAGGCTCTCCGCGGCATTGCACACACCCGGCCGCTGGCACTTGGCGTTGACAATGATGCGTGCGGCCATCGCCAGGTCGGCGGCGCGATCGACGTAGACGTGGCAGTTCCCCATGTAGTGCTTCAAGACCGGCATTGTCGCTTCTTCGGCGACGCGGCGAATCAGACTCTCGCCGCCGCGCGGAATCGCCAGGTCGATGTAGCGATCGAGCCGGAGCAGATGACCGACAATCGCGCGTTCCGGCGTATGGACCAGCAGGACGGCATCGCTGGGCAGGCCGCAGGCCGCGAGCGAATCTTGCAGGATCGCGTGCAGGATGGTGTTGGAGGCGAGCGCTTCTTTGCCGCCGCGCATGATGATCGCATTGCCGCTCTTGACGCAAAGGCCGGCGGCGTCGATGGTGACGTTGGGCCGCGATTCGTAGATGAAGAAGATGACGCCGAGCGGCACGCTGACCTTGTCGATGCGCAGGCCATTGGGGCGGTCCTTTTGATCGAGGATGCGCCCGACGGGATCGGCCAGGGCGGCAATTTCGCGCAGTCCCTTGGCTGCGGCGCGAATGCGCTCGGTAGTGAGCCGTAGCCGATCGACGTTGGCGGCCGAGATCTTCCCCTCGGCGGCGGCGATGTCTCTGGCGTTGGCGTCGAGAATCTCGGCGGCGCGTTTTTCGAGGGCGTCCGCGGCATGCATCAGCCAGTGATTCTTGCTCTTGCTGCTGGTCGGCGCGAGTAAGCGCGACGCGGCACGGGCGCGGCGAGCCAGATCTTCGGCGTATTCGGTCCAGCTCATGGCAGTGCGGCCTCGGGTGAGTATTTACGAGCCGCGACCGTAAGGGAGCGGGGCAAGCGACGCTCCCTTACGGTCGCGGCTCGTAAGGGTATTGTAACGCATGAGCGTCGCAGCGTCACGAATTCAAGACTTCCCAGACGCGCACGAGGTCGCGCGTTTCCGCAACGTCGTGGACGCGCAGGATGTGCGCCGCATGGTGGGCGAGCCCAAAAGCCGCCGCCGCGAGGGAGCCGGCCAGGCGTTCCTCGACGGGCCGATCGAGCAACTTGCCGAGGAATCCTTTGCGCGACACGCCCAGGCAGATCGGCCGGCCCAGGACGTTGAATTCCGCGAGTCGAGCGAGCAGGGCGATATTGTGCTCGCGCGTTTTGCCGAAGCCGATGCCGGGGTCGAGCGCGATGGCGTCGGCCGGGATGCCCTGCGTGGTCAAGGACTGGATGCGCTCGGTGAAAAAATGCGCGATGTCACGGACGACATCGCCGTAGGCTGGCGCGAGTTGCATCGTCGTGGGCGTGCCCTGCATGTGCATGACGACGACGCCGGCGCCGAAATCGCGCGCCACGTCTGCCATGCGCGGATCGCCCGTGAGGCCGGTGACATCGTTGATGAGGTGCGCGCCGGCTTCCAGGCAAGCTCGCGCAACCTCCGCCTTTGACGTGTCAATCGAGATCGGCACGTGCGTTTGCTGGGCAAGGGCCGTCACGACCGGCACGACGCGCCCCAACTCGTCCGCGAGAGAAACCGGTTGACTGCCAGGCCGCGTCGATTCGCCGCCGACGTCGAGCAGGTCCGCGCCTTGGCGCACCAGTTCGAGAGCGTGTGCAATCGCCCTGTCGGTGTCGAGGAATCGGCCACCGTCGGAAAAACTGTCGGGCGTGACGTTGACGATGCCCATGACCAGGCAGCGAGGGCCGAGAGTCAATTCACGATTGCGCAAGCGCCAGGTCAACATGTTCGAGCCGCCGCAATAGAGCCGAAAAAGCCCAGTGGAGAATGGGGCGAGGAAACCGGCACGTCTGCTACTTCCGTGTCTGTAAATATGCCAAAAGATTACGCAACTCTTGGTCCGTCATCCGATCCACCAGCCCGTCCGGCATGATCGACGCCGTGGATGCGCGTTGCTCGGCGATGTCGCCGGTCTTGACCTTGAAGCGGCCGCCGTTGGCGTCAAGGAACGTATACTCGTCGAGATGCGTGTGGATCAACGTGCCGGTCATCACTTTGCCGGTGTGGAGTTCGAGCTGCCAGACTTGATAATGCGGCGCGACGTTGTTCGAGGGCTGCAAGATCGAGTCTAGAATCGCGCGGCGTTCGCTGCGGCCGATGCCGCTCAGGTCGGGGCCGACGTCCTGGCCGCGGCCGTCGATGCGATGGCACTTGTAGCAGGCGCCGAGCTTGGGATGAAAGAAAATGCGGGCGCCGGCGTCCGGGTCGGCGGCGCCTTCGAGACGCTTGAGCCACGCATCGAGATCCTTTGCCGCCGGGCGATCCTTCGGAGGAACGCGCGAATTAATGGCCCGCTCGACATCGCTGCTCAAGCTCTTCTCGGCCTGACCAATCGCCAGGAGTTCAACGCGCAATTCTGCCGCGCGATCGTCCAGCCCGACCAGCGCATAGCCACGGATCGAAGGGCTCAGCTTCGGATTGCGCAACAGCTCAAGCAAGGGGCCAGCGCGTTTCGGATTCGGATGTTCGACAAGTGCCCGTACCGCTTCCAATTTCACTGCCGCATCGTCCGATTGCAGCAGCTTCGCGAGCAGCTCGACTGTCAAAAGCTTGTGCGTTGCCGGCACTTGCTTGAGAAGTTGCACGCGCAGAGCCGCCGGCGTCTTGTCGTCGTCGAGCCGTTTCGCGAAGTAGTCGGCCAGCTTTGTCTCGCTGACTTCTTGGTCGTCGAGCCGAGCCAGCGCAGTTGCACAGGCGAGGTACATGCGGACGCTGAGCTTGGGATCTTGCATCGCCTTCTCGATGTCGCCGCGGTATTCGACGGCACGTTCGTCCGCGATCCACTTGACGGCGAGAAAACGCACCGCTTCGTCAGAGTCGTCGATGAACGGGCGAACCAGCCCCGTATTCACCTCCAGGTCGAACTGCTTTTGCATCTGCAGGTACCCGATACGCTGGGGCGTGCCGAGACGATCGTAGTTTGCTTTGATTTCTCGACGCACTCGGTTGTGAGTAATTCCAGTCTGGACTGCGGCATGCTGAAGAAAAGGATCGCTGTCCTTGAGCAAATCCAGAACCTGAGGGACATGAATTTCTGCCCGCAGGAATCGAATGGCGTTCGCACGCAGCCCAGCGGGATATTTCGCGTCGAGGAACGGTCTCCCGTTTCGAGAATGCTTCATGGCCAGCTGGCGAAGGCCAAGTTCTTTGTCGTTTTCGATGATCGAATCGAAGTCGAAGAAATTGATGGCGCCGAAATCGCTGAAGGCCGTCAGGGCTGCGGCGCGCACTCGCACATCGGCATTCTGGTTATTGATTAGCTTCGTAAAAAAGTTACTCGAGTCGCTCCTGCTTGTGAGCGCCAGCTTGAGCGCGGCTTTTTCGCGCAACGGCCGGTGCATCGAGAAGATCGCCTTGGCTGGTTCCAGGGGCCGAGCCACCTTCGGCGCATTTGCCTCGCGAATGTGCCAGATTGCGCCTTTGCCGTGCAGCGTGTAGTTGCTCAAGACCCAATCGGCCACGAACAGCGACCCGTCCGGCGCGACGCACATCCCGGTCGGGCGGAAGTTGTTGCCGCCCTGCACGAACGGCAAGCGCTCGGCCTTGAACGAAGCCCCGTGCGGCTTCACTTGATAGCGCTCGACGCGATGGTCCGCCCACGACGTCACCAAGAGCTGGCCGAGATATTCCTTCGGCAGGCCGTCCGATTCGTAGCTGAGGATCTCGCACGGCGCCTCGCCGACACCCGTCATCATCGGCAGTGTGCCGGGGAGCTGGCCGTGCCAGGATTGGAACGGATGCTTGCCCGAGCGGCCATACATGAAACGAAAGCCGTAATCGCCGCCTTCGACGACGTGCAGCATTCGGCAGGGCGGCGCCTGATCGGGATCGTTATCGACGCAGAAAAGCCGGCCATAGATGTCGCGGCAATTGCCGAACGGGTTCCAGAAGCCGGTCGCGATGCGGCGAAGCTGTTTGCCATCGGCGCTACAGTGGAAGATGTGCCCGCCGTCGCCCTGCCCGGAGAACTTGACGCCATCGGAGCCGATCAGCTTGTACGCGGCGCCGAGGTTCTCGCCCATGCCGAAGATGAGATCGCCCTTCGAGTCGAAGCAAAGTCCCGACAGGCCGTTGTGCGGGTAATCCCCCTTGGTGTCGAGAAAGACGATGCGCGTCTTCTCGTCGGCGACGCCGGTTCCCTTGGTGTCGCGCAGGCGCAAAATTTCGTTGCGCGTCGCGACATAAACGGAGCCATCAGGATGGACGGCGAGGTCCATGGTGTGGCGCGTTCCCTCGAAAAACGTGCTCGGCTTGCTGCCCGGTTTGCTGACATCAAACGCCTGAATGCGATCGAACTTCGGGCCCTGGTAGCCCTGGGGCGCAAAGTGGGTATGACTTTCGATAACCAGGAGGCGACCCTTGGCGTCGAAATCGCATGCGACGGGATGGACGATGTCCGGCGCTGCGGCGAAGAGCGTCACAGTGAGGCGCGGGTCGCTCGCCTTGGGTGCCTCGACCTGCGCGGAGAGGGTCGCCGTGGAACACATCAGCACCAGCGTGGCAATCGCGAAACGCATGGTCAACACACTCCAAGAAATGGCGGGCGTGGGATCATCGATCTCTGTTTTTTCAGCCTCGGAAGGGCGAAAGTCAATAGCCCGTCGCGCCGTTTGCCAGCCGAAAAAACGTGACTCGAAGCAAAACAGCACCGACAGCGCAATCCTGGGAAGGCCTATCCTGCGCATGGAGTGCATTGTCAGCGCCATCAAGCACGTTCACAAGACACTTCTCATGAGCGGTTGATCCCACTACATTATTATCACGCGGTTTGATGGATTCGCATCTCGAACAGCGCGTGCTTTCCCGTATCGCGCATTCTCAATCGCCGCGCTAATTTCGACATCGTTCGTGACGTGACGCCCGACGAACGCCCCGACGTCAAGAGGTAATCCTTTCTCAACCTTACGGGAGTTTCTCATGCGACTGTTTCTCATCCTCACCACCTTCGGCGGCGCTCTCCTGCTTGCGGTCTCGGTCAGCGACGCGCAACCCGGCGTCGTCACCCGCGCCGAACTCGCAACCTTCCATCAAGGCGCTGGCGGCTTCGGCGGCGACAAGGGCGACAAGGGCAAAGGCGAAAAGGGCAAAGGCGACAAGGGCGACAAGGACAAAGGCGACAAGGGCGACAAGGACAAAGGCGACAAGGGCAAAGGCAAGGGCGGACCGCGACCAGGCGTCGTTCTTTCCCCGTTCGCGCAGGATATGCTGAATCTCACCGATGCTCAGCGAAAGATGGTTGACCAACTCCAGAAAGACGTTGATGCCCGCCTCGAGAAGATCCTTACTGCGGAGCAACGCCAGCAACTCCGCAACCTGAGCGGCCCCGGCGACAAGAAGGGACCGCCTCCGGGCGACAAGAAAGGACCGCCCCCCGGCGACAAGAAGGGCCCACCGCCGGAAAAATCATTCTAAAGCAATTCCTCTCGCGTAGCCGTGTTCGCGCGAATGCGGCTACGTTGTTCGATCTCTATTCGGCCCCTTGAATTGCCTCGGCACTTGCGATAACGTGGTCTCCCATCACCACCGCCCCGCGAGGTTGCAATCATGTCGATGCACACCACATTCATCGCGCTACTGCTCGCGGCTCCGCTCAGCGCTCAGCAACCTCTGCCGGCGCCGACGGACGCCGAATTCAAAGAACAGATTCTCCGGATTGTAGCGAAGGAAAAGACCGACCGGCTCGACGCCGTGCGTTGGCTCAATCGCCACAGCCGGGCGGACAACGCCGTCCTGGCGATCCCGGCCCTGGAACGCTGCCTGCGCACCGACTCGGAAGCGGACGTTCGTCTGTCAGCCGTCGAGAGTCTGGTGAACATCGCGACCAACCTCAAGAAGCCGTGCCCGCTCGCGGTCGTCGAAGCGATGCTGGACAAGGATGAGACCGTCAGCCAGGCCGCGGATGCGCTCGCCGGCTCCTTCAAGCAATACGAGCCCGGCTCGCTCGACGTGCTGCTGCGCTATGCCCAAACGAACCAGGGCAAACTCTCCGGCGGGCTGATTCATCTGGCCCGCTTTGCCGCCAAGGAGAAGCGCGCTTTCGCGACGATCGAAGCGGCCATGAAAGAGAAATCATTCAGCATTCGCCACAACGCCCACTGCGCGATGCACCAGGCGACCGACAACGTGCGCGAGTTTCTCGTCTACTTCATTCGCCTGCGCGACAATCCGGACGCGTTTCTTGGCGACATCGATAGGCATTCCGAAGCGGGCAAGCGCGAGAAGACGTACATCAATCTGGCTCAGATCGGCGGCGCCCTGCTCAAGATCGAGTGGAGCGAAAGCCGCGCGGACGACTTCGCTTCGGCCTTGATGAAGCTGCTCGATGATCCCGCGCCGGCGATTCGCCGCGGCGCCGCGCAAGACATCGGCGCCTCAGCCGCGAAGATCGACCGCACCGAATTGGATTGGTTCTTCGAGCCGAAGAAGCGTCCTGAATCAAAAGATCCGCCGCAGAAGTCGAACGTCGCCATCAAGCTCGCGAAGCTGGGCGTGGAGGCGCGCCTGCGTGAATTGCGTGATCGAGATCCTGATGAGACGGTTCGTATTGCGGCTCGCTTCGCGCTGGAACGCTGGCTGAAGGTTCCATGATTGACAAGGAGTCAACGATGTGGAAACGATCGTTCGCGCTGTTCTTGCTGACGACGCTGCTTGGCGCATTCCCGGCGCTTGCCGACGCCCAGGAAAAAAAACGCCCGAAGCTACCGAACATCATCTGGATCACCAGCGAGGACCATGGCCCACATCTGGGTTGCTACGGCGACAAATTCGCGCGCACGCCGAACCTCGACAAGCTCGCGAAGAAGGGGATGATCTACAACCGCGTCTGGTCGAACGCGCCCGTCTGCGCTCCGGCACGCACGACTATCATCTCGGGGCTTTATCCCACCGCCACCGGCTCGGAACACATGCGCAGCATGGCTCGGCTGCCCGACAACATGCGCATGTTTCCGCATTACCTGCGTTTGCTCGGCTACTATTGCACGAACAAGGTGAAAGAGGATTACAACCTCGAAAAGACCGGCAAAGTATGGGACGATTCGTCCGCGAAGGCGCACTACAAGAATCGCGCGGCCGGGCAGCCGTTCTTCGCGGTGTTCAACTCGACCAAGAGCCACGAGAGTCAGATTCGCAATCCGAAGGTGAAGCTCGTCAGCGATCCGTCGAAGGTGCGCATCCCCGCGTATCACCCCGACACGTCGGAGGTGCGCGAAGACTGGACGCGCTATTACGATACGATCGCACTCGTCGACGCCGACGCCGGCGAGCTGCTGCGCGAACTCGAAGCGCTCGGCTTGCTCGAAGACACGATCATCATTTACTTCGCCGACCACGGCTCAGGCATGCCGCGCAACAAGCGGATGCCCTTGAATAGCGGGCTGCACGTGCCGATGATTGTGCACTTTCCGGAAGCGTGGAAGCATCTGGCGCCGCCGGACTATCGGGTAGGCGGGCGTTCCGATCGGCTGGTCAGCTTCGTCGATCTCGCGCCGACGATGCTGTCGCTCGCCGGCAGCGCGCCGCCAGCGTGGATGCAAGGTCGAGCGTTCGCGGGCAAGCACATCGGCAAAGCGAACGAGTACCTGCACGGCTTCCGCGGCCGCATGGATGAGCGCTACGACATGCAGCGCAGCATCACGGATGGACGTTACGTGTATCTGCGCAATTACATGCCCTGGCTGCCGGCGGGACAGCATCTGGAATATCAGATGCAGACGAAAACGACGCAGATATGGAAAAAACTCTTCGACACGGGCAAGCTCAACGAGGCGCAGAGCGCGTTTTGGAAAGCGCCGCGCGCGCCGGAGGAATTGTACGACTTGCAGAACGATCCCGATGAGGTAAAGAATCTCGCCATAACCAAGGCGGGGGAGGCGATCTGCGAGAAGCTTGGCACGGCACTGGGCAATCATGCGCTGGCGATTCGCGACGTGGGCTTTCTTTCCGAAGACGAGATCCACCTGCGGGCCGCCTTCACGACGCCGTATGAGATGGGGCACGACGCGAAGAAGTATCCGCTGGAGCGTATCTTTAACCGGGCGCACTTCGCAACATTCCGACTGCTGACGTTGCAGTCATTGAAGGACGACCTCAAGGACGCCGACCCGGCCATCCGCTGCTGGGGAGTGCGCGGCATGCTCGCCCTGGGCAAAGAGAGCGTGCCAGGCGCGGTGAATGAACTGCGTGCCGCGCTCAAGGACGAATCGCCATCGGTGCGCATCGTCGCCGCCGAGGTACTCGGACAGTTTGGCTCGAAAAACGACGCCGAGGAAGCCCTGAAGGTGCTGCTCGCGCACGCCGACGCCAAGAAGAATTCACTCTACGTCAGCCTTGCGGCCCTCAACGCAATTGATCGTCTGGGAGAGAAGGCACGCCCGTTCGCCGACGAGTTTCGCAAGCTGCCGACGGAACCGAGCGACGCGAAACATCGCGCGGCCATGGGCGTGGCGCGGCTGTTGACGAGTATCCGGGCGAAGCTGGGAGACTGAAATTCAGCGAGCGCAAACATAAACCCTCGGTTGACGCTTCAACCGAGGGTTTTCTTGGAAGGACTGTGTTTCAGGTCTGATGCTGGTCCCGCTGCCTCACTTACTTGCCCAAACGCTCTTCACGTCGTGCTTACTCGTCGATCCGTGAAGGGGTGGAGCGAAGCCAGCATCAGGCCATTCACTCCGACTCCCGCAAGCCCTCCGCTTTAGGTTTTTGGCCGCATTGGCGGCCTGGTATCGGGCCTGCTCGCCCTTCCCTCTGTTGTATTGTACGCGCGTGTCCAAGCGGAAATCCACCAAACCGCGAAAGAAATTCGGCCCGCGCATGGGCGTTCGTAACCGTCCTCCTCCCCTCTCCCCCTGAGTACAGGGGAAGGGGTGCAGGTTCTGGGAGATTCTTGTACGTCTTCCGCGCCGGCGTTGATAGACTCTTGAAGGTCGGTTCAACAAATATCACCGCTTGCGGCTTGGCCTCGCAAGGAAGCACCAAATCGCTCGGCGCGTCAATGCGAGCGCCAGACCGCAAGCGGCAATTATCGAGGACGCCAATCATGTCGCGTATCTGTTTCGCCGTCATCGCCATGTTCCTGTTCATCGCTCCAGCGCGCACGCTCGCGCAGCCGCCGCCGAAGTACATCAAGGACAACTACACGCGCAGCACGCACAAGATCAAGGTGCGCGATGGCGTTCATCTGCATACCATCGTCTACCATCCCAAGGACAAATCGCAAAAGTATCCGATGCTGATGACGCGCACCCCCTACGGGATTCCACCCTACGAGGAAAACCTGCATCGCTTCACGCTCGGCCCTAACCCGCACTTCGTCACCGAAGGCTACATCTTCGTCTATCAAGACGTGCGCGGCCGCTACATGTCCGAGGGCGAGTACGACAACATGCGTCCGCAGCTTCAAAAGAAAGGCGGCCCGAAGGACATCGACGAGAGCACCGACACCTACGACACGATCGATTGGCTCGTCAAGAACGTCCCCAACCACAACGGTAAGGTCGGCCTGTTCGGCATCTCCTATCCGGGCTTCTACACGTCCGCCGGCATGATTAACGCCCATCCGGCGCTGAAGGCCGCATCGCCGCAAGCGCCGATCGCAGACTGGTTCTTCGACGACTTCTTCCATCACGGTACGTTTTTCCTGTCGCATGCTTTCCCATTCTTCGACCGCTTCGGCGACCCGCGCGGCCCCGACCTGACGACGAAGAACGTCAAAGCCCCCAATTACCACACGCCGGACGGGTACAAGTTCTTCCTCGACATCGGCGCGCTCAAGAACGTCAACCCGCTCTATTACAAGAACAAGATCACGTTCTGGAACAAGATGCTCGAACATCCGACCTACGATAAGTTCTGGCAAGATCGCAACCTGCTGCCGCACCTGAAGAACGTCGCCCCCGCAGTGATGACGGTCGGCGGCTGGTTCGACGCCGAGGATCTCTACGGCACGTTCCGCACGTATCAAGCCGTCGAGCAGCAGAACAAGGGCATTTTCAACATCCTCGTCGTCGGCCCCTGGGCACACGGCGCCTGGTCGCGCGCCGACGCCACGAGTCTCGGCCACATCAACTTTGGCGCGAACACGGCCTCCTTCTATCAGAAGGAGATCGAACTGCCGTTCTTCAATCACTACCTCAAGGGCAAGGGCGAGCACAAATTGCCGGAAGCGTACGTCTTCGAGACCGGCGTCAATCGCTGGCGGCAGTTCGGCACTTGGCCGCCCAAGGAGACGCAAAAACTGACGTACTATCTGAACGCCAAGGGCCAGCTCTCGACCGCTGCGCCGAGCGCCAAGGACGCCGCCGACAGCTACGTCAGCGACCCGGCCAAGCCGGTGCCGACGTGCGATCGCATGTTTTTCGGCATGCCGCAGCAGTACATGACCGACGACATGCGTTACGCCTCGCGCCGTCCCGACGTGTTGACGTATCAGACAGGCGTGCTGGACAAGGATCTCACGCTCGCCGGCCCGTTGGAGGCTGAACTGCACGTCGCCACAACTGGCACTGACGCTGACTGGGTCGTCAAGATCATCGACGTCTTCCCGGACGGCGAGGCGACTTCGCCTTCGGGTAAACTGATGGGCGGCTATCAGATGCACGTCCGCAGCGAGATGATTCGCGGCCGTTATCGCAACAGTCTTGAGAAGCCCGAGCCGTTCAAGCCGAACGAGCCGGCGACGATCAAGCTGACGTTGCAAGACGTGCTGCATACGTTCAAAAAAGGCCATCGCGTGATGGTGCAAATTCACAGCACGTGGTTCCCGCTGATCGACCGCAATCCGCAGAAGTATGTGCCCAACATCTTCTTCGCCAACGAGGACGACTTCATCGTGGCGACCCAGCGCGTGTATCGCTCGGCGGATCGCGCCAGTCAGATTCGCGTCGGCGTGTTGCCGGGCGCGACTCGTTAGCCGGACGCGCAAGCGACGGTCTGTTGCATTCGGCGCTTGCGCGTCCGGCTAACACGAAAACTTGACGGCCAAATTCTAAGGAGATTCTTTCATGTCCGAAGAAAAGCTGACGATCCGTTGCCGCGAGAACGGCCCGCTGGTGTTGCCAGCGAAGTTCCGCCTCGTCGATCACCTGGGCAACGAGTTCGTGTTGCCTGCCGGGAAAGAAAACATCGCCCTGTGCCGTTGCGGGGCATCGAAGTCAAAGCCGTTCTGCGACGGCGCACACAAGGCGTGTTCATTCCAGGCCGCGGAAACGGCCCCTGTGCCGGCGCCGCCCGCATGAGGAAAACCCAAATTTCGCGCGAACCCATTCACGATCCGCCTCGTCTGAATGATGTCCGCCCTGGAGATCATCATGTACCATCGCATCCGCCATTCACGAAGCTCGGCCGCCCGACGTAGTTGTCGCGCCGCGCGCGCCCCTCGCGTCCGCTGTTCCTGACGTTCCACGGTTGTTTCACAACAGCCAGGCGTCCACGGACGGCTGGCTGTTTTCGTTTGTCCCGGGCATCAATGCACTCATCCTGGGCCGTGCGGAGATGCTCCGCGCCGCGTGGAAGGGCAAGCCAATTGGCGATGGCAGCCGTCTCGAAAACGGCCGAGCTTCACGGCCTTGAGGGTTCAACTCCCTCTCCTTCCGCCTCGCCGCTCGTGCTACGCCGCAAGCGGCAATACTGTGGGGGCGCATGTGCCAAGGCGGCGAGCATGCCTTGCAAGCAAGCTGTGGTGGGTTCGATTCCCACGGTCTCCACTGACTGATTGGAAGGCAGCCGGATATCGGTTGGCCGGACCACTCTGCTAAGGTGGGTCTCCGCAAGGAGAGAAGGGTTCGAGTCCCTTGCCTTCCGCTGACGCCCCGATGGTGAAATGGATGATCATGCCTCGTTTCGACCGAGAGGTTCCGGGTTCGAATCCTGGTCGGGGCAAATTTGGTGGTCGTAGTGTAGAGGCTTGGCACGCGACTCTGTGAAAGTCGAGGCAGCGGGTTCGATTCCCCTCGACCACCCTCGTTGTTTAGCCGCGGTTCGTAGAACCGCGCGGCTCCACGAGCCGCGGCCAAACAATCTGTCCTTGTAGTGTAACGGACGAGCACGCGACCCCGCGACGGTCGTAATGCAGGTTCGAATCCTGCCGAGGACATCTTCCCGACGCCGGGGCTGGACGGCCAGGCAGCCGGCTGCAACCCGGCTTCAAATCGGTTCGACTCCGATCGGCGTCTTCTTAATCGCCCAATCAAATCGAGAGGTTACGCCATGTCGAGCCGTTGCCGGTTCGTCTGGCTCGCTTGATTGTGCGGTTTGATGGGAGTTTGGTCTCGCATCGGCACCGTGATTTTCCTGGATTTCCTACCATTCCCATCTTGTCAAGGCCATTCTGATCTCTACAAAAGTTAGTGATGCCGAACCAAGGTAATCGGCTCACGCAGAATTACTGAACCTGGCCGTCGGAAGGCTAAATAGGGCAATCCAGATAAACTGGATGGCTCGTTGAAGAATAAGCCGACGTGGTTGAATGCCTCTGGGCGTTTTTCCACGTCGGTTCTTTTTTTCGCCCTGCGTTTTCATCCCAAAGGATTCCTTGAGGTAAAGCACTACCATGAACCGTCACACTACTCTCCCGTTCGCGCTGCTACTCTTGCTCACCCCGATCGGATTCGGCCAAAACGACGCCGGCCCGTGGCTTCCAAAGGCGGACCAGAAGAAGCTGCTCACCATGATGCCGAAGGGTGTCCCAATCACCAAAAATCTCAAGTTCTACAAATCGGACCCCGTCTATCAGAACATGTACACGATGAACAACGGGCGCTCGCGCTTCAACGTGATCACGCCCATCGACGAAGTCGATCCGTGGCGCGTCAGCGGCGGGCTGCATCATGTCGACAAGAAAGAATGGCGCAACGTCACCGGCCTCGATCTGCCGGGCCCGATTCTCTACTGGCAAGAGGACACAGATGTGCGGGCGTTCTCATTGGTCCCCAAATGGCGCTGGCAGTTCCCGACCGGCACAATAGCCTACGACGTTCTTCTGCGCGTCAAAGACGGCAGGGAACACGTCTTCGAGGTTCGCGTCCACGAAAAACTGGAGGAGGATTGGGACGCCGGTACGATCTATCGGCCCAAGGTGTCGCTGGACAAGGCCGAGCGGAGTAACTGGACCTGGGAATTTGCTGCCGAAGGGCTGAAAGGGACGGCCGTCTCCTATTCGGCCAAGATCAACCCCAAGGCGCCATTTGTGCCCACGCGAACACTTGTCATCGACGACGGTAATTTCACGCCGCCGAATTACGTGGGCGCGGGCATGTCGTGCAACACGTGCCATTCCAGGGTCGGCCAGCTCTATGACGTGCCGGGAAGAATTTATCGCGAGGCCAGGCGGGGCGACGATGGCCGATTTTCATGGCATCCGTTCGCGGAAAACGGCGAAATCGATCAGCGCTGGCCGTTGAAGGCGAAGTGATCGTCACGGCCAACACGAACGCCACGTCGCCGACCCTTACTTGGCCGGCTCAGGGCGGTAGGCGTAGACCCGATCGCGCAGGATTCCGATGAAGCAATCGTGATCGGCCGCGTAGCACAGCTTCATCCAGCCGTGCCAGCCGGTGTGCGGCGGGATCGCGTTGGCCGGCTTGATCTCGTGCCAGGCATTCTTCTTCGGATCGTAGCCGAACATGCCGGAAGGTTGCTCTTTCTTGTTGAAGACGGCCACCGTGACGAACAACTCGCGTTTGGAGTCGTAAGCCAATTGCGACTCATAGAACGCGGTCGGGCCCGCGGCGAGTTGTTCAATCGTCTCGGTCCTTGGGTCGAAGGCGAACAGCTCGCGAAATTCGAGAGCCTCGCCTTTTTGCCAGGCGTCGAGCCGGCCGCCGCCGATCAGCAGCATGCGCTTCTTGGTCGGGTCGTAACAAATTGTCCGGCCAAAAGCCGTGCGCAGCGGTGGACTTTGTTTCGCCTTGCGCCACGCGCTTTTTGCCAGATCGAGAATCCACACCTGCCCGTCGCCGCCGGAGTAGATCATCGCTTGCGTGTCCGGGCAATACGCCATCGTTTCATCGAGCCGATTGCGCGGTGCCGGGCCTGTGCCGAAGCGAGTCCAATGATTCGTCTTCAGATCGAGACGCCACGCGCCGTCGCATTCATCATGAGCGACGTGTTTGTCGTCCTTCATCACCGTCTGATTGGCGCCATTGCAAATGAATACGGCCTGCAACTCCGGCACATAGTCGAAGGCGTGATAGACGTGCCGCGACACAGGCGTCGGCTCCTTGTCGTTTTCGGGGAGGACGATCGTGCGGTAGCCGCCGGTCTTGGTGGCGACCTTCTGCCAGTTGTCGATCTTGACCGGCGTGAGCCTGGCGTTGGCCGGATCGAACGCGAACAGACAATTGCCGTAGATGGTGGTACCGCCGTGCTTCTTGTCGTACCAGCGATCGTAGAAGAGCACGCGTTTGCCTTGGGAATCGTAGACGATCTTGTTCCAGCCGACGGGAACCCAGTTGCCCTTCTCGGCGGGATCGGCCGGTTGCACGGTGGTGTACTTGAGTTCGACCCAGGTGTTGGCGGGGAGTTTGGCCAACTCCTGGGCGCTGCATATTGAAGTGCTCGTGATCAAGCCGATGAGCATGACAAAGCGCATGATATCACCATTCGGTAATAACCGATTGCCGTTGGCGTTCACGGCAAATGTCAGATCGCTTGTACGGCTACCACACTCCGTGAATGTAATCCTGCAGTTGCGAGATCGTCCGCTCCTGGTGATCCACCTGGTAGGCGTTCAAGTCGCCGATGGAGAGGACCGCGACCACGCCGTCGGCGCTCGACAGCACGGGCATGTGGCGAATGCGGCGATTCTTCATCACGCTGCGTGCTTCCTCCAGGTCCGTCTGTAGCTGACAGCAGATGACATCGCGCGTCATCATCTCCGCGACGCAAGTCGTGGCGGCGTCGCGCTGAGCGGCGACGATCCGCACCAGGATGTCCCGTTCCGTCAGGATGCCCAACAACCGACCGTCATCCATGACCAGCAGCGATCCGATCTTGTGATCGTTCATCAGCACCGCGGCGCTGAACGCCGTGGCTTCTGACGAGATGGAATAGAGGCGCCGGACCTTGCCGGCCAAAAGGTCGTTGACGGTAGCCATGGTTGGCTCCTTACTGATTAGGACGGACTGGATATGCACGGACCATCGTCATGATGGCAACGATTTTGCCGAATCGCAAGAAGAATCCGGCAGGTTTTCCGAGATTCGAGGGATTCCCTTAGATTTGCTGACAAGGTGGAAAGTTGTTGACAGGCTAACAAAGCGAAAGCGACGCTTGCTGTAAGTTCTGACGTGGACAAAAGAAGAGAGCCGCTGACAATTGCTGTCAACGGCTCTCGCATGTCGGGGCGACTGGATTCGAACCAGCGACCTCCTGAACCCCATTCAGGAATCACGCCAACTGATCTGCAAGCCGAGCTAGTAGTTACGCCGACGTCTTCCGACGCTTGCACCAGTGCTTGCACCAGCGAAACGAAAACCGCGAAAGCTATCGACCTCGACGCGCTCGCCGCCGAGCTGATGAAGCTGCCGAAAGAAGAACGCGCCCGACTCTTGGCGAAGCTTCTCGGCGATGCCGGATGAAATGTCAATGGCTGGCAATCCTAGCAATTGCGCCCTGGCGCAGAACGGCGAAACGATGTGCGAGACGCCGAACCCGCTCGGCGTGCCTGGGAAGCGGTCCAGGCGCGATTGCGTGGCATCCTGGCATCCCCCCCCTAGATTTAGGTTCTTCCAGACGGACGATATTTTCTGTATGGCCCAACGAAGAGCCAGGGAATGCCATTAACTTTGTTTGCGATTACTCATTTTCACTTGGCCGGCGCCGGCGTGCATCTGGATCATCCGCAACCAATTCGGCCGCCGGCGCAATAGAGTATGAACATCGGGATGGCGGACTAATTACCCGCCAAGAGGCAAGGCCAGCCGAAGCGTACTGCTCTTCGCTTCGGCTGGTCACCTACCCGAAGCAAAAGAGCAGAACCATGTCCCTGCAACCAGATTGGCAAGATCGTCTCAACACACTAACAGATGCCGATGTGAACGCGGCAGGAACTATTCGCCTGGCCGCTGAATGGTGGACTGAATGTTCAGCCCCGGTAGCAAGCAAATTGGTTGCGGACGTGCGAGACAAATGCCGGATAATTCTATGGACGTTCAAAACCAACAAACCAGAGCTTGCCAAACTCGATTACTTTAAGCATGTGTTAGTCGGCGACGAGATTCACGCATTCGACGATGACAATAGTGATAGGCGTTGCCCACTTAGAACTCGACGCGAAATTGCGGCGAAGATCATCGCTTGCTTGTCGCAAAGAACATCAGACCCCGTCACGCAACCGGAATTGGCAGTGATGACCACCATGCAACCCGCAGCAACCGATCCGCAATCCGCGACGAACAGAAGAAAGAAAAAGCCTGGCCCGAAAAAGGCGAGACACGACATTTCCAATGACGCAGAGATCTTCGAACTGTGGAATAATGGTTTTTTGAAAGGCGATTTTCCAACATACGCGGAATGCGACAAGACGCATAAGCTCACACCGGGAACGACGAAGAGCGCCGTTGCAAGACACAAAAGCCGAGAGAGGAACGCGCAATGATCCCGGCGCAATAATCCCGGCGCAATAATCCTAGTCAAGCCCAATTTAATTATTGCAGCGCGCAGTTCATCTGCATTTTCAGGTAGACAATTCCCAGCAAAACAAGGCAACCGACGAAATAATTACGGCATCACCAGCCGCGAAAGAATTATTTCGTGCGTGGCTGGTGTGATGATCCTCCCGTGGCGGGCATTTGAGACTCGCCGCGAATCAGTCTAGGAGGTTTATCAATGTCAGTCGAAATACTCCCCCCCGAAGGACAGGCGCAGGCCGCGTTACTCGACGTGGGAGCCGTGGCCGCGATGCTCTTGTGCAGCGTGCGGCACGTCTACCGGCTCTCCGACGAGGGGCGCATGCCGCAGCCCGTGAAGCTCGGCTCACTTGTGCGATGGCCGCGCCGTGCCGTCGAGCAATGGATTGCTGAAGGTTGTCCCTCATGTCGCAAGGGGGGCCGGCCGTGATGAACGCAAGCCAAGCAATCGCACTGGGCGAGCAACTCAAAGATCGCGGAATCCAACTTGCCAGCACCGGGCGCGAAAAGTTGTCCTGGGAATTGCAACTCGCTTTTCTTGAGAGGCTTTTTCAATCGCCGGAATTGGGGCTGACGCTCGACGCCGCCGTTGCCGACCTGGGTGAGAAATTCCCG
>SXGS01098694.1_pt1 | contig 17625 bp, 10 predicted proteins | sample 3174681 | NCBI WGS metagenome assembly SXGS01 (sample SAMN11356861, study PRJNA531348) | freshwater metagenome | isolation source: freshwater sample F1-80 | place: China: Fuxian Lake, Yuxi | collected 2017-12-25 | reverse complement strand
TGATGAGTCAAAAGAGACGTTGAGATACTTTTCGTGCAAGCGCTGAGCCTGCTCGGCTAATTCTGCGTCCGTATCAAAAATATGAGTTTCAGATTTGAGATTGATCCACTCGATCGGACAAGAAACGAAGAACGCACCTGAGTCCAAATCCTCCCTCACAAGATCAAAGAGACGGTTACGATTTTTGAAGAATGTCGGGGCAAAGTCAGAAGCGACTATTACGTCTGTATTGAGTTGAACGATCTGAGTTGCTAGGGAGCCCCAAGAGACAGGGGCCGCCTCAGCCTGATTTGAGGAAGTTTCGACTTCAAGGGCGCGTATCAATGTTAGCCCGTTGATGCATGCTTGATCCGCCAACTGATCCCAGAACCATTGATTCCAATGGCGCTCAAACAAAGCTTCAGAAAGCGTTACCTGCGCTTTATGAGCATCAGCCTCGAACGCCCATGAGTCGTCAGTGCGCAGCGGGAAAAAGCGGGTCACGTCTTGAAGCAATAACCACCTAAGCCCAAACTCTTGACCTGGTGGTTGAATTCCTTCTATCTCTGTACGAAGACAGTCGTACTCTGTGATCAAAAAATCAGAGGTTTCTCCGAGTAAAAATCTATCGGCTGCCAGGGAAAACAACAGTTCAAAGCTCTCCACCGAAAGTTGCTCATCGCAAGATACTGCCCTTGATTCATGAAGTCGAATCCTACCCATCGAACAAAGATTCCTCCACTCTCCCGCAGTGATGCACACGTAGCTTTTCATGCTTCAAGCAGTCCGTCGGAAAGTTGCTCTTGGGGCAACAAAATCTTCAAGGCATTCCGCAGGCAAATAATCAATCAGTGGATGCCTTTCGCCATGGTACGAAAAATAAACATTCTCCTTGCTGCGTGTTATCGCTACAAAAAAGTGGCGCCGTTCGTTCTCTTCCTTACTTAAGTGTCGCCACTTAGCATCCAGTTTCACCTCTGCTGTCAGGTCAGGCAAAAAAACATTGTTGAAATCGAGACCTTTAGCGCTGTGATAGGTCATCAAATATACCAGTCGAACTTCATCGCTTTCCGGTAGCGAACCGTTGTTGCTACCAAGAAATCTCAGGGGGGACTTCCGCTTAAGAAAGAAATCGTTGAAGGCTTCATAGCTTGTTATACGACCACGCTTTTCCCGCTCTGGCGGCATACCCCATCCGTTGGAATCGGCAATGACTGAGGCAAATTCTTGAATCTGGCCATGTGTCGGAAACAAAACTGCACTTGGCTGTTCTAGTGAAGAAACACGCAATGCTTCCGCGTATACCTTTAGAAATTCATCTTTTTTGCTGCTTCCTTTGATTACTTTTCCGTTATTGCCTTCACCCCTTACTTCAGCACCTTTGACAATCTCCGCCTCGGGCAGTATTGCTGTTGCCAGTTGAAATGTCTTTAATGACAATCGTTGGATATGTTTGAGCGTATGTTTGCGCGCTCCTCCGAGAAGTTGTCGCAAACTAGATGGATCGACCCTTCCGAGATAAATAGACTGATCCGGATCTCCAGCAGCAATCACGTGCTCAGCTCGCGAAAATATCCTCTGAATTGCAGACTCAGTCACATCTTGAATTTCGTCGACTAAGATGTAGTCATACCGCTCACCATTAGTTGCGAAGGTATCGATTGTTTCGATAGTCACCCGACTCAGCGCTTTTTCGCTCAAGCCCGAGTAAACCAAATCTTTAAGCGCATGGGTGTAAGTCAAGAAACAGATGCTTGCATTTCGGGTTCGCGCAACCAGTCGTTCGATGGCATGAGTAATAACTACAGTCTTGCCCGTACCAGCGTATCCGGCAATCCAATGTGTTTTTGATGTGTCGGTGGACACATCATCCAAAATCCGAGCTTGCTGAGCGCCCAGTTCGTTTATGGAAATCATCCATTGCATTTGGGACTCCCGGTAAAAATGATTTCGCGTGATTGCCACTGGCAAACAGCATCACTGATGATGAATTTAGATACGCACTCGACCGGCGTATCCCTGAAATCGGTGCCAGCGACTTATCTGATTGCGGACGCCAACTTAGCTCAAGGTAGGCATCAATCGTCTTTATTGATTTCCTTCCAAAAGGTAATTAGGTGACTTCCGGGGCTCCCATCGAGCAGAGCCACGTAGCCTTTTCGGATCTCTTTTTGCCCCCATCGGTTCTCCCATTGAGCCGAAAACGACCAAACCTGGGCTTCTTCATGTAGATCAGCGAGGAACCTCGCCCATGCCTGGTGGAGGTGACCAAATGGAAGCCCTGAAACAGCTTTCAGCGGATCGGCAACGATCTCCCGTTGCTCGATCTCGCGGACGCTGAGACGTTCCTGTAAATGTTTACTCTCGACGGCAAATTCTCGCTCCGTGTCGCTAACTCCGCCATTGCGCCCCGGGAACAGCTCCTTTGCCTTCGTGTAGATGGCAACGGGCCAAGCGACCACGATCAGAACCGAGCCCAGCGCTGGCGCAACGATGTTATTGAGTAGACGGTAAGAAAACTTTGTACGCTCAGGGTTTGCAGCGTCTAACAAGTCGCGCAGGGAGTCAGACTCTTTCTTCTTTGTCAGCAAGTGCGACCCGAGGACCACGATCAGGGTCACGATTCCTATGGCGATCCACCAGTAGAGGTAGATCATTCAGCCACCTTGTCGTTACCCCTTTTGCGGGGAAAAACGGTCATCGCGCCAACCGAGTAGCTTTCAGGGGCGTCGTCGGACTCTGCAACTCCGTTTTGACGGACTCGAGTTGATACAACAACACCGCGCTCGATATCCAAAAACAAGTCTCTCTCGAACTTGCTGGCATAGCCCATGTGCACGTACTCGAGCTGTTTGCCTTGAGGGATTCGTACAGTGCCCGAGTACCAATGCGCGAACACCCGGTCGGGGAAGCCGGGAAACACGGTCTCAAGCGTCGCGTCAGTTCCGTCCTCGAGGGTTCCGTCGAGGCTAACCAGGTACAGCCGATCGTCGACGATTTCCCAGCCGCCTACATACCCACGCCAAAGTGCCGTAGAAGTGGACTCGAAGCGCGGGTTGAAGCCACCCATGGCGAAGTAGTCACTCAATGGGTTTGTGCACATTGCGACCCGCTCGGCCTGGTAGAGCAGCTTTTCGGCGATCTGAGCTGTCATGGCATGAGGCCTCCAGTCGATGACTTGCTTGAGCCTACGTAAAGCCAGGCTTATCCGGTGAGCCTGGACTCCAGCACAATTTTTCCATCATACCTCCACTGTTTGAAAATTTTGCACTATGCTGGCGTCTTCTACCACCCATCTGGCCAAGACCATGCCATCCAGCACATCAGGCAACGCCATCATGACCATTGGGGAAGTTACCAGCTACCTCAAGGTCACCGAGCGAACTATCTACCGGCTGGCGGGAGCAAAACAGATCCCAGCCTTTAAGGTGGGCGGAAGCTGGAGGTTTTCTAAGAAGGATATTGATTCTTGGATAAGCAGGCAGTCGAAGGAAGCAGCCAAGGAACCGTCTTCGAAGGCGACCGAGGAGTGATGTTGGCTTAAAGAAGCCCAGGGAAGGACTAAGAGATGGATGTTCTGCTGACGCACAAAAAGGTGATCGATGACTATGCGAGCTACATCCAAAGCTTCCTGAACGTCGCAGATCCGGCGATCCGATCTACTGTTGAAAGCAAGCTTGCCGAAGGCCGCCTGTGGCCCGAGCCACTCCTGCAGTTCAATCCTGCCTACGAGTCTGCAGGAACTGTTGAAGCTGTGGCTGCCAAGGGCGTCCTTCACCCGGCTATTTCCGATATTCTCAAGGGCTACTCGCTCTACAAGCATCAGATCGACGCCATCAAACTAGGCACCGGTGATCGCGACTTCATCGTGACATCGGGCACTGGCTCCGGCAAGTCGCTCACCTACATCGGGACCATCTTTCACGACCTGCTGAGCCATCCAACCGAAGGCGGTATCCGTGCCGTCATCGTGTACCCGATGAACGCTCTCATCAACTCGCAGTTCGAGGAGTTCAAGCGCTACCAAGAGAACTACGAGAAGGCGACCGGTAAGGCGTTTCCGATCTCCTTCGGTCAGTACACCGGCCAAGAGAAGGAGGAGGTGCGAGAGCGGATGCGCGAGAACCCGCCGCACGTCTTGCTGACAAACTACATGATGCTTGAGCTGCTGCTCACGCGGACTGCAGAGCGCCGCATTCGCGACAGCGTCTACGCGCATCTCAAGTACCTGGTCTTCGATGAGCTTCACACCTACCGGGGTCGACAAGGCGCCGATGTGGCCATGCTCATTCGGCGCATCCAGGCCCAATGCGCAAGGAAGCTCGTCTGTATCGGCACGTCCGCCACCATGGCTACTGGAGAGGACCCTGACCAGCAGAAAGTCCAGATCGCCGCTGTCGCAACTGTCCTGTTTGGTCGGACGTTCTTGGTTGATCAGGTGGTCTCAGAGTCGCTGGCCCGATCACTGGCAGATGGCGACGCAGTGCCTCCAGCGAGCGAGCTGAAAGCTGCCATCGCGGCTGGCATCACCCCCGCAGCCAGCCTCGCTGAACTCAAAGCAAACCCACTCGGAAAGTGGCTCGAAAACAGAGTAGCTCTGCGTTTGTCGTCGGGACATCTGCTTCGTGGCCAGCCCCTACCACCTTCGGAGGTCGCCAAGCTACTCTCGGAAGACGCAGCGGTAGATCAGTCCACAGCGAATAACTGCTTGGAAGGCTTGCTGCAGTGGATCAGCCAGATCAACTTGGGACTACAGGCCAGCGGCAAACGCTACACCATCTTGCCCTTCAAGCTGCATCAGTTCATCTCCCAGACCGGTTCCGTTTACACCACGCTTGATCAAGACGAGAACCGCGACATCACACTAGAGCCAGGCGTCTTCAAGTACGACGACGACAGCAAGAAGCCAATCTTCCCGAACGTCTTCAGCCGCGCCAGCGGTCACGCTTTCATCTGTGTCACGCGCGTGGGCGACCACTTGGAACCGCGCGAGTTTCGCGAATCAAGCGACGAGGACGAAGGCGGTCAGGATGGCTACCTCATCATCGGTGATGACATCTGGGACGAGCACGACGATCTCGTATTTCTTCCGGATTCCTGGCTCAACAAGGGCCGCACTGGACCAGATAGCCGCAAGCGATTGTTCTTCCCCATCCGTCTGAACTTCGACGAGACAGGGCGTTGCTCCGAAACGGAACCCTTGAGGTGGTGGGGCTGGTTCATGCGCGCTCCACTGCTGTTCGACCCGACGGCCGGGGTGTTCTTTGACACCAAGACTAATGAGGGAACGAAGCTCACCAAGCTGGGCAGCGAAGGGCGAAGCACGTCAACCACCATCACGACCTTCTCGATCCTCAACCGCCTCAGCGACGCTGGATTCCATCCAAGAGATCAGAAGCTCATCAGCTTCACGGATAACCGTCAAGACGCTGCTCTTCAGGCGGGCCACTTCAACGACTTCGTACAGGTGGTCCGCTTGCGTGCCGGTATTCAGCGCGCAGTCACCGCAGCCGGCGAAGCTGGCCTGACCTTTGAGCGTCTGGGCGCAGCGGTCTTTGCTGCGCTCAAGCTCCCTTTCGTTGAGTACGGCAACAAGAACGAAGAGCCGGAGTTGCCCAACATCAGACGCAGCTACGACGAGCTCTTTCAGACATTCCTGCTGTACCGCGCGTTGGGTGACCTGCGCCGTAGCTGGCGAATCGTCCTGCCGAACCTGGAGCAGTGTGCTCTGCTGGAAATCTCCTACGCAGACCTCGCGGAGGTGGCGAGCACGGAGAAGTACTGGGACAAAGTACCGATTCTTGTGGACCTGGATGTAGAGGATCGTCAGCTATTCCTGACGGCGATTCTCGACTTTTTCCGCTTGGAGTACGCACTCCACAGCGAGAACTACCTTACCCAGGGCAAGCTGCGCGAGCATGAGAAGCTCTTCAGGGAGAAGCTGCGCACCCCCTGGACTCTCGATCCCAATGAGAGCCTGCGCGAACCCTACTACATGCGGCTTGAGGCCTTGCACAGGTCCGCCAAGGTCGCCTCGAAGAGCATGGGCCCAGCAAGTGGGCTCGGCAAGTTCATCAAACTCTTCGTCAAGCAGCGCGAGCTCAATGTCGACCTGCGCGGGGACCACTACGGCCAGTTCATCAAGCTGCTAATGAAGAAGCTGGAAGGCGCGGACTACCTGGCATCACAAGGTGCCAAGGGTGAAAAGAACGACAACATCACGTTATATCGCTTGCGCATTGAAAAGCTCGTCTGGCGGCCGGGCGACCTCAAGACGGTCAAGGCCGACCTCATCAAGCGTCGCAGTTACAAGCAGCAAGCACCGAAGCCGAACCTCTTCTTCCAGGACATCTATCGGCGTGATTTCGCGGCGGCAAAGCGCCTGCGTGCTGAGGACCACACCGGCCAGCTGAACGTCGATCAGCGACGTGACCGGGAGGACAGGTTTCGGGCAGATTGGTATCTGGACCCAGAGAAAAAGCACCAGGATCTGGTCCGCATTCGTAATGAAGCGATTAGTGCTCTCTACTGCTCACCCACGATGGAGTTGGGCATCGACATCGGTGGCCTCAGCGTCGTACATCTTCGAAACGCTCCGCCTAACCCCGCCAATTATGCGCAGCGAGCTGGCCGCGCTGGTCGCGGTGGGCAGGGGGCGCTGGTGTTCACCTACTGCTCGACATATTCGCCTCACGACCGGCACTATTTCGGCAAGCAGCCGAGCTTAGTCGCAGGCGTTGTACAGCCGCCTAGGCTCGATCTGGCCAACCGAGAACTGCTGCAGACCCACCTCAACGCGCTTGCCGTCTCGGAAGTAGGTCTGCCCGGGCTGGAGAACAATGAAGGTGGCCGACCGTCCATCACCAGATTCTTGGATGAGGACAAGCGCGAGTTGCCGCTGCTGGACAGCGTCCGCTCTGGCCTGCAGCTCGGCAGCATGACCAAGGATCGGATCCGCGCCACGTTCCAGCGAGCCATTAAGGATTTCGAGGGCGATCTGAAGGCTCGTGCCGGCCACTGGTTCACAGACGCCTGGATCGAGCAGACTCTGGATGCGTTGCCGGACAACCTGAACCACTCCATAGAGCGCTGGCGCACCCTCTATCGCACGGCGCGCAGCACGCTGGAGAAGGCGACCCAGATGATTCAGAGCGGAACGCTTAGCCTGGGCAGCGAAGAATACCGAAAGTACAAGCGTAGCCAGGATCAGGCAACGCGCCAACTGGATCTCCTTCGCAACAGCGGCGGCGGATCCTCCGAGCTGTCCGAGTTCTACCCTTACCGCTATCTGGCTTCCGAAGGATTCCTGCCAGGCTACAACTTCACGCGGTTGCCCTTACGGGTCTTCCTTCCCACGTCAGACACCCATGGTGAGTTCATCTCGCGACCTCGGTCGATCGCGCTGCGCGAGTTTGGGCCCCTAAACGTGATTTATCACAGCGGGCGAAAGTACCAAGTTCGCCAGCTCGTTGTGCAAGAGGCCGAAACCGCACTAACTGAAGCCAAGATCAGCACCAAGGCGGGGTACTTCCTGGTCGGCGACCAGCTTCAGCTCGAAAACTGCCCGCTGTCCGGCGCCAGCCTGTCGGACAACGCGAACAAGCAGCACCTTCACGACCTGATGGAAATGACGGAGTCGCGGGCCGAGGAGGTCGACCGTATCTCTTGCGAAGAAGAGGAGCGCGCATCGCGCGGGTTCTCGATCCAGACTTACTTCAGCATCGATGGTGGGGATATGGATCGCGTCCAGCGAGCAAGTCTCATGGTCGACGACGACTCGCTGATCAAACTGATGTTCGTTCCGGCCGCGCGCCTGGTGCACGTCAACGAAAAGTGGCGCGCCCAGAAGACCGATGGCTTTCCTGTCGGCATGGTGAGCGGTGAGTGGCGCGCCTCGATGCCAGATCCAGACGAGCCTCAACGTGAAGACTTCCGCCGCATCAAACTGTGGACTTCAAACCTTGCCGATGCCCTCTACATCGTGCCAGTGCAGCCGCTGGGGCTCAAGTCAGATGGCGTCGTCACCCTTCAGCATGCGCTCAAACGCGCGATTGAGCAGGTGTTTCAGATCGAGTCCAGCGAAATCGGGGTCATCACGGTGGGCGATGCCAGTGCACCCAACATCCTGCTGTTCGAGGCGGCCGAAGGCAGCCTGGGCATCTTGTCGCGCTTCGTCGAAGACATCGGTGCGTTCCGCTCGGTGGTCGAGCGCGCGCAGGAGCTGTGTCGCTTTGACGATGCTGAGTACAAGGGGCCGGCGTCCTACGACGACTTGCTGAGCTACTACAACCAGCGTGACCATCAAATCATTGACAGGCACCGGATCAAGGACGCCCTGGCGAAGCTGGCTGTCTGCAAGCTGGAGATCCAAACCAACAAGGGCTACGCCAGCTACGAAGACCAATACGCCAGCCTGCTCAAGCACCTGGACCCCAGCTCGTCCACCGAGCGCAAGTTCATCGACCACCTGTACGACAACGGCCTGCGCTTGCCAGACGCAGCGCAAAAGCGCGTGGACGGGCTATATGTTCAACCGGACTTTCACTACGAGCCGCGCATCTGGGTGTTTTGCGATGGCACGCCGCACGACCAGCCCGAAGTCCAGGCGGATGACAAGGCCAAGCGGCAAGCAATCCTCGCCCGAGGCGACGAGGTCTGGGTCTATTACTACAAGGACGATTTGGCAGCCAAGGTGGCCACCCGTCCCGACATCTTCAAGAAGGTCAAATGAGCGTCGCCCTGCAACCTGGCAAGCTGGTCTCAATGCGAGGCCGCGACTGGGTCGTCCTGCCCTCGGCTGATCCGGAACTCCTGGTCCTGAAGCCCTTGGGCGGATCGGAGGACGAGGTAACCGGCCTGTACCTGCCGCTCGGCGGCGAACAGCCCAAGGATGCGCGCTTCGAGCCGCCTACCGCAGCCGACCTCGGAGACTTCGCGACGGCACGCCTGCTCCTTGACGCTGCACGCCTTGCCTTCCGCAATGGCGCCGGCCCTTTCCGCTGCCTAGCCAAGCTCTCGTTTCGGCCTCGTTCGTACCAGATGGTGCCGCTGATCATGGCGCTCCGCCAGGACCAGACGCGTCTGCTGATCGCGGACGACGTGGGTGTTGGCAAGACCGTCGAAGCTCTCCTCATCGTCCGCGAGCTGATCGAGCGACGCAAGATCAAGCGCTTTGCGGTCATCTGCCTCCCCCACCTCTGTGAACAGTGGCAGGCCGAGATACGGGCAAAGCTGGACATCGAGGCCGTGATCATCCGCTCCAACACCCAGGCGCGGCTGGACAGGCAGATCCATGGTGACACCAGCGTCTACGACTACTACCCCTACCAGGTCATCAGCATCGACTTCATCAAGTCCGATGTCCGGCGGGATGTATTCATCGAACAGTGCCCCGAGCTGGTCATCGTCGATGAAGCTCACACCTGTGCCCGGCCTGAGGGTGCGTCGGCCAGCCAGCAGCAGCGCTACCACCTAGTCAGCCGCATCGCTGCCAAACCCGGCCAGCATCTAGTCCTGCTGACGGCCACGCCGCACAGTGGCAAGTCCGAGGAGTTCCAATCCTTGCTCGGGCTGCTGAAACCGGAGTTCGAGCCGGTCGATCTGCCAGCCGCCTCCCAGGCCCAACGTCGAGACCTGGCAAAGCACTTCGTGCAGCGTAAGCGTGGCGACGTGGAGAAGTGGCTCGGTGAAGACACGCCGTTTCCAAAGCGGGATGCCTTTGAGCTGAATTACGCCTTATCGCCGAAGTACCTGCGGCTCTTCAACGACCTGATCGAGTTCTCGCGCAAGCTCATAGCGCCCGTCAAGGGCGGGCGGCAGCAGCGAGTCCACTACTGGACGGCTCTTGGTCTCCTGCGCGGCGTGATGTCCAGCCCGTCGGCGGGCGTGGAAATGCTCAACACGCGCATGTCAGCGCTGGCCAAGGCGGGCCGTAGCGAGGAAAGTGATGCGATTCCTAACGATGCCCCCAACCCCGTTGGCGACACGGACTTCGGCCACGAAGCCGACAACGCACCGACGCAGGTGGTTGAGCATGCCGATTGGTCAGACCACCAGCGCCGACAGCTCAAGGACTTTGGCGACCGTCTGCAGGAACTGGCAGGCGCTGAGCACGACCGCAAACTGGCTGCGACAGCTCGGCAGATCACAACGTGGCTGAACGAGCCCACGCCGATCTGCCCCGTCGTGTTCTGCCGCTACATCGAAACAGCGAAATACGTCGGCGAGCACCTTGAGCCGCTGCTGCGCAAGCAGTTTCCCAAGTTGGATCTTCAGGTCATCACCAGCGAATTGCCCGACGAACTTCGCAAACAGCGCATCGAGGTGATGGGCCGTTCAAAGCTGCGCGTTTTGATTGCCACCGACTGCTTGAGTGAGGGCATCAATCTGCAGGATCAGTTCACCGCTGTCCTGCACTACGACCTGCCCTGGAACCCCAACCGATTGGAGCAGCGTGAAGGACGCGTGGACCGGTTCGGCCAGATTGCGCCCGTGGTTAAGGCCTGTCTGCTCTACGGCGCCGACAACCCCATCGATGGCGTTGTGCTCGATGTCCTGCTGCGCAAGGTGCGGGAAATCAAGCGATCCACCGGTATCAACGTGCCGTTCCCCGAGGACTCGCAAAGCATCATCGACACCATCACCCAAGCGCTGCTGCTTAACCCCAGCCGAATCATCAGCACACAGCAGGGCGCGCAGGGGTTGCTGTTCGACTTCAGCGACTTCGAAGAGGCTGCGACCGCCAAGGACAAGGTCACTCGCAAGCTCGATGACGCTGCAGAGCGCGAAAAGGCATCCCGCTCCATCTTCGCCCAGCACGCCATCAAGGCACACGAAGTGGAGGCCGATCTGCGCGAGGTAGACGAGGCCATTGGCGACCCCATGGCCGTGGAGACTTTTGTCACCAGCGTGCTCAACAACCTGATGGGCGTCCAGGTGGTGACCCAAGGCAAAGGCTACCGGGTCGTCACCGGCAACCTGCCCCCCGCGCTGCGCGAAGCGCTTCCGGCCGGACACTTGTTGCAGGTGTCGTTCAAGTCGCCCACCCCCGAAGGCTTCCACTACCTGGGGCGAAACCATCCTTTCGTGGAATTGCTGTGCCAGGTAGTCATGGCCAACACCGTCAACCGCCACGACAAGCGTGCCGCTCGTGCTGCTGTCATTCGTACTCGGGCTGTCACCGTCAAGACCACCTTGATGTTGTTCCGCTGCCGCAATGTCATCGAGCAATCGCGCAGCCACCAGCAGATCGTGGCCGAGGAAATGCTGCTCTGGGGTTGGCGCGGCACCCCCCAGCAGCGCGAGTTCCTAGACCACGCCAGCGCCAAGGCTCTAATTGGCGCAGCGCGGGCCGCCTCCGACCTGTCACCCCAAGCGCGAGCCAGCTTCCTAGAAAACGAGCTAGCCCTGCTCGACAGTCTGGGTGATGCCTTCTCCGAGATCGCCGAAGCGCAGTCCAAGCGGCTGGTCGATGCGCACGAACGCTTCAGTTCACTGATGGAGAAGCAGCGCTTCCAGGTGGTCTATCCCGTCCTTCCGATGGATCTTCTGGGCACCTACGTGCTGCTGCCGGAGGGGGGCGCATGATCTACCCCAGCATCCGCATCGAAGGGGCGATCCTTTCGCCCGACATTCTTGACCGGCTGGACGACCTGGCCGGTCAGCGCCCGGTCGACTTCGGTCTAGAAGGCACCGCAAAGGTCAAAGACGAGATCGCCCGCGCTTGGGCAGACGCGCAGGACTACTGGCGCATCTTCCAGCGCAAGCTGGAGTCGGTCCGTCCCGACAGCCCGGCCACCACCGAAACCCGCCAACAGTGGGTGCTGCCACTGCTGGGCCTTCTGGGCTATCAGCTCGATTTCCAGCCCAAGAGCGCCGAGGCCAACGGCAAGCTATACCCGTTGTCCCACCGCATTACTAACCGTGGCGGCACCGTGGTTCACGTCATTGGCTACCGCGACCCGGCGGGCCTGGACCGCAAGGCTGAACAGCGCTCAGGCGCCATGCGAATGTCGGCACACGCCATGGTGCAGGAGTACCTGAACCTGGCTGACGAGCTCTACGGCGTGGTGACCAACGGCCGTGTGCTGCGCCTGCTGCGCGACAGTTCCCGCCTGATCAAGCTCACCTACCTGGAGTTCGACCTCGACCGCATCTTCAGCGACGGTCTCTTCGCTGACTTCGCGGTCCTGTACCGCCTGCTGCATGCCACCCGCCTGCCAGCCAACCGCGACGAAGCCGCGCAGAGCTGGATCGAGCGCTATCACCAAGACTCACTGGACGCGGGCTCCCGCATCCGCGAGGGCCTGTCCAAAGCGGTGGAGCACGCTCTTCTGAGCCTGGCGAACGGCTTCCTGCAGCACAAGGCGAACGACGACCTGCGGCAGCAGGTCGAATCGGGCAGGCTGAGTGCCGAGGACTTCTACAAGCACCTGCTTCGCCTAATCTACCGCCTGCTCTTCCTGATGGTCATCGAGGAGCGTGGCCTGGTCTTCCCATCCAACGTTCAGGCCAAGCACCGCGAGATCTACGAGCAGTTCTACAGCCTGATGCGCCTGCGCCGCATGAGCGAGAAGCGCCACCTGGCCGACCGCCGCTATGTCGACCTCTGGCCGGCACTGCTGGCCACCTTCCGCCTATTCGAGGCTGGCGGCCCGGGGGCCAGGATGGGCGTGCCGCCACTCGCGGGCGATCTGTTCAGCTCACCGGCCATCGGCATTCTGGCGGGTTGCACGCTCGGCAACGACGTACTCCTGGGTGCGCTGCGGGCGCTGAACCTGTACTCCCACCCCGACAACGGCCAACTCATTCGCGTCAACTACGGTGCGCTGAACGTCGAGGAGTTCGGCTCCGTGTACGAGGGGCTGCTGGAGTACGAACCCGTCATCCTGCCCGACGGCGCGCAAACCACTTTTGCCTTCAAGCAGGGCGATGAGCGTGCGAACACCGGCTCGCACTACACGCCCGACGAACTGGTACAGCCGCTCATCAAGCACTCGCTAGACCATCTGATCGCCGAGCGGTTGAAGGCCAAGGATCCCGAGGCGGCGCTGTTGTCCCTGCGGGTCGCGGACGTAGCCTGCGGCTCGGGCCACATCCTGCTGGCCGCCTCGCGGCGCATCGGGCAGGAACTGGCTATCGTGCGCACAGGCGAGGACCAGCCGTCGCCACTGGCGATGCGCACCGCCGTGCGCGACGTGATTCGCCACTGCATCTTCGGAGTGGACTTGAACCCGCTGGCAGTGGAACTGTGCAAGGTGGCGCTGTGGCTGGAGGCGCATGTGCCCGGCGAGCCGCTGAGTTTTCTGGACCACCACATCAAGTGCGGCAACGCCATCGTGGGCTACGTGCGGCGGGAAGACATCGAGTCGCGTGGCGTGCCGGACGAGGCCTTCGTGACGATGCCTGGCGACGACAAGGAGATCGCGGCTGCGCTGCGGAAGCGGAACAAGGATGAGCGCGCGGGCCAGACGAAGCTGAAGTTCAATCCGGAGGTCGAACGTCAACTCGACGAGGCGCTGCAGGGGTGGAAAGGCCTTGACGCACTGCCCGAGCACACGCCGGAGCAGGTGGAAGCAAAGCGTCAACGCTTCGAGGTGCTGTCGAAGTCAGCCGAGGCGCTTTGGATGGAGCAGCTGGCAGCGATCCCGATCGCTCAGTTTTACATCCCGAAGGAGAAGAACCGACCTGGCATGCATGTCACCGAAGAAGAGTTCCGGACTTACTGGAAGGGCCAACGCAAGCCACAGGGTCAGGCAACGGCGGAAGCGTGGGCCCTGGCCGAGCGGAAGCGCTTCTTCCACTGGTTCCTAAGCTTCCCGGAGGTGATGAATGGCGGTGGATTCGACTGCATCCTGGGTAATCCGCCTTACCTGGGTGGTCAGGATCTGAGTGGTAGCTACGGCCACGCCTTCTGCTACTACACAAAGTGGGAGTACGCGCCCGCCGGTTTGAGTGATCTGGTCGTCTTCTTCGTTCGTCGACTCTTTTCTCTCCTTCGCCCCGGTGGCTTCATGTCCTTCTTGACGACGAACTCGATCAAGGATGGGGATGTAAGGCGCGATGGGCTGGAGACGCTTCTGCAAGATGGAGGGCAGATCAATCACGCCGTACGTGCGATCAAGTGGCCAGGTCGTGCCAAGCTGGTCGTGTCGGCAGTCACCCTGCACAAGGGTTCATGGGATGAGGCCTGCGTCTTGGACGGTCAAGTAGTCGAGACTATCAATGCCTTCCTTGAAGACTCCGCCGACCTGGGCGAACCAAAGGACTTAGCGGCCAACGCAGCGAAGGTATTTCAGGGGTCAATCTACCTCGGCGATGGTTTCCTTCTGGAGCACGCGGAAGCGGAGCGATTGCGGCGAGCCGATCCGAGGAATTCGGATGTCTTGTTTCCACTCATCAACGGACAAGAACTTAACAGTGGCCCCGAGCAAAAGCCAGGGCGCACCATCATCAATTTCTTTGATTGGCCAGTTGATCGCGCCAAGGGTTACATCGAGCCATTCGCAATAGTCGAGAGCCTAGTTAAGCCTGTCCGCGCGACTCAAAATCGAGAACGAAACCGCGATATCTGGTGGGTCTATGCCGAACATCGCCCTGGTCTAACTCGAGCGCTTCAGCCGGTTGAGAGCTGCTTCATTGCGGCCGCAACGACGAAGTACCTAAATTTCTCGATATCACCAACCCGCCGAATATTCACGCATGCGCTCTAGGTCTTCGCCACCGACCGCTGGGACCACTACGCCGCCGTCCAATCTACCCTGCACGAAGTCTGGGCCCGCAAGTACAGCGGCGCATTGGAGACTCGACTGCGCTATTCGCCCTCCGATTGTTTCGAGACCTTCCCATTACCCAGCGACCTCTGGCAGGCCGCGAGTCCGCCGCTTGTGCAGGCCGGCGAGCGCTACCACGAGCATCGTCGCCGCCTGATGCGCGAGCTTTGGCTCGGCCTCACCGACATCTACAACCTGTTCCACGCCCGAGACTTGAGTCACGAACTCGTCGCCAAGGTCAGCAAGAAGCCCGCCGAGGTCGCCCGCGCCGGCTTCGACGGCCTGCTAGAGCTGCGCCGCCTGCATGTCGCGCTCGACAACGCCGTACGCGACGCCTACGGCTGGACCGACCTGAACCTCGATCACGGCTACGTCGAAGTCGAGACCTTGCCCGAGAACGACCGGGTTCGATACACCATCAGCCCAGCCGCCCGTAAGGAAGTCCTCAAGCGTCTCTTGGCGCTGAACCACCAGCGGGCAAAGGAGGAAGCTGCCAAGGCGCCTGCCACAAAGGCAAAGGGAGGGAAAAAGGCTTCTTCTAAGACCGACCCGCATCAACCTAACCTGATCTGAGCTCGTACTTCAGGAGATCATTGAAAAAGGCTTTCAAGACCATACGCCAGGAATGAGCGACGTTTTTTACTGGATCGCGATTACAGATCAGGAAAAATTCAGACAGGAGCTTCGCGCCGTAATGCTGGCTACCACCCAGAGGAGATGATCACCCCTCAGCTCCCTGCTCGCTGTTCAATCGGTACGGCGCCAAAACCCAAAGTTTTCGCCTACCCCCTGCCGCCGTACTACGGCGAAAAAGTCATGAGATTCTGAGACAAAACGGGGTTTGAGACGGTTTTGGGGGATGGGTGGCCATGGGGTCGGTCAGGAGCCCATAACGCAAAGCCCCGCATGATGCGGGGCTCTGAGCGCCTGACAACCCAACTGAGCGAGTTAGCAGGACTTGTTCTGGCGGCCCAGAAGGGATTGTTTAACTAACTTGCTCAGTTTTCAGACCCCCTGTTTTTGGTGGGGTCGGGGATTCGAACTCATCGCCGGCTTGGGGGTGCTAGCTGGGGCACTGCTTAAGCGAGCGGGCTTAGGGTCGCAGCGCCCTAGCCAGTAACGCAATTGAAAGTCCTCCGATGACGAGCACCGTGCCGATGGCGCCATAGAACCGGCCAATGGACCGGCCGGCCGTCTTCGATAATCCCTGGGCATGCGCGATCCTGGATATAACCAGGAGGATTCCGAACGTGTGTATGTAGATGGGGTCAGCGCCGGCGTGCTCGAACAGAAAAAGCAGAATCAAAGCTATCGGTACCGACTCAATGAAGTTGCCGTGGGCGCGGATTCGACGCTCCAGATCAGCGTCCCCGCCAGAACCCAGTCCGATCTTCGTCGCCAGCCGTCGCTGGCTGATGCGCAGGTACAGAAGCACCAGTAAAACGCCGCATAAACCAGCGTAAATTCCTGTGTTCATATGGAACTCCTCTTCAAGGCGAATGATCACGGTCCATCATCAGAGCCGCCACTCCTTATGGTATCGCCCATCGCTTGTTCGAGCAGTGGCCAAAGCGCGCGCGATGCCTGTGGTCTGAAGGCACCAATATGCCCAATAGCCGGCAAGCCCAGGGTCTGCGGCTCAATCACCTGTAGGTTCGACCGCGCATTTGGCATGGCTGCCAAGAGCTTGCGCGTGCAGCTCGCTGTCATTGCATCGTCATCTGTGAAGCTGAAAGCCTCGATCCGAAAGCGAGCTGATTGCAGGCTTGGCTGCACCAAATCGGGGTCTGCGCCCCATGCGAATTCGGGATGCCGGCACCATCGAGTCCACTGTCTCATGGCAGGGCCAGGCAGGTCACCCACCATGTGGAGAGCCTTGCCAGGAAAGTAGCCGAGCAAGGGCGTGAGCAGTGGGGCAGCCAGGTGAAGCATCAGCGGCGCAAGGCGGCGCGATGGAGCAGCCCAGTCCCGCCAGTACCCCGCCCCTGCTGCCACAGAGACCACCGTATCGATGCGATTCTGGGTGTCGGCATCGGTCATGGCAGCGTGGTGGACGCCCAGGCTGTGTCCGATCAGCGCAATCGACTCGACACCGGCCTGGTCCGACAAGGCCTGAACCGCAGCGGGGAAGTCCCGGCGAGCCCAGGTCAGCATGTCGGCATCCAGACCGCGAAGCGATCGTCGGTGTTCGGGCCTGCGCGAGGCGCCCATACCGCGCAGATCAAAGGTCAGCACCCGATGGCCGCGTAGTGCCAACCAGGAGGCAAAAGGGACGTAGAAGCGCTGGGGGATGCCCAGGCCGCCCGAGACCAGCACCGCTCGACCGCAGTGCTCATTTGCTGAGTACAACACACCTTGAAGATCGGTGCCATCGGTGGTTCGAATTACGACGGGATCGCCGTCAATGCTATGCGCAGTCATTGGAGTTGGCCGGGCTGCATGAAACCTTCCTGTTTGAGCACGGTCAGTATGGCGGCGCGCTGCGCCTCGGGGGCCTGGTAGTCGGGGTGCGCTCGCAGAATGGCCGCTGCATCCGCCACACGGGTAAAGGCTGCGAAGTGGCGTTCGGCCTCCTCCATCTCGGGCTTGTGCAGAGCAATCACAGCACCTCGGTCGACGCCATTGAACTTGGTCAGATGTCGTACGGCAGGCAATTGCCGTTCGCATCGGCAAGCTGCGTCTGGGTTAACCAGACCACAAGATTGGCTCATGAACGCGTCGAGCCGGGCACGCGCCCGGGAAACGCGTTGACGATAGGCCTCTGGCGATATGCCCATCACAGCAGCGGCCTCGCGTGAATCGAGATCAAAGACTGTGTCGATCACGTAGGCCAGGCGCTGTTCCCGGTCGAGCGCCATCAGCATCGACTGCGTGC
>SXGS01172307.1_pt1 | contig 17630 bp, 16 predicted proteins | sample 3174681 | NCBI WGS metagenome assembly SXGS01 (sample SAMN11356861, study PRJNA531348) | freshwater metagenome | isolation source: freshwater sample F1-80 | place: China: Fuxian Lake, Yuxi | collected 2017-12-25 | reverse complement strand
GATGTCCGGAGGCTCGCCGCGCTCGCGCGAGATGAAGCGCTCAAACAACAATCCAAGTCGAATGGGATCGACGCTCGTAAGCCCAAGTGCAAAGCACACGATGGAGTTGGCGGCCGATCCTCGTCCTTGGTGAAGGATGCCTTTTTCGCGCGCGAACTTGCAGATATCCCAAAGTGTGAGGAAGTAGTCTTCGTACTCCATCTCCTGGATGAGCTTAAGCTCGTAGTCAACTTGTCTCCGCACCTTCGCCATGAACTCTGGCTCGGTCCACGCCGGATAACGCCAGCTAAGACCCGAAGTCACAAGCTCACGCAAAAAATCGGTAGCGGTTTTGCCCATGGGCAAATTCTCTTGCGGGTATTTGTAGCGAAGCTCCTTCAACGAGAACTCGATACGCGAAGCGATCTCCAGCGTTCGCGATAAAAGATCGGGGCGCTCACGATAAAGCCACGCGAGCTCCTCCGGAGTTTTGAGGTAACGCTCGCGATTCAGCGTGAGGCGGGTGGAAGCTTCATCAAGCGTTGTTCCGTGCAAGATGCAAGTGAGCACGTCGTGAAGAGGCTTACGCTCAGCTTCATGAAATAAAGGTCGTTGAGTTGCGAAGAGCGGTAAGCCCATCGATCTCTCAAGCATCATCGCGTGCTGGTAGTAGCGTACAGACTCCCACGACAAATCTTTGCAGACGGGAAGGTAAACGCGATCTTGAAACGCATCCTGAATTTTCTGGAGATCCGCTTCTTTCCATGGTGGAAGCGGAAACGCGATCAGATCTTCGTTCGCTTCCAGAACATCTTTGAGCGAAAGCACGATGTGCCCTTTGGGGGCGCGTCTGCGTGCGGTCGTGAGCAGACGACAGAGGCGAACGTAGCCGTCTTTGTTCATCGGGAGCACGGTGATCGGCGAAGCATCGTAAGGAACAAGCTCCACCCCGCACATATATTTGAACGGAGCTTTCGGACTTCCGTCGGCGTTAAGCGTTGCGAGCTGTTCGGCATCAAAGGCGGAAGGTTTTTCTGCCGCTTGGTATCCGCGCACGACTCCATAGACGCCGTTGATGTCGCAGATGGCGAGACCGTTGTAGCCAAGGCCCTTAGCGCGCAAGACGAGTTCTTCGGGATGAGAAGCGCCTAAGAGAAATGAGAAGTTTGAACGAGCGAGAAGTTCGATAAAAGCGGTCCCTCCTTGAGGGACCGGAGTACGTAAGTTGGAGACAAGCGGTTGAAAGCCGCCGAAGCCGCTCGGCTTGTTAGAGGCGGAAAGCGAAGTCGGCGCAGGCTGCGAAGAGGAGGACGACGAAAGAGATGCAGGCAAAGTACAAGTCTTGGGATGCTTCATCTTTTCTCCTCAGAGAACCGCGAGCGCTTGCGAGTTCCGACCCGCTCTTAGTTGACGCGTGCTTGATGAAGGGTGACTTGCGTTGATGGTTGCGGATGTCATTTGGATGCGAAAGTGGTCTCATAAAAATTCCATCCTTAGCTAAGAGGGCGTTACAACACTCTCTGGGGAAAAAAATGGCGAGCGGAATGCAGGGTCTAAGGGGGAGGGACCCTCAGGTCCCCGCATCCGCTCGGCGATCAGCCCGACATTGAACTGATCTCAGCTGACTTGGGCGGGAGCTCCTTTCCGTGGAATCATCCCAGGCCGGCTGTCGGGAAAAAGGAAAGTCTTCTTGTCTCATCCTTCTCCCAGTTCCTAATTCATCAATCGAAGTACCCGTGGAGGAAGTATTCATCCGTCCGCAGGTCCTGGAAAACCCAGAGGCATTGCCCCTCAGGCGAAACCGCGAAGTAGTAATCGCGTTTCATCGCGCCTGACTCCCACCAACCGGTTTCGATTCTTTCGATCGGGTTGGAGGAGAGGATCTTCAATCTTTGCAGCTCTCCTAAAGAGAGCGGCATTGGGTCGTTCAAAAGTCTTGTCGGTCGCGGCGCACGCATAACAGATGCTCCGTAGTGCGGGCGCGAAGCGATGGCGAGTCCGTCGCCTTTGTAATCTTCATGGTGTTCTGCCACGACGTGATGGTCGGGATTGAGCTTGGCTTTTGCTGTCTTCGTTTCTTCCGGAGACGAAGCGAGCTGCCATCCTCCTTCGGGACGGATGGAAGGCTCGATGCGGTAGAAGCCAGGCTTCAACGCCGATTGAGTCAGAAGACTCATCAACGTTTGCAGCTTGTCGTTCTCGGTTGTGCGCGGCTCGAAGAAATCAAGCTGACGCGAGTTCTCTGGGCACGGCATGACGTTCACTTCGAAATCCCGAATGGGGTTTTCGAGATCGAGAGCACTTAAGCGATTCTCGATCAACGTGAGGAACAAGTTGCGATCGCGGCTCGGCGTATTCGGCTCGATCTCGATCTTGTGCTGCGTTTTCGAATATTCGCAGTGGAGCGTGACGCTCAACTTGCGCGCAAAGTAACGGCGGCCTTGAAGGCGCGCGAACAAGAAGTCGACCGACTTCTCCATTTGGTGAAGGAGAAGTGACACGAGCGACACGGGGAAATCCATGTGCACGTAATCTTCGAGCGGCTCCGTTGCAATCAAAGGCGAGATCACTTGCTTGTCTTGGGCGTTCAATCTCTTCCAGAGAAGAACGCCGGTCTCACCCCACCGCTCTTGCAGAGAAGCAGCGGTAAAGCGTGAAAGGTCTCCGAGAGTTTTGAATCCAAGCATCATGAAGAAGGTCACGATGCTTTCGGCCATCGTCGGTTTTGCCCACGGCTCGAGTCCCTCCAGTTGTAGGAGGAGGGGGAGGGAGAGAGCTTTCAACTTCTCTCTCTCCTCCCCGGGGGGAACAAGGTTGTCATGGTGGGCTGTAGTGAAGGCTTGGGCTCCGGCGGGTGTGTCAGCAACTGCGCACTGAACACCGAACCCAAGATCTCGGGCGAGACTCACCGCTTGGCGCATGAGTCCCTCTTCACCATGGTATAAATGGCTTGTTGACGCGATATCGAGAAACACCCAGTGAACGGGCTCGCTGCCGTCGCGCGGAGCGGACGTGCGAAACTGCACACGGGGCGAGAACTTCAAGAACGCCTCGACGACGATCGGCATCGCACCTGCACGCGGCGGTCTTTTAAACCCCGCAGAAGGCTGCTCTTGAAGTTTCAGGCAAAGGACTCGGCTCGCCGTCCGCACTGTCGGACGTGGAGAGTTGTTGCGAGCCAAAGCCGATGCGATCTCCTGTATGGTGGGTGAAGCGAGCATAGTTAACACTCCTTGCAAAGCTATGCGGTGTGGGCCGGTGGAGAGCCCGTTCAATCAAAATCCGACGTTGTTCAAAATTGATGATCAGCGAGAACACCGAAGCGGCCGAGCCTCGGTACACTCTTAGTTTTGGCGACAAGAACACGAGAGCTACGTGAGCTTCGCGCGCCTGCGCCTGCAGCTTGCGGATTTGGTGTTCCTTCAAACGGAACGAACCGAGATCGCAGCCGATCAACTCGAAGAGAGATGACGACATCAACTCTTGTAAGAGCCAGAAGAGCTTTGCTTCGTTCGCAGGTGGTTCGATCGAAACAAAACGCTCAAGGCTTAAGCCTTTGTGGTGCAGAGAAAGTGGAGAGAGGGGAATGTCACAGTTGACCCACGCCACCCAATTCTTCGGCTGGTTCTGAGCATCGTTCACAACACGAGCCGCGGTCTCAAGCCAGAGAGACGTGACTCCTGTTCCAAGCGATCCGCAGAGAAGGGAGAGCGCCCCTTTCGGCAAGCCTCCCCAGAAGAGGAAACGATCAAGCGCTTGAAGTCCGGTCGGCAGCCCTTCGGGCCTTTTCAGCCGGTCGGCTTCGCGCAAGTGCTGTGCGAAGAGCTCTTTGAGCTCTTTCACGCTAACTTGTTTGAAGGTTTGTTCTGCCGTAGACAAAGTTCGCCCCTTCCGAGGCGCACTTATACACGCACCTCGGCACTCATCTAGCGCACCACGCGCTAAACACTCTTATTCGCTACTAGGGCGCCCACACCGGGCGCCAAATTTAATTAGAAGAAGCGTCGGATCAGGCCGACAACGACGCCTCGGAGCTGTACTTCACTGGGGTCGTACCACATAGGAGCCATGCTGGAATTTGCAGGTCGCAACTCCACCATCCGGTCGCTCGGTGAGCCTCGCTCTTCAGCGGCGACACGAGCGGCGTTGTCTCCCTTATGCATGTAGAAACGTTTGACGGTGGCTTCTTCGCCGACGACCGCAACGACGATCTCGCCGTTGGTAGCGGTTGTTTGGCGCTGCACGAGAATGACGTCTCCATCGAGAATTCCGTCATCGATCATCGATTGTCCCTGCACGCGCAAAGCATACGTGCGATCGGCGTGACGAACGAGAGAAGCGGGAACATCGATGAACTCGTCGTGTTCGAAAGCTTCAATCGGTGCGCCAGCTGCGACGCGGCCGAGAAGAGGCAACGAGAAGTTCTCGGAAGGAACAATCGCCGGCGTGAGGTTGGATCCGGCAGAGGGCGACCGCGGCGAGTCTCCGCGCATTTCCTCGATCGCGTTTTGAAGAGCGGAGGAGGATTGCAAGAGAGTGATCGCGCGTTTTTGGTTCGCCCATGGAAGTTGAATGTATCCTTTGGCTTCGAGTTGTTTGAGATAACGCTGGACGGAGTTGAAGCTCGCAAATCCAAAGTGTTTACAGATCTCCTGGTACGTTGGTGAAACGCCATTCTCGCGAATATAAAATTCTAAGAATTCGAGAACTGTCTTCTCTTTAAGAGAAAGCGGTTTTGGAGGTTCAACGCGAGCTTCTGGAGCTGCTTTTACGGCCGCCAGTTTACGCGTCGATTTTTTGTTGTCTGTAGTCTTGGTTGCCATTCTTAGATCCCCTCGATCTTCAGTAATGAATGTTCCGCCTTACACGCTCGAAGAAACACAACGTAGCACCGTTCAATCGCACCCTCCAGCAGCAACTGTAAGTGCTGTGTAAGAGACGTGTAAGTTACTAGTAAGTTAGATGCAGGTTGGGTGTAAGTCAATACTGCTTTTTTGAACCGGACGTCGATTTTTTTGGTGCGGAAAAAATCGCGAGTCGTGACGATAGGTTGCGCGAACGGCTCCGCGTGTCGGGTCGTTTGAGGATATCAAAGTGAAGCTGAATCAATGAAGTTGGCGACGGACCGGTAAACCCGTGGCATCCGCAAGCCAAGAAGCGGCTTGCTCGGAGTCCTCGCGCTCGCGTCCAGCTGCGATCCGCAGAGTTCCCTTCGTACCGATGAGCTTTACCGGAAAACCCGACGAAAGGAATTTACGTTCCGCCGTTTCTTCGACGTAAACGCATTCGAAATCTTTTATGCGGAAAGTCTCGTTAAAAGGAATGAAGAACAGCAAACGACGCTGGATCGTGATCGTACCTTGTACGCGATCGAAGAAATAACGGCGTGTTCCGAAGTACGTGATGAACACGCAAGCCATGAGTGCAAGGCCGATCGGCGCAAAGAACAACCACGAAGCGGAACTCATTAGCGAAGCGAAACCGAGATTGTTCCAAGCCTCCCAGCCGCCGATGAGAAGCGCTAGCGCACAAAGAACAATAGCGATCGTCGGGGAGTCGGTTCGCGCGATGAATTGTTGATCGTCAACCTGATCAAAGTGCATGTCTGAAGTTGTATCACTTCAGCGTGCGCTAGCAAAGAGATCCTCTGGAACTTGTATGCCTATAAGCATACAAGTTCCAGAATACGGCTTAACGAGACTCCTCAATCAACCGCTCAACAACGGTCGCCAAAGGTGTGAGGCGAGAAGACGCTTTCTGCGCAGCCGGAGTCCATTCGCGAGGGACCGGTGCGCCCGGCACCCAATCTCCTCCACGCAAACCCGCATCCTCCGCCGAGGTAGGACGAGCCTTCGTAAACCACGCAAAATCCGGATGGGCCTTCGAGCGCCACTCACCGCCGGCAATCGTGCCGTTAGCGCGCAACTCAAGATCATAGACTAGACGCACGGTCTTCAAGCGAACCGGCGCTGCCTTCGCGGAAGGAGTCGTTGTCTCTGCATACGTGAGATCGAGTTCGATCCCGACAACGTCAACCGCATCAGGTGAGCGATACTGAGCGTAGGGATCTACAATTGATCCAAGCGCCACTCGCGCCTCATTGACGCTTCCAACTCGCTGACCCGTTTTCAAATTCACGTAGCGATAAGCGTAGGAGCTGATGGGATAGTTCCAAACCTGCAGGTCGTAGACGAGATCAAACAACAAACCACTTTTCTGCGCGCCTACTCGCTCTGCGAGAAGCAAATGAAACTCGGCTGGGTTCACGTCAAAGCAAGCTTCATCCACAATGCGCCCGTCAGGCGTCACTGCGGGTTTTTCGATGTTGCAACGACGACCCAAGAACGCCACGCGACCACTCGCTTCGCCCGCAAGCTGAGAGGCGAGCGCCTTGATATCAGAAGGATAGAACGTCACCGCAACGCCATCCGCGGAAGTCAACGTCACCGCACGTTTGGGTTCAGCGTACAAGCTTGAAGCCGTTGCCCAACCGTGACTTTGTCCCGCCCAGCCCGGAACTTTTCCCGTGGTCTCATAATGACGTTCACCTTGTCGCCAAACTTCTTGCGCGAGCTGGCCCGCGGAGTCGCCAACGAGAAGATCGTACTTCTCTGCAGGAGAAAGAACATCAGTGCGACCGTCTCGCACGAGATCAGCCGCAGAATGTACGCGCACGTAATCGGCGTTTTTCTTCCAATCCGATGAATTTGGAAACTGCGGATCCATCCATCGTTGCGCAATCCCGCCTTTGGCGAGCGGCCAGAAAGAATCGCTCCAAGGAGATTGGGCAGGTGCTCCTTCCTGCAAGCGTCTTGCCTCGAGTGACTCGAGAGTCAATGTCACGATGTCGGGACCAAAGAGATCCTTAAGTCCATCGCCCATCGGGGCTGCGTGAACCGCGTGTGACACGCAAAGTGCCGTTAGCAAACTAAACAATTTCATTTGAGACTCCTGTTTTGTGTTTGGGGAACCGTGAGTTCCGCCTTGCAGCGGACTTTCTCGGTTCGGACCTTGAGCCTTCCTCCGGTCGACTCGGCCAAGTACTCAAGGGGATTTTTTGTTTTCACCATCGTGAAACGAGCGCCGCGCTCCAAAAGAAGCAAGCGGCTCTCGATCGGTGCGCGGTACGCGATGAGGCGGGGATCTTTGCTCATCGCAACCGTCGTCTTCGAAAGGACAGGAGCACCGAGCCTGCGGAAGTGGATCACACCCGCACGTAAGTCCACCGCGAAATTGAAAGATTCGCTCTTACAATTAATGGCGTCCGAAGGGATCGCCGTTTCGATCGGCTCAAGCTCCGTCTCCGAAAAAAGCGTCGCTACGACTTGTCTCGTGGGTCGCGAGGTTCGACCAAGAGTCGTCACTTTTCCGTTCGTGCGCGCATCGAAGTAATCGTGAAGACGATAGGAATCGCGGAAGACCATGTAAATCGCCTCGTGGAGAAAGAACGCCGCTTCATCCGTCGGAGATCGAAGCGCATCAAAAAGCGGTCGGTTGACGAGCAGGGTGCGACGATCGCCGTCGATCTCGTAAACTCCTAGCTGCTCAATGAAGCAAGCGGGGTGATCCGGTCGCGACATCTCGTCAACATCATCGGTGTTCGCGATCTGTTGGAGATAAGTGCTATCGCGCTCGACTTTGGAAAGCGCGGTCCAAACTTGATCCGCAAAGTAGGGATTGATGCGATTGAGTTTTTCCCACGCGACTTCGGTTTGCTTTTCAACCGAATCATTTGAAGTCGTGATCTTAAGGCCGTGTCCCTTGGGCCAGGGCTGTTGGCCTTCCCAAAGATCGAAGAGTTCGGCATGCGTGACGGACCCGTTCGCGTCGTGGCAAGCGACGGCGACTCCGCCATGCGTTTCGATGCCGGCGTGAGCAGGAAGCGCGAAGAAAAGGGCAACGAGTTGATTAAGCATCTTCAGTCCTCCGGGAGACTGGATAAAGAGAGACGGAAAGGTGATAGACGGCATCGCGCTTATCACCACCTTCGAGGTAAGTGGTAAGCTCGCGGCGAAAATCGCGAATCATTTCTTTTGCGCGGGGAAGGCGAGACGAATCAATCGCGGTCGTCATTGTTGTTTGATCGCGCTTATCGACGGGTGTTTCCTCGAGAGCTTGCATCGCGAGTTCCAGCACCTGCTTTTGCATTTTACGAAGGGCTGCCGATGTGAGTTCCGTGCCGATCGTGGTTGTGCCGCGACCTCCGAGGATGATCCAGGCACCGTCTTCTTCTTCCTGAATGAATTCCAAACGTTTCAGCCGCGCGATGGCTTCGTTGATTTCGGGCACGGGTACGCGGAGCGCTTTCGAAATCCACCTTGGTTCGGGTTTAAAGCCTTCAATCGCGCTGAGCTCAAGAATCGCGAAGTGGTACCAATCCGAAAGGAGTTGGAAGTGGTCATATGCCATTTGTTTATATGCATCGACCGCCGGTGCGAGCTCTGAGCGAGCTTGCTGAGTTTCGAATCTTTCGATCTCCGCCGGGTGAAGCCCAAGACGCGCACCAAACTTACGAACGGTTTGCGGCGTGATCCGGCGTTGACCGAGCAGAAGCTTCGACAGGAATCCAGACTGCACGTCGAGGAATATCGCAAACGCCCGCAGAGAGTAGCGCGGATTGATTCGAGTGCGCCGGGCAAGCTCAGCTTGCAGAAAAGCGCGGAAGTCAGGAGTTTCGGAAGGAAGAGTCACGTTCGACATGGCGGCTTAGATAGTCCGCCCTTAGCCCACCGGCAAAGGATTTGGATTCAATGTGCAGCCAAGCTCGGATGCAGGGACATTTGGTCTCACAAACTTGGCTGCTTATAAGGCGACAAGTTTGAGAGCGAACTTCGGCACCGAATTGAAAAATCCTCACGACCGTCAACGCAAACGACAACGTCACGGCCCTCAGGGCTGGGCACGGATCTTCCTACTGATCCAACCCAAAGAGGAGACTAGGAATGAAGACGTATCTGCTTTTCGGAATGATCGCTCTGCTCGCGGCCTGCACAAAAGACAACTTCGTAGCCAAGCCGAACGCGCTCAATCCTGCACCTCAGGAAGCAACGACTCCTCAGGCGGAGGTTGAAACACCCGCCACCGAAACACCAGCAGCGGAAGTAGCTCCCGTTGTCGTCACCGAAATGACCGAAGCGGGCGAGCAGTCCGACGATAAAATCATCCCGGCCGATCGCGGTGAGAACGAATCAGATCTCCATCTGCAACTCGAGTTTAAAAAGTTCGTCATCAACGGCGCACGCCTCAATTCAGAAGCAAAGTTCAACGACGAGAAGTTGGGTATGTTCACTTTCCAAAATGGTCAGATGATCGAAGGCGCCGCCCTCTCGACTTCCGCGAGCCAGGTCTACTGCCAAATCCGAGTCATGGATCACCATCTTCAAGCTGAGGACAAGTCGTTCCAAGACATCGAACTCGACGGATCGATCACGGTGGGCGATGTCTTCTACGGAACAAAAGTCTCTCTTCCCGGAAACACCGGAGAACAAAAGACCGCGACCAACGAAGCCGCTTTCCAGCTTCGTTCGCACTCGCCCGATATCAAGCACGATAAAGTCGCACGTATGGTCGTAACAAAACAAACGGTCGGCGAATCCAACATGAATATGGCGATTACCGTGGGTGATCTTAAGAGCTGCTTCGGAGCTGACAAGATCTCCGTGCACCTCGTTCCGTCAAAGAAGTAAACACTTCTGGCTCTTTTTCAGGGGCTCTGGTGAGCCCCTTAAGAACAAGGTACCTTTCGCGCATGATTACCGGAATTCAAGACGTTTACTACAACACCGTGAAGCCACTTGAGGCGAAGCGCTTCTATACAGAAGCCCTTGGTCTCAAGCTGATCTACGATACGATGCACTTCATTGTATTCCAGTGCTCCGATGGGGCACGCTTTGCGCTCCACCCGGCGGATCACGAGATCGTCCATCCCGTTGGCGATAGCCACGGCCCGCACGGTGGTGCACTCGTGACTTTCAAATCCGATAACGTTGCCGAAGATCGCAAACGCCTCGAGCAGCATGGCGCAAAAATCTTGAGCGAGAACGACGCTCCTTGGGGCCATATGCTCGTCTTTCAAGATCTCGACGGCAACACGCTCAAGCTCATGCGTCCAAAACACTGACTCTTGCTAGTGGCAAATCTCAAAGTCTGAAGGATCGTGGATCGGTGGATTCCACTTCGCCTCCGTGATGATCCGGATCGCTTCCTTCTGCGTGATCAAGCCCTGATCAATTTGCTTATAAAGATCGAGCTCAAGGTTCTGACGAAGAGCCTTGATCGACTTATGCTCTGGCCAAAGATTATCGCGATGGTTGGTTCCGCCGATCGAGAGCGGGATGAAGTGATCGATCGTGTAATCGCCCCGACAGCGTTTCGGAACGCCGTACGCTTCGTAGATGTCGGCTTTCTCACTACGCGAAACATTTCGCCTGCAGTAGGGGATGCGCTCCTCGTAACGGAGTCTCTCAAAATCTGGATCCTGAGGAGTGCAGAGCGAGCCGCTTGTTTTCTCTCGTGTGGGCACGAAGGGGAAGCGTAGCTGATCGGCGATCGCAAGCTGCGAAGCCTCGGCTTCAACCGCGTGCGAAGCGCAAGCTTCAATAGTCGGGATCGCGAACAAAAGCGCAAACGCGAGCGTGACGGAACGCAAGCGGTTCATAAGTCCTCCTTGGCTTATTGAGTTCGGGCTTGATTTGCTGAAAAGTCTGCCCCGAAATCAGCCTGGAGGACTACAAGATTTAATTAGTTACCTTGCGGAGTGTTGCCGCTCGGAAAAGCCACGAGGTTCGACCGATTCTTTTTAAAGCTCAAACCTTTGTGCTTCATGCCGACTTCTTCAACAGAAATGATCGAATAGATGGACAGATGCAGGCTGCGAACGTTTTCGAAACGCACGCGCAGCTGTTCCTCCACGGGATTAACGACCATTCCTTCCGTCTCGAAAATAAAGTCAGAAATTGAAACGAAGCTGAGTCCCAACGTTGAATCGCGAATGGTTTTTGCCTTGAGCGTAATAATCGCGCCACCTTGCGGATCGCGATAAGTCACGACGAAGCAGGAATCATCTTTTTTAGAAGCGGATTTAGTTGTCGACATGAGCCGCTTTTACACGCGGCCAGCCGCTGGCGTCAATTGGGTGCGAAAGGTTCTACGAAGCCGTAACACGCACCTATGCAACTTTTGCCTGAGAAGTCTTGGAGAGTGGAACGAGCAGTCGTACAAGCGGCATGTTCGAGACAGCCTCCGACGGTCGTTAAGAGAGTCACATCAGTGAAGAGTGTAGCCACCTTGAAGCAGCGTTTGGATCTGCTCATCGCGCTCGCTTGAGTCGATAGCGGTACTGTAAACCTCTTCAAGCTGGTCGATCATTTTGCGTTTCGCGTGACCTAGGGCTTCGTACAGATCGTTATCTTTGCCTTCGGCTTCGATCTTGTATTCGCCAACGGTCGCAACCAACGAAAGAGTATATTCAGTGCTCTCTTCGCCAGTCTCGTAGTCTTCGCCTTGTTCAAGTTGAACGAGGACGGCAACTTGAGATTCAGCGGAAAGATAGGGCTGAAGTTCGACAAGCTGTTGGTAGATGTGAGCTTTGAATTCGCGATCGTTTTCGATCGCCTTTACTGGATCCGTTTCAAATGTTTGCTCATATGACTGAGTGGTCGCATCCATGCTGCACCTCCTACCCTTCACTTTGCTTCCTAGCTAAAAAAAGTCAAGATGGCGGCCCCTCCGCGAGCGAGTTGTGTTCGTGAAAACGAACTTCGCTAAACAAATTGCGACGAACTCGTGTGGGATGCGTGTAGGAAAAAAGATATCGATTCAGCTCGTGTTAACTCAACCGCGGGAAGGGGTAGCGGAAGCAATTCGAAACCTCAACGGCCAGAGCGCGTGATCGCCCGCATAGTCGACGCCGACTCGCGGGGAAGCCGTGATCAAAGTGGGCTCTACTTTCTTTCCTCGCTCGATGAAAAGCTCCTCACCATTGAGCGAAAGTCCATCGCACTTGCGATCGATGGCGAGTGCTTCGCAGAGTTTTCCTGGTCCGTTTGCGAGATCTTTGTCTTTGCGGACTCGTCTGCGGCTCCGGATGAAGTCGAGTCCTTCAAGGGGTTCAACGGCGCGGATGAGAACGGCTTCTGGTTCTTTCTCGCTACGAGTGACGACATTGAAGCAGTAGTGAAGTCCGTAGATCAGATAAACGTATGCGTGGCCGCCGGGCAGGTACATCGAACGCGTACGATCAGTTCTGCGATCACCGAAAGTGTGACACGCACGATCTTCGATTCCTAGATACGCTTCGGTCTCGATGATACGTCCTGCGATTCGTTCTCCATTAACCACGTGGACAAGCGTGCAACCGAGAAGTTCTCGGGCCACAAGTGTAGTGTCGCGGCGATAGAAGCGGGGAGGGAGAAGGCGCGGCATTTGAGGAATTGTTGTAGACCCTCGCACAGTTTCACGCAACTTATGATCCGTGCGCGCGAGGATGGACAACTCGATTCCGATTTGATTACAGTCTCGCTTGCCCAGATCAAAAGCAGACGCGAGAAAGGTACACCCATGACAAACGACGAAAGCCCCCGCCGCGGATCCGGTCAAATGGAGTTCACCACGCCTACTGAGACTCCCGTTACCTTCGACAAAGAAGGTCATCAAACGCGACCTGATCTCGATCCTGGAGCACCTGTCGTCGATGTCAAAATTGATCCCAGCTGGAAGCGCGAACTCGTCGAAGAATTCGCTGCACCTTACATGCAGAACCTTCGTGCGTTCCTGAAAAAGGAGATCGAGAGCGGCAAGAAAATCTATCCGAAGCCGAACGAATGGTTTGCGGCATTCGACCATACGCCCTTCGAGAAAGTGAAAGTCGTCATCCTCGGTCAGGATCCCTATCACGGGCCCGGACAAGCCCATGGGCTTTGTTGTTCGGTTCGCCCTGGTGTCCAGCCGCCCCCCTCGCTTATCAACATTTACAAAGAGCTTAAGAGCGATTTAGGCATTGCACCGGCTGATCACGGTTACTTGATCAGCTGGGCGGATCAAGGAGTGTTCCTCCTCAACTCCGTTCTCACCGTGCGTGAGGGACAAGCAGCCTCGCACCAGAAAAAAGGGTGGGAAACTTTCACCGACAAGGCGATCCAACTTCTCGCCGAAAAACGCGAGAATCTCGTTTTCGTGCTGTGGGGAGCTTACGCGCAGAAAAAAGGTGCGTTCATCGATCGCAAAAAGCATCTGGTGTTGGAGTCGGTGCATCCTTCGCCGCTTTCGGCATCGCGGGGCTTTTTTGGCACTCGTCCGTTTTCCAAAATCAATCACTACCTCGAAAAGCACGGTCAAAAACCGATCGATTGGCAGCTTCCTCCGAAAAAGTCGTACATGCACTGAGCGCAAGGGCGCATGATGGATCGAGCTTGAGTTGCACCAGCGACGCACGATAAGTCAGAGCCAAATCGGCGTCGCCGCCGCGCAGTACCATCGTCTATGGAAACAGAGCATTTCTTGACCATTCCTTGAAAAGGGCAATTGAACCTGGGTAGAACGAAGAGTGCCCACCTTTTCTAAAAATGGGAGTCGTTCATGAAGTCGCTTTTGATCTTGGCGGGAGCCCTTCTAACACTTGGACAGAGCGCGCCCGCGTTTGCCGCAAAAACTTTCGTGTATTGCTCGGAAGCAAGCCCTTCTTCTTTCAATCCGCAGCTTGCAACCGATGGCCCGAGCTTCAACGCTTCGGCTTACCCGATCTACAATCGCCTCGTTGAATTCGAGCGCGGTGGAACGAAGATCGTTCCTGGTCTCGCTGAGAAGTGGGACATCTCCAAAGACGGCAAGACGTTCACGTTCAATCTCCGCAAGAACGTTCAGTTCCACACGACGGCTTCGTTCAAGCCGACGCGTCCCTTCAACGCGGACGACGTTCTTTTCTCCTTCAACCGCATGATGAAGAAGGATCATCCCTTCAATAAAGTGAGCGGCGGAACTTACGAGTATTTCGAGTCCATGGACATGGCAAAACTCATCAAGTCGATCGATAAGGTCGACGACTCGACGGTGCGCTTTACTCTCAATGAGCCGAACGCTCCGTTTTTAGCGAACATGGCGATGGCTTTCGCGAGCATCCTCTCCGCTGAGTACGGCGATCAGATGATGAAAGCGAAAACTCCCGAGAAGATGGACATCGACCCCGTCGGAACAGGTCCTTTCCTTTTCAAGAGCTACCGCAAAGATTCGGAAATTCGTTTCGAAGCGAACCCCAACTACTTCGAAGGCAAATCGAATCTGGATCGCCTGGTTTTCGCCATCACGAAAGATCCGACAGTTCGTATCCAGAAACTCAAGCGCGGTGAGTGCAACTTCGTAGCAGAGCCGCCGCCGGCTGATTTAAAAGCACTCAAATCCGACGCGAAGATTAGCGTCGTCGAGCAAGATGGTTTGAACGTTGGCTACATGGCCTTCAACGTTGAGAAAGCGCCTTTCGATAAAGTCGACGTTCGTCGCGCCGTGAACCACGCTCTCAATCGTGCGGCTTACCTCGATGCGATTTATCTTGGAAACGCTTCGATCGCGAAAAACGCGATTCCGCCGAGCATGTGGTCGTACAACGAAAAAGTTGAAGACTATAAGTACGATCCCGCTAAGGCGAAGGAGCTTCTCGCAAAAGCCGGCTTCCCGAATGGCTTCGAAGCGAGCCTCTACTTCATCCCGGTTTCTCGTCCGTACAATCCGAACGGCAAGAAGATGGCGGAGATGATGCAAGCCGATCTCGCGAAAGTCGGCATCAAGGTCAACCTCACCACTTACGAGTGGGCGACGTACCTGCAGAAAGCGCGCGCAGGCGAGCACCAGATGATTCTTGTAGGCTGGACGGGTGACAACGGCGATCCCGACAACTTCTTGAACATCTTGCTCAGCTGCGATGCCGCTAAGAACGGTTCGAACTACGCTCGCTGGTGCGATAAGAATTACGAGAAGATCATCGACCAGGCGAAGACGATCACGGATCAGAAGAAACGCACGGCTCTCTATCAAGAGGCTCAGAAAGTCTTCAAATCCGAAGCGCCTTGGGTGACGCTCGCTCATGCGAAAGTCTTCCGCGCGATGGATAAAAAAGTCGAAGGCTTCAAGATGAGCCCCTTCGGTAGCGACCAATTCTACGGTGTTGACCTGAAGTGATCGCGTTTGTTTTACGCCGGCTGGCGATCGCGATTCCGACTTTGATTGGCGTCTCGATCGTCGCCTTCTCACTTATCCGTTTGATTCCGGGCGATCCGATCCTCCACCTGATTGGTGAGAGGGGCGCATCGCCCGAGGTGTACGAAGCGCTCAAAGCGCAGTACGGCCTTGATCAACCTCTCCTGACTCAGTACTGGCTCTTCGTAAAAAATGCGGTCGTGGGAGATTTCGGAACATCGATTCTCTCCAGCCGTCCGGTTTCGGAAGAGTTCGGTGATCGGTTTCCCGCGACACTTGAACTCGGCCTTGTCGCCTTGTTCTTAGCGGTCATCATCGGCATCCCGATGGGCGTGATCGCCGCAGTTAAGCGGAACTCCATTTTCGATTACTCGCTCATGACCGCATCGCTCGTCGGCTACTCGCTGCCGATCTTCTGGTGGGGTCTGATTCTCATCTTGGTTTTCTCCGTAAAGCTCGGGCTCACGCCCGTCTCCGGAAGACTCGCCGTCGCCTACGATGTTCCGATTTGGTCGGGCTTTCTTTTGATCGATGCTTGGAAGTCGACCGAAGCATGGCCTGCTTTCAAGAGTGCGCTTGCGCACTTGATCTTGCCGGCCTCAGCTCTCGGCACGGTTCCGCTCGCGATCGTTGCGCGCATGACTCGATCTTCGATGCTGGAAGTTCTCGGCGAAGATTACATGCGCACGGCGCGCGCCAAGGGTCTTGCGAGTAAGCGCATCGTCTTCGTTCACGGACTCCGCAACGCTCTCGTTCCGGTGATCACGGTGATCGGCCTCATGGCTGGCTCCATCGTGACCGGTGCCGTTCTTACGGAGACAATCTTCTCCTGGCCCGGGATCGGACGTTGGCTCGTCGAGAGTGTCCTCGCTCGCGATTATCCCGTGATCCAGAGTGGTATCTTGCTGATCGCGGTGATCGTCATCGTCGTGAATCTTCTCGTTGATGTCGCTTACGCTTGGGCCAATCCGCGACTTCGGGGAGGGAAGTAATGTCGTTAGCTACTGATTCCCTCAACGTCGAGCCGCAAGCAGTTGCGGCTCCACCCTCGGCGCTCAATGAGTTTTGGTATTTTTTCCGCCAGAACCGCGGCGCCGTTATCGGCTTAGCGGTTGTTGTGATGTTCACCTTGATCGCGCTCCTCGCGCCGGTCATCGCACCTTATGATCCCGCACAGATTCACGAAGGTCAGTTAACGAAGTCGCCCATCTGGACTGCAGAAGGAACTTCGCAATTTCTCCTTGGCACAGATGATGTCGGTCGCGATGTTTTGAGCCGCCTCATTTACGGGGCTCAAGTGTCGATGCTCGTGGGCTTCATGGTTGTCGTGGTGTCGCTCACCATCGGAACGCTCTTAGGTCTCGTCGCGGGTTATGCAGGTGGCTGGATTGATGCGGCGATCATGCGCTTCGTTGATATTTTGATGGCGCTTCCTTCGATTCTCCTCGCGATCGTGGTCGTCACGATCCTAGGCCACAACTTGGCTAATGCCGTGATCGCGGTGAGTGTCACGGTTATTCCTGGTTTCGTGCGTCTCGTGCGCGCGCAGGTGATGGTGGAGAAGGGACGTCAATACGTCATCGCCTCCCGCAGCTTTGGTGCGGGTCCGATCCGCCAAATCTTCGCTAATATTCTTCCGAACTGTATGGCTCCGATCATCGTCCAGGGGACTCTCGGCTTCAGCGATGGTATCTTGAATGTCGCGGCGCTTGGATTCTTAGGACTCGGCGCAAAGCCGCCGACCGCGGAGTGGGGCACCATGCTCTCGGATGCACGCTCGTTTATCGAGAGTGCTCCGTGGTTGGTGACGCTTCCGGGTCTTTGCATCTTGATCGTCGTTCTCGGCTTCAACCTCCTCGGCGACGGATTGCGTGACGCCTTGGATCCGAGGCTTAAAAAATAAAGCGGCGGAGGACGATTTGTTAACCGTTCAGAATCTCAGTGTTTCGTTCGATACGCGGCGGGGACTTGTTCAAGTCATCGAGGATCTGAGTTTCCGCGTGGAAGCAGGTCGTACACTCGGAATCGTCGGCGAGTCGGGCTCCGGAAAAAGCGTGACGAGTCTCGCGATCATGGGGCTTTTGCCTCCCACGGCGCGCGTGACTTCGGGCGTGATCACTTTCGATAACAAGAATCTTTTGAAGAGCAGCGAATCTGAGTTGCAGGAGCTTCGCGGCAGTCGCATTGCCATGATCTTCCAAGATCCGATGACGAGCTTGAATCCAAGCTTCACCGTTGGCTTTCAAATCATCGAAGCGATGAAAGCTCACGGCATCAAAGGGGATCTGAACGCGAAAGCCCTCGAGATTCTTAAGCAGGTCGGCATTCCGGATCCGCAGATGCGTTTGAACTCGTATCCGCACCAGCTCTCGGGAGGCATGTCACAACGGGTGATGATCGCGATGGCGATCGCGTGCGAGCCCGAACTTCTCATTGCGGACGAGCCGACAACGGCTCTCGACGTG
>SXGS01531367.1_pt1 | contig 17632 bp, 14 predicted proteins | sample 3174681 | NCBI WGS metagenome assembly SXGS01 (sample SAMN11356861, study PRJNA531348) | freshwater metagenome | isolation source: freshwater sample F1-80 | place: China: Fuxian Lake, Yuxi | collected 2017-12-25 | reverse complement strand
GGCCACCGGCAACTTCTTGGCAGTCGCAATACTTTTGGCCACTGAAGAGACACGAACGCCACACGGAAGGTGGCGCGTGCTATGGTCTGGCCCGAGCGATTGTTGCAGGTCGCGGAATCCCCGATTTAGCAGTCTTGGTTGTGCTTACGGGTATGCAGATCTTGCTCTTCGGTTTAGTGTCTGACCAAATCAGCGCAATAAGGAAAGAGAAATTCGAGTAGTCCAGTCTACTTATGCAGGGAGGTTCGCAGTCGGCAAATCGGATAGCGAGTTAAATGATAGGTCACTAACCTGCATCGAGGGTCAAATTGGCCATTGAGGCGATGGTGGCTTCTAATTTCTGGATGAGCAGTTTCTCATGGCCAGAGATCGCACCGAGGCCCATCACTCCGCCTGAGGCTCTTGCGACTAAGCGTATCTGGTGCATCAGTTTTTCGGCCAAGGTTTGCTTGCCGTGATCTGTCAATCGTCCCATCAGCGCCGTGGTGCATTGTTGCCAAACATGAGCCAAGTCATGTGGTGGTCTCTGGTGTAACCAGTGCTCAATCAGCACGTAAGGAATTGAATCCTCAGTGATTCCATTGGCTTGGATTTGAGCCAGAATGGCGACGCGTTCTGCATCGTCCACTTGTTGATCGGCCCAAGCGACCAGGACCATAGGGGACATTAGGACGGCGGCAAACGACTCGGCGTTGACGCCTATATCGGCAAGTTCTTGCAGCAACTTGGGGTCGTTGATCCCCGACACCAGCGCCAACTTCTGCTGCCCTTCTGGCGTTTGGGCTTCAGACTGCAAACGCTTGATGATCGCATCCTCGACACCGGTAAAAAATCGGCTGTCGAGCGTATGTCGATATCTTAGCAGCTCTTCGTGTGCTGAATGTGATGTCATGGCAGACTCAATGTTAGCTCAGTTCTTGTTCGTCGCAAAGCAACCCTTCAATAGCGCAGCATGCAATACAGTGCTCGCACGCCGTCGCGCCAACCAATCTTTTTGCCTTCATGGTAACTACGTCGATGATATCGAATCGGTCGTTCGTAGAAACGCACTCTTTGCTGTGCCAGCTTGATCGTTAATTCAATTTCAATTCCAAAGCGATTCTCTCGCAAAGTGGGAGTCAGCGATTGAATCAGCTCGCGCTTGACAACTTTGTAACACGTTTCAACATCGCTCAAATACAGCCCCGTACGCAAGTTGGTCAGCCGCGTAATCCAGCGATTGATGAATACGTGCCACAGCGGAGGAACTTGGCGATCATGATGTCCATAACGGGTTCCGTAAACCACATCAGCTTCGTTCTCAACGATCGGCTGGATCAGAAATCGAAAGTCATCGGGATCGTATTCCAAATCCGCATCCTGCACGACGACGGCGGTACCAGTCGCATGCGCAAATCCGGTACGCAGCGCCGCGCCCTTGCCACGATTGTGGTCGTGAAGAATTATTTTTAGATCCTCAGCCTGCGGCAGTGCTGCAAGTTTGTCGCGGGTCCCGTCCAAGCTGCCATCATCGACCAAAATTATTTCCAGCGGCAGGTCTGTCGCTCGTACGCGCTCGATCACTTGCACCACGGTGTTGACTTCATTGAACACTGGAATCACGACGCTCAATCGGAAATCTGTGGGCATCGCGTAGATACCCAGCCTGCGATATACGTCGTCCGTAAACAATCTGTCGGCGATGCCGGAGTTTTGCTCGACGTTCAAGGGGTTGCTCGTTCTGATTTCTATGGCCAAGTAAGAGCCTGATTCGCGTACCACATGTTCGAACAATAAATCGAAGTGTCAAAAGTATCCCATAGATCGGTAGCTGCCCCAAGCCTACTCGAACTCGATGATTTGATGTTGAAAAATTTTTGATGTCATTGTTGAAAAAGTGTCAGTACGCTGCTTGACAACGCTGGCAACTTCGTCAAAATCGCCTCATTAATGATTTGAGAAACCACCTCATCGACGAACTAGCTAGACCAGCACACTCAAATCGAAGATACCAGATCGCTTGTCACTATTCTTGATTCAGGGCTTATCCGTCGCGTGTGGATCGCGGCGTAACAGGTTTTGCTTGCGGAGCGGGTCGATGTTGGGCGTGCGCTGGCCCGCGTCCCGAAAGCAGGGATGGTACAAGGGCTACGGAGGGCCCCGCCTTTTGCACCAACCTGGGATAGGAATCCCTTGACCAAAGGGCGGTGAGCGAACCAAATCCTGGGCAGGGAACGCTGGCCAACCGCGGCATGATGCCGCCTCTTTCTTTTGAGAGTAAAGAGTAGAGCAATTGTCCTCAATTGCTCAATTCAGGAAAAAATCGTCTGTCGCGGTTCGCATTAAATTGCTCGAAAAACGATTGAGGACAATCGTGCGACAATTAGCCAGCAAACGATTGAGGACAATCGTTTTACTCTCTTCTTATGTGGGGCTTGGTTTGAAACCGGAGGTCGTTGAGTCCTTGCACTGAGTGGCATGATAGAATCCATCCAGCCGGCGAAGTTCTTCCAGCCAAACTCGGATGTCGTGATCGTACTCGCTAGCCAAGTCGCCGAACACGAGTTGCCGATGGAACTGGGCCGCCCCGTCTTCGAGCAGTTCCGCGGCCTCGGCACTGGGAAACCTGCGCCCTGGATCGGGTGCGATGCAGCGCTTGCAAAAATTCATCAGATGATTGTTGCAAGTTACCTCTTGAGGCAACATTTCGCTTAATCGTTGAGGCAATTTGCGTTTAGCTTCGAGCAAGTCTTTCAAATTGGACTCCGTGGGAAAGCACGGGCGGCCGGCGAGCATCTCCACCAAGACATAACCGAGGCTCGCTAAATCGCTGCGCGGTGTACAGCTCGAGCCTTCCAAGACTTCCGGCGCAGCGTAAGCCGGAGTGCATGCACGTTGGTTCGGCATGTCATCCAGCTCGAATGCCGAACCAATATCGATGACCTTGGAATGCCCCGTGCGTTTCAACATGATATTCGATGGTTTGATGTCTCCGTGTACCACGCGCTGACGATGCAGCGCGGCCAGCGCGGCCAGGCAATCGCGCACGATCGCCACTGCCACGCCTGCTTTGAAACGACACTGCTGCGGGCCAAAAGTTGCGATTACGCTATTGACGTATTCCCAGCGTTTGGGAGCCGCATGCTCGCGCACGGTGCGCAGTCGATCTGGATTCATCAACTCGCGCAAGTCATAGCCATCGATCCATTCCATGACCATGATGCGAATTCGGTCACGGTCCACAAAATCTTGAACGTCCAGCACGTTGTCGTGCTGAATCATGGCCACTCGCGAGGCGACGCGAGCCAGCCTACCCATCGCACTGTCATAGGCCAACGAATTGCTAAATCGCTGCGGAGAAAAAATCTTCATGGCCACGGGTTGATTGAAACCATCGGCTCCACGTCGCTCGCTCAAGAAGACAATGCCTTGCCCGCCACTGCCCAATTGCCGTTCCAAGCGATGGTAGGTTGTCCACTGCACTCGCCCTTGTTTGAGCAATTGTTCGTACCGCTGTACCAGCGACGAATCGGAATTCTCCGTTGACGGTGGAATCGAACCGCCTAGCGTGCGTGTTCTGGTCGAGTCGAACAAAGTTGTCGAATGCATGCGCCAGTTCCATGGCTAAAGATTCTCGTTTACGGCCATGACGTCAGGATGAGGAAAGCCAAGAGTCTTGTCAACTAAATTGAGTAGCGGCCGACCCTCAAGATAACGTCTCAGATTCTTGCACGCCAGCCGAGTCGAATCGTCGACGCGAGTCTTCGACTGCGCACCGACATGCGGCGTGATGATAACGTTCGGCAAATCCCACAATTCACTGGTCTGCGGCAGTGGTTCTTCATAGGTGACATCTAACCCCGCTCCCGCCAATTGCCCCGATTTCAAGCAAGCCACCAATGCCTCTTCGTCGACCACTTGTCCTCGCGCGACGTTAATCAGGTAACCGCCACGCGCCATGGCCGACAATACTTCGCTATTAATCAGCTTCTCTGTGCTAGCATTTAGAGGCAAACTTAGCATCAGCACGTCGGAAATCGTTGCTAGTTCCAGCAAACTATCCGCTGGCCACAACTGAGTAACCTGCGGCGGCTTGCGCACCGGAAAATAGTCGGTCGCAACAATCCGTACTCGATACGGCGCTAGCAACTCCGCAAGTCTTCTGCCGTTGCCCCCTAGTCCCACGATGCCAATTGTCTTGCCGTGCAAATCGCTAGTCGGTCGACGCACAAATTCTCTTCGCTCTGCTTGGCGAAAGAACGTAGGCAAACCACGCAATAACCCAAGCAGCAACGCTAGGGCTTGCTCACCCACCTGATCTGCAAACAGTCCAGACGCGCTGCAAACCACGATTTCGCTGGCGATTACCGATGGAACCAAACAATGATCCAGACCGGCCGCCGAACTTTGAATCCAACGTAATCGCCCTTGCTGTACCACGCTGTCCCAATCGACAGGCACTTTCGCGTGCCCGATAAAAAGGTCGGCTTCGAAAATGGCTTGGCCGATATTCTCTTGACCAGCATTAATGATCGTCGCCCCAGGTGCCGCGTGTCGCAGCAACTGCAAATGACGATCCTCGACGGGATAGCATAAAACGATGTTCATAGTCCAACGAGCGGTTCTTTCACGCCTCAAATCTAGGGTAGCGGAAGCCGTCAAGGCTTTCGTCCTGAGTTCTTGCGTTTTAATACTGATCGGGTTTCGACGGACCTGATACGAAAGCCTCGACGGCTTCCGCTACCCCAAAATTTAGTTGTGACATTGCACTGACTCGAACCGATTGCGATTCAGCGGTCCCATGGAAAAACCAAAGTAGGAGCGTTTGCGTACAGTTTCATCGATAAACTAATGCGACTGCCTGCTCCCGGTTCCAAAGAAACCTCCACGCTGGAAGCATTTAATGGCCGGCTCTGAGCACCGATACTCGCTCCAGTGAATTGATGTTCGGCATATCCACCCGCCTGAACCACCACGCGTCGCGTGTGCAGTGGATTAATGTTCACCAAGGAAACTACCACTTCGTTCGCGGACATGCTATGTATCAGCGCCGCCACATCCTCCGGCAACCCGGCGCGCCTAGAGGCAGGATCGAAGTACCGTAACCGACAAAACAGTGCCGAACCGCTACGACCGGGATGCAATCCGCCAAGCACCAATTCAATCATTGACACAACGCTGGCTGGATTGTTCGCCATCGGATCATCTGCCAAACGCGTATCCGGTGTCGATGGATCATGGCGAATTTCTGCCACTTGTCGGCCCACCCCGGCCAGATCGGCGCGCAGCGCTTGCTCGGGGTAGTTGGGATTGTTGCCTGCTAAATACGCAAACCATGGATCCTGTGACACTTCCGCCAAGTCACTGGCCCGTTGCGAGAAGAATGCAATCTCGCGCGCTCCTTGGGAGTATTTGGTGGGTTGGTAATCGTACCAGCCCTGATCGCCGTGCATCCGAGGGTACATTTCTCGCCCATCCACAGTGCGTTTGTTCGCGTTGATGGTCGCGATCTGTTTGCGCCAAGGGTCGAGATATCGATCATCACCGCTGAGCAAGTATGCGTTCATGAAACCTTGCAGACCAGCGTGAATTTGATTGCGATGGACTTGCCGCCCCGTGGCCGGATCGTGAACGGTGAATCCCCATCCGTAGACACCGCCGTACCATTTGCCACCAGCCTCGCCGCCGATTTTGCCGTCGAGCCCGATGTTCGACGGAATGATACCATTGTTTGCCAACATGCGCTCGCGCCATGCGTCGACGTATTCCAGCAACCATCGCCGATACCGAGCATCTTGGGTCAGCATAAACGCGTTCAAGGCCAGTGTGGTTGCCTTGAGATTCTGCGGATGATCACCAACGATGTCGTTGTAGTCTTTGAAGTGCTCGACCATCTGGGCATAGGACGATTCTCCGTGTCTTGGGCGAAAACGATTCTCGATTTCGATCGGGTCGCCCGCCCAGTCTAATCCAGTCGCTTTGCGCATTAGCGGTCCTCGGCTGCCATTGAACATGCTGCGAATAATTTTGTGCTGCGCATCGTAATTTGGCGCACCGGCATCCTCGTTCATATAAAACCCAGCGTATCGTCGCACCCGTTTCGCTAGCGCAGCATCGTGCGGATCGGACAGTCCCTGAAGATTAAACACAACCAATCCCTCGCCATTGTGCAACCAGTCCATCATCACGGGAAACTCTTTGTAGTACATCCCGTCGCGAGCAAACGGCACATCCACCGTCTTAGCCAGCGTGTATTGCCGCAGATGGCCTTCCCAGGCTTTTTTATACAAGGATAGTACGCGCTCGCTGCCACCGAGTGCATGCACTACTGGCCAGTCCAAACAGTTCTCGATTGCATCATCGGGTCCGTCGTCGCCTCCCCAGCGTTCGACACACAGTAACCATCCGCGATCATCAAAGTACTTGTCGAAAAAAATCTGGCACGCCGCTGAATTCTGGCGCAACAACTCGCGTTCCAGCAAAGCCCAGGTCGGAGGCGACAGCGGTGTGTCGATCTTCAAAATTGGCTCGGCACACGCTCCCTCATTGCATTGGCCAAACCAAGCCAGCGTTACTGCCCAAGCCACCCACAATAATCGCCTCGATCGAATCGTCATGCTGCGCTCCAAATACTAATTCAAGGGTCTTTACGTGGCACTCTTTCGAATTGGAATTAAACTCCACCGCCGAGGTTCGCCTGCGGGTAAAACGAGCATGGCGCGTCCAAGTCAATTTCCTGCGCGCCAAGAGCGGATAAGCGATGTAGTATAATGTTCCCGCCAGCGCGCTGCCACGGCGCTCGGCGACTGCATCCCATTCCTTTCCATAAAATTGATTGATCTACGACATGAACGCTTATTCGGTTCTAAAAGCCTTGTTTTGGTGTTCCATTTGCATTCTGGTCCACGTGCCGTGTAGCGCATCCACAGCCCAGAGCAAGCGCCCGAATATTCTGTGGATTATCGGTGAAAACCTCAGCTTGGATCTGGGTTGTTATGGCGGTAAACAAGTTGCTACACCGGTGCTGGACGAACTGGCGGCACAGGGCGTGCGTTACACTCATGTGTTTGCCACATCTCCGGTTTGTGGGCCCAGCCGTTCGGCGTTCATGACAGGCATGTATCAGACCACTACGGATACGCACCACATGCGCTTGCATCGGACGGACGCTTTTCGCCTGCCCGATGGTGTGCGTCCGATTACGCATCGACTGCGGGATGCAGGGTACTTTACTGCAAATATCAAGTCGATTGGCCAACATATCGTCGGTACTGGCAAGCTGGATTTGAACTTTGTGAATGAAGGACCGATATTTCAGTCCGAAGCTTGGGATCATTTGAAATCGCGTCAGCCGTTTTTCGCGCAAGTCAATTTACCTGAAGCGGAGTACGACATTTACGATCGCAAGTCCGCTGAGAAAGAACGAGTGCCATGGGTGGGAGAACAATCACACGCACAGATCGCGACGCCAGAGAACGTGACTCCGCCTCCGTACTATCCCGATCATCCCGTCACTCGCGCCGAGTGGGCGCGCTATCTCAATTCAGTTTCCGGAATGGATGTTCGCTGCCGACTGATTTTGGAACAACTCAAAACGGAAGGACTGGCGGATGACACCGTCGTTGTCTTCTTTGGCGACAATGGCCAGTTGACTGCTCGCGGAATTCATTGGTGTTGGGATGTTGGACTGAATGTACCGCTAATCATACGATGGCCGAAGAATTTTCCTGCTCCTTCTCAGTATCGGCCTGGAACTGTAAACGATTCGTTACTCAGCCTGATCGATCTTACCGCCACTACCCTGCAAACCGCCGGTCTACCGATCCCGAACAGCATGCATGGTAGGGCATTCCTCGGGTCAGATTCTCTGAGGCAGCGGCAATACGTGTTCTCCGCGCGAGACCGGATTGACGAAACTCAGATTCGCTTGCGCAGTGTTCGCGATCGTCGCTATCACTATATTCGCAACTTCACACCCGGCACTGGTTTGGCGACACTGAATCGATACCGAGAAAAGTGCTTTCTGGTTCAGCCGCTGATGCGGCAATTATTCGCTGAGCAAAAATTATCAGGCACTGCTGCCGAGCTGATGCAGCCAATTCCTGAGGAATTGCTGTACGATGTCGCGAACGATCCACACGAAATTCACAATCTTGTCAGTTCGCCGCAACCCGATCATCGGGAAGCACTGTTTCGCATGCGGGCCGCTCTCGAAACTTGGATGGTCGAAACGGGCGATCGTGGCGACATTCCAGAGCCCGCGTCCGTCGTCGCCACCTTCGAAAAGGAAATGCACGACTGGTTTGGCACACCTGCCTGGTATCGAACCAAGTAGAGGCCGGCCTGTCAGCTTTGCGAGTCAAGCTCCTCATGCCGATGGTAGAAACCAAGGATTGGGAACAAGTTGGCAGGTAAAGAGTCCCTCCGGGACTTTTTCATCGCAAAACGCATTATAGGTACTTTCAACTCAACTTCTTCAGTAGAAATACGAAACAAAACTGCGCATTCAAATGTCGTGTCAATAGCGAACTTTTAGCAACCCAGGAATATCCTGCGGTGTTAAAAACTTGGTTTAGGAATCCACATTCTACAAACGCTGGCTACTACTTTGGCAAAATCATTTCTGCCGCTAGGCTTACCGTATAATGCGAAACCTGCGGACACTTTGATCCGTCAAGAGAAACACCCGATCGCATTAATCAGAATTTCGAAGTAGGAACTAATGAAAGCGCAGTCGACTAATCCGGCAAGTACTTTAGCTGAGCTGCGAGCCATTGGTTGGCGCTCCAAGTCAGTCAAGCAAGAGATTTGCGAGAATTTTACGCGTTTGCTCGCTGGCGGTGAGGCGTTGTTTCCAGGCATCATCGGTTACGAAGATACGGTGATTCCAGACATCAACATCGCTTTACTGTCAGGACACGATATGCTCTTTCTCGGTGAAAAGGGGCAGGGCAAAAGCCGTTTGATGCGTTCCCTTGTAAAGTTCTTAGACGCGCAAATTCCTTATCTCGATATCCCAGGCGTTGCAGTTCACGAGGATCCTTTTTCACCCATTACCAATCTGGGACGCAAGTTCGTTGCCGAACATAGCGAAAACGAAATTCCAATCGCTTGGTGGCCGCGCGAACAGAGATACGCCGAACGATTGAGCCCAGGGACTAAATTCGCCGATATAATCGGCGAAATCGATCCTTCGAAACTGACTGGCGGTGTCAGTATGAGTGCGGAAGAGGCACTGCACTTTGGCTTGATTCCACGCATGCACCGCGGCATCTTCGCGATGAACGAACTACCAGAACTGGATGAACTGGTGCAAGTAGGATTGTTCAATATTCTTGAAGAACGCGACGTGCAAATCCGCGGCTACCCCATACGATTCGACCTGGATGTTTTTATTCTCTTTTCCGCAAACCCCAGTACCTACAACCGCAGCGGCAAAGTGATTCCACAGTTAAAAGACCGCATCGGTTCGATTATCCAAACACATTACCCACGCGATCGTGATCGAGGAATCGAAATCACGCGCCAAGAAGCTAGAACCGATGCCGCCGGTGAATTTCCGGTGAAGGTGCCCTACTTTATGGAAGAGATCATCGAGGAGATTACTCTGCAAGCTCGTAAGAGCAAGTACGTGGACCAAGCGTCGGGAGTCTCTGCGCGGTTCAGCTTGGCGAACTATCGAACCATGGTCGCCAGTGCGCGACAGCGTGGAATTGTGCTCGGCGAAAGACCTACCGTTCCACGAATCAGCGATCTGGGACATCTGTATTCGTCCTCGCTCGGAAAATTAGAACTCGACTTGATGGGCAGCCATCAAATGAGCGAACGCCAAGTCCTGGATGCATTAATCGCCACGGCGATCAAAAACGTTTTTCAGCAGTATGTTGAGGAATATGGACTTGGGGAGATCGCCGACATCTTCGGCAAAGGAGTGCGAGTCGAAGTGGGTGACATGCTGCCCAGCGGTGCGTATGCGGAAAGACTAAAGGCCGTTCCACCTGCATGGGACAAAGCCTTTGAAATCAACGCCAGTGAAAACGACGCGGTCCGCGCATCGTGCGTAGAGTTTGTGCTCGCGGGGCTCTACGCGCTCGACAAAATCAGCCGAGCACAAAAGCACGGTAAGGTGAACTACGAAACGTAAATCGAGCACGACTTCTCGGCTGGGTCGACGGGATGCTTACGGCCGCGACGTGGGACATCGCCCCAATCGGAGGCGGACTCTATCAGTCCCCAAAACTAACAACTAGTCAGGAGATTCTCGACCTGTTTGATCGAAATGTCGCGGCGGCTAGTGGCCCTCATGAATGTGAAACGAATAAGTTGAGGCTCGTACTCATGCAAAATTACCATGACCGTCAGACTTCCATCTACAGATCATTGAAGTCGCATTGCGGATTTCAGTTGTCCTACATCACTGTTATCATTGTAATGTGGAGCCAGATAACACATGCGGACGATTGGCCGCAATGGCGTGGGCCGCGGCGGGATGGCGTGTGGCGTGAGTCGGGAATTATCGAGTCGATTCCCGAATCGGGCCTCAAGGTTCGCTGGCGTGCGCGAGTTGGCAACGGGTATTCAGGACCGGCGGTTGCATCAGGGCGGGTCTTCGTCAGCGATCATCAACTTCAGCCAGAAGTTGAGCGAGTACTCTGTTTCGACGAGCTAACGGGGCAGCAGATCTGGGTGCATGCCTATCCGACTGACTATGCGAATATGGAATACGGCAACGGGCCTCGTGCAACACCGACCGTTTACGACGGCAAAGTCTATGCGCTCGGTACGCAGGGGCATCTGACTTGCCTCGATGCCACAACAGGGCACGTCATCTGGAAACGAGACCTAGTTCAAGAATTCAACGCAAAGAAGTTGACATACGGATTCAGCTCGGCTCCGTTGGTGGTCGGCGAGTTGTTGATAGTCATGGCGGGAGGAAGCCCCGATGCGTGTATCGTCGGCCTGGACCGATTGACTGGAGAGGAGCGTTGGCGTGCTCTAACGGATCGTAGTTCGTACAGCGCTCCTTTGGTGATTCACGCGGGTGGGCACGAACAATTGATTATGTGGACGGGTGACACGATTTCGTCGCTGAACCCAGAGACCGGAAAGGTCTTCTGGCAACAACCACGAAAAGCCTCATTTGACGAAGCGGAGATTGTCGCTTCTCCGGTGCTGCACGGAGATCGCTTGCTGTGTCTGAGCGCCTGGAATCGCGGTTCAGTCACGCTAAGTTTGGATCGCGACAAACCAACTGCTTCGGTGTTGTGGAAGACGCGGTCGAAGCCGTCGACGTTTATCGCGACACCGCTGTTTCAAGATGATGGACATTTCTACGCATCGATGGGAGACAGCCAACTGGCATGTGTTGATGCGACCAACGGAGAAGTCGTGTGGACTACGCAAGAGCCAACCGGAAAGCGGCTCGGCACTGTCCACATCACGCCGCATGGCGACCGAGCATTCCTCTTCAATCAAGTCGGCAATCTGATCCTCGCGAAGCTTGCGCCGGCGGGTTATCAGGAGCTCGGCCGCTGCTTGCTCGTCGAGCCGACGGCAGGATTTCGTGCACAAGGAGTCGTAACGTGGGCGCATCCGGCTTACGCGAATAAACACGTATTCGCGCGCAGTGATCGCGAGCTGATTTCCGCATCGCTCGCCGCCGCTGATCAGCCCGCGGCCGCTGTAGCAACTGCGATCAAGCCGCGCCTCATCGAAGAAACTTCGCAATGGGACGCGCCCTCGGTCTTGGCCTTCGCCGCACCTGGCCGGGAGCTGGTCACTGGCTCGTGGCAGGGAACGATCGAGCTGCTCGACGTGACCACGGGCAAGCAACTCGCGGCGCTAGGAAAGCACAAGGATGGAATCTGCTCCATCGCGTTTTCTACCGATGGCACACTGATGGTTTCAGCCGGCGGGAGTGAATTCACGCCCGGTCGAAACGGCGGCAAGACGAGCGGTCAGATCAAGCTGTGGAATGTCGCGCAACGAAAGGAGATTGGCGAACTGGTCGGCCATACGAGCAAGGTCTTCTCGGCAGCCTTCTCTCCTAACGGCAAGTCACTAGTCACTGGAGCTGCCGATCGCACCGTACGACTCTGGGATACCTCGACGTTGAAAGAGACAGCGAACTTGAAATCTCACACCGACGCCGTCTGGTCAGTCGCATTTTCTCCCGATGGCAAGACAGTCGTCTCGGCAGGAGCCGACCGAAGGGTGATCGTGTGGGACATCGCCTCCGGCCAGCCAGTTGCAGAACTCAAGGGCCACGAAGAAGAAGTCCGAGCGGTCGCTTTTTCACGCGACGGTAACACGCTGGCGACCGGCAGTGCTGACTGGACCGTTCGCTTGTGGGACGCGCGGTTGCACCAGCAACAAGCTGTTTTCAGCACTCATCACGGCGGAATTACCTGTGTTGCGTTCTCGCCCGACGGCAAGTTGCTCGCCAGCGGCAGCGGCGACCAAACGATCAAGCTTTGGAATGTGGCGACGCGATCCGAAACTGAGACGCTGCGCGATCACCGTAGCGGTGTAACCGGTCTTGCCTTTGCACCTGATGGACGGTCGCTGGTCAGCGCTGGCGTCGACGACGAGATCCGCATCTGGGAGATCGCTCCTAAACCGTAATCCACCAAGCCATTTCCCTTTCAGTAAGCAAAAAAACTTGGTGTGCGCCTCTTGTATATTTACTACAAGTATGGTAAAAATATGGCATGGGATCATTCGAAGAACTTGTCTTGTTGACCGTCGCAATCTTGAAGGGGCAAGCTTATGGCTTGGCCATCATCGACGAATTGGAAAAGCGTACTGGGCGGACCGCGACTATTGGAGCAGTCCAAACGGCACTGAAACGCATGGAGGAAAAAGGCTGGGTAACGTCCCAGTTTGGCGAAGCGACCAAAGAGCGTGGCGGCAAACGCAAACGCTACTACACCATCACAACTGAAGGACACAAAGTACTTTCAGACATCAGACAACTGCGAGACAGCCTTTGGAATGCCATACCAAAACCAAGACCACGACCTGAAACCACCTAGTTGGACTTTGGCCCTCTTTAGATCGCTATGCCATTCGGATTATCGAGAAGAAATCGAAGGCGATTTGATCGAGAAGTACCAGGCCGACGTGTTGAGCTTGGGTACTGCAACCGCCCGACGTCGGTTTTACTTTGAATTGTTGATGCTGTTACGACCCAATCTTGTTTTCAATTTCGGTGGACTCCAAATGAACCCTCGCAACTGGTTCCCTTTGTTGCTGGCTGTTCTCCAGACGGCCTATTGAGTTTCATTCCCGAAGACCCATGGGGCCACGCCTACGAATACGTCAGCCCTGGCCGCACTCGTGCTTTCGACATCGTCTCCTACGGAGCCGACCACCGCGAAGGCGGCACCGCCGCCGACAAAGACATCCACAGCGACGAAATCATGAAGAAGTAAGCCTCTTCATGATTCCTATACAGTCGTACGATGCTCGCGTCAATTCGACGTCAGCAATTCGCGCGTGCGGAATTTCGCTTTGTATCGTCTCTTGCCATCGCGAGTTTTTCGGGAGTCGATGACATGAGGCAATCCGGCTACCGCGTAGAACAATCGACCAAAGTCCTTCACCAATTCGCACCATACTTCACCACTTATGCACAGACGCTTGAATACCGGCAGCACACTGGCGGGTGTCGAGCCGCGTTTGTCGCCGCGAATCGAGCGGGCTGTCCAGTCCAATAGTTCTACATAAGCAGCTATCGTCATCGGCAAGAATCCCTTGTCGCTGGCGCGACAGCCATTCTCGCTGCAACACGCACCGATCGCGTCTCGCAGTTCGTCGATCGTCAGAGGGGCCAAATGCGCGTCTCGAGCTTTCCTCACCATCTTGCCGGAGGTGCTGCTTTCAGATGGCTGCGAATCAACTCCTGCTGCGGTTCCTGTGCAGGCGACCGCCTCGTCCGATGTCACTGACGGCTCGTCAGATATCAAGCTCTCCTGCAAGGCTTCGATCCGACGCTGTACCGATGTAAAATCGCTTTGCTCCAAAGTCTCGGCCATGGCCGCTCGTATCGGATTCAAGTCCACATAAGCCGCGCAAGCCAAGATCGCAGTATCGTCCAGTAATCTCACCGCACGATACCTGGCTTGCCAAAATTTGCCGAGTTCCTCATCGGCCCGATTGGCCCTCTGGGCGATCTTCTGACTCAGCAACCGCATCCACCACGATATGTCGCTTAGTCGCGAACGAATCTCTGCCAAGCGTTGCGGATGGTTGCGGATTGTATTGATTTCAAACTCAGTCGGCTCCTCAGGCAGACCGTCTGCATCTTTGCGCAGCGGGCAAAGCATCAACCAGCGTCCAGCCACTTCGGAATCATCCCACTGCGCAACAACATCCGGTCGCGACCTCAAGATCAAATGAAAGTGATTGGACAAAATCGCGTTACCTAGAAGATCTATCCCAAACTGCGCAGCCAGCCTTTTCAATTCAATTTCCACCCACAGTTTACGATGATCATAGTTTTTCCCAGTGAGCGGATCATTTCCCAAAAGGAAACAGCGACGGACTGTCCGATTCATTACGTGTACAACCGCAATCTCGTCAGGAGAAAACACCTCTACCCGAGCCAAGCGAGCCATAAATCACCTCTTCGTTTCCCCTCCTAATCCAAACATCCGTCAAATCGTACCAAGTGCAGGCGGAGTGTCAATAATAGGCTGTGTCCCCGTTACCCTCCTCCCGTTACCCTCCCGCTACGTCGTCGCCGGTATCAAACTGTCCATCCGCTCCCGAGGCTCGAAGATCCCATGTCCCCGCTGCTCCTGAAAGAGACGTCTGCAGATCTTCGCTGAAACTCACCGTGATCGGATTTAATATCAGTCCCTCAGTTCCGCCCGCCGCCGGTAATTGACTGATCGTGGTGATCTTCGGTGGCACCGTATCCTGGACGTCGACATCGACTAAGTACTGGCCGCGGATGCCAACTCCGTTGATCGCTTCCACCTTCAGGTAATAGTCGTCCGTTAGTGCGATCGCGACCGAAGCCCGCGCGTCGAGTTGGCTGCCGTCAGCATCGGGCAACAGCCCAACCGTGGCACCTACCACCTGTACCTTGTAAGTCAAGCCGCTGACGGAGATAGTACGGCTGCTCACGGTCACCTGATTGCCCGGGTCCAGCCGTCCCAGCGGAAAGTAGTCCAGTCCCTCTTGCGAATACAGCGAACCGGCTACGCTCGCCAGTAAGTGTCCGGCAGCGCCCGCCTGGAAACTGAGTGGATAATTAGCCGCCTGACTGAGCGTGTTGTTGTAGAAATTGAAGTCGTATGGTTCCAGTTGGACGCCCCGGCCCAGATCCACGCGGAACTGATAACTGCCCGTGTTGTTGCCGCCGTAGTTGGTGTTGTGCAAAGTCTGCACGAAGTAGGTGCCGGTCACCGGGATGGTGTAGACTTGGTTGGTCGTCTTCCAAGGCGTACCAAAGTCGTTCCAACTGGTGCTGTCGAGCAGCGACGAACCAGCCGCGTTGCGGACAAGGAAGCGGGGGATGAGACTCCCCGAGACGGTCGTCATATCGATAATCAGCTTGTCGCCTTGCTGGGCAGCAAAGCTCCAGTAGTCGCTCTCGCTCGCCGGATCGATCACGCCCAAAGCAATGCTACTGGTGAAGAACCCACTTCCCGCCGGATCTTCGAACAACGGCAAGGCCGTCGCGGTTACGAGATCAGTGTTGGGCTCCGTTTCCCTTTGTTGGGCAGAGAACACGATACTGTCGTAAGCAACGTGATCGTCGTTGGAACTAGGGTCGAATTCGTCGATGACGATGCTCTTGATATTACTTGCACTAGAGACGTAGCCGACGAATTGGTAACCGGGCGACCCGTTGGGTGCTGAAATCGGGTTCTGTGTTGCTAGGGTATTGCCACTGGCGTCTTTGAAGGTAACGCTTACAAACGATTGACCATCCGGTACATCAAACACAACGTCTAATCCGGCAGCCTGGACGGGTACATTGAATACAAGTGTAAGGTCGTCATTCTCAGAAATTAGATCGCTGCCGCCAGGTGAGAGAACGTTGGCGCCGCTGCTTGGTGAAAGCGGATTGCGGATGCCGGGCGAACCGGGCATTACGAGCAGAGGTCCGCTGCCAGGCGCTTCGAACTTGACGCCGATCTCTGTTCGGTTTGTGAAGTTAGCACCGGCCGGATAGTTATCGAAATTGATCTTCGCGGTGAAGCCGACAGACGGATCGCCAGTAAACGCCGCTCGGTCGTTATAGAGCCCCGCGAGAACCAGACGCGACTCCAGTTGTTCAAAGAGAGGCAACAAAAAACGTTGCCCAGCTTGTTTCCTAAAGAACTCCTTCAGCTTGTACGCACGCGATCTACGTTTGCGAGATTTGCCGTTCGAATTCACGTTTAGGACTCCTTCGTCAGTTCAATGAGCTGAAGCGGAATTCGCGTTATGATACCTTGTTTGCGCTGTGACATGGTTGTCTCTAACGTCTTCTGTCCAGGAATGGGACGATGGAGAGCTTAGAATTGACCTCGCGGCTGTTAGCGCGACCTGCAAACACAAGAGCACCCATGAACGTCCGATTGGCTCGGTGGCTGCAAGAGTTACACATGGTTTACCGTTACTGCCTTCAAGGCATTGGAAACGTTAAGTTTTGCTGGTACTCAAGGCGGCGGGAAAACAGGCGCGAGAATGGCGAGGCTTAAAACCGCGGTGTGTCGGACCGCGGCGGACAATGTCCATCGTTGTTCATCCATTTGGGCACGAAGAACGTGCCTAGCACATCTCAAGGTAAGGTGTTTTCAGGAAACGCGATGGCCTGTCTTTGAGATTCTACTGGTCTGTGAAGTACGTCAAACCTTCTTCGCCCAATTCGCCGCGACATACAGTAGCCGCCGGGCTTCGTCCACCTGAGAATGGATATGCGACGTGGCGAAATACGGAACGCGGTCTTCGTGCACGCAGATGACCACTACTGCGTCGCCGCGTCTACGTTGTGCTCCTCCATGTCGCTGAGCATTCTGGCCGCGGACTTTGTCAACAATCCACGATGAGCGGAACTTCGAGGGCTTTTCGGTTCCCGTATGAATTTAAGCCGGTTAAATCGAATCTCCAAAAGCCCATTTTGAGAACCGATCGGAATGTTCGGCAATGCGCGACTCGAGGCGAACGATATGTTCGCGAGTTTCCGGTGCAGCCGCCGAGATTCGATTTCCAGTACCCCAGGCGATTCCCACAATCAGCAACATCAAGCCCCAGAGCGTCCAGAAAGTGGATACTGGGTCAGAGGTGTTGGTTCACGCTAGTGAGCGGCGTTGAGCATAGCACGGTCCCAACGACAATCGATCCGACTAATTCAGAGACGGCTAATCAACTTAACCGCGAAAAGGCGTTTTGCTCTAGCGCACGCACCATACTGCAAATAGGCAACTCGCGACGGCCACAGCCACGACGATCCTTCCCCATATTGCTAAACTGGATCTCGGAGTCAGTCGGTGGTTCAGGATTAAGTCCAATTCGCGCCGAGAAACGGCTCCCGATTACGTTTGACCAACGAATCGCTTGGTTTTTTGCAATATCCCCGGCGGGATTTGAACCCACAACCTTCGGCTTCGGAGGCCGCGAACGATCCTCGGTGCCATCGCTTCACATATTGTGACAT
>SXGS01541613.1_pt1 | contig 17634 bp, 13 predicted proteins | sample 3174681 | NCBI WGS metagenome assembly SXGS01 (sample SAMN11356861, study PRJNA531348) | freshwater metagenome | isolation source: freshwater sample F1-80 | place: China: Fuxian Lake, Yuxi | collected 2017-12-25 | reverse complement strand
GTGCCGTCGATGATCCGGGCGTTCTCGATCAGGAGTGAGTTCAGGGGTTCGGCCATGGGGCGAGTCGAGCAGAGGACCGAGCGAACGCAAGGCCCGGAGGCCCGGTGTTGACGGTCCCCTCGACCAAGCCGCAGGCCGTCCCGACCGTGCCGTGCCGGGCGCGCGCACGACGAGACCGGGCGCTGAGCCTCAGGCCGTCGCGCGACGATTGCCGAAGCGGTCCCAGTGCACGACCTCGGCCACCGGCCGCCGCGTCGTCGGGCCATAGCGCCCGCGCGGCCACCCGAGTGGGATCACGGCGCAGGGCGTCACGCTCCACGGCAGGCCCAGCGCGCGCCGGGCCAGCACGGTGCTCCAGAGCGGTAGCGTGATGAGTGCCGCCCCGAGCCCAGCCGCGCGCGCCGCCAGCAAGAGGTTCTGCACCGAGGGGTAGATCGAGCCGTAGTAGCTGGTTGCCGCGAGCGGCGGCCAGGGCAGGCGTGGCCCGCGCAGGCAGGGCACGATCAGCACCGGGATGTCGGCGAAGTGGTCGGCCTGCCACTGCACGGCGGCGAGCACGCGCTGCATCGCCGGATCATTGCGTGACAGCCAGCGCCCGATCCGGCCGTAGATCCCCCACGCGCCGCCGTTGAGTCTCCCGAACTTCTCCTTGATGGCGCGGTCGCGCACCACGACGAACTCCCAGTTCTGGGCGTTGCTCCCCGTGGGCGCTTTGAGTGCGAGCTCGATCAGGCGCAGCAGCAGCGCGTCATCCACTGGATCTGTGCGCAGGCGCCGGATCGCCCGCTGCGTCGTCATCGCCTCCTCGAGCGGCATGTCAAAGCGCGGCTGCGCGCCTCCGGAACCGTCCCCTGTCGGCAAACTCTCGTTCATGATGGCCCCCTCTCGCCGGGACAGGCCCTAGCACCCCGTCGTGCCGAGACGGAACCGGAACCCCGCCCGCTTCCCGATGGAGCGCCTCCTGCGCTCTCGTCGGGGCCGGCCGGCGCGAACGTCCCGCTGCAAACCTCAGCCGGCTGCCTGTGTGGCCGCGGCGAGAGCGGGCAGCGTCAGGCGGAACCGGGTGCCGGCTCCCGGGGCGCTCTCGATGCGCACCTCGCCCCCCAGAGCCCTCACGAGGCGCTCTACGATGTAGAGCCCAAGACCAAGGCCGCCCGCCGCACCCGGCCGCTCCTGCACGAAGGCCTCGAAAATCGCCGACTGTGCCTTCAAGTCGATGCCCCTGCCGGTGTCGCGAACCTCGAGCTCGAGCACCCCCTCGTGCCAACGGGCGCTGACCACGACTTCGCCCGCCGCGGTGAACTTGAGTCCGTTGTCGATAAGGTTGACCAGCACCATCCGTAGCTTGACCGGATCCGAGATCAGCGCGGGCAAGGCCGGCGACACCTCGGCGCGGACTTCGGCCGGCGAACCCGGTTGGCGCGCCCGTGCCGCGCAGATAGCCTCGGCCACGATCTCGGCGAGGACGACATTCTCGGCACGGACGAACGCCGCCGCCGAGCCGTTATCGCGACTGAACTCGAACACTTCGTCGACGAGAGGCCCCATCGCAAGGGCGCTCGCGCGCAGTCGCTCGAGGATCGCCCGCCGCTCCGGGTCGAGTCCGCTACCCGCCGCAGGCCCTTCGTCAAGAAGCATCTCCGCGTAGCCCCCGATCACCTTGAGGGGGGTGCGCAGCTCGTGTGACATGGTCGCCAGGAACTGGTCCTGGGCCCGGCTGGCGAGTCGAAGCTGGTCGAGCACATGGCGGTACTCGAGCGCCGCCGAGACGACTGGCCCGAGACCGCTCATCGTGCGCAAGTTGGCGTCCCCGAAGGGCGCCCCGCCCACCAGCCGGCCGACGACGAGGAAGCCCGACAGGGCGCCGTCACGCCGCAGCGCAACCAGCACGACGGGGCCGCCGCCGCGTCCGTCCTCGGCATAGGGCAGGAAGGCCGCCGGCAGCTCGAGGCTGTTCAGGGACGCTTCGAGCGCCCCGACCTCGTGACGTGCGAGGTCGCGGCTGACCTCTTGGCTGGTGGCCTCGGGCAGCTCGAGGCCCACCGGCCCCGGCGAATCGGCGCCCGGGAATCCCGCTGCCACGACGCAACGGAAGCGGCTGCCGGACAGCATCCAGATGACCGACCAATCCGAGTTGACGACGGCGAGGCGCGACGCCTCGGCGGCTCGCGCCATCAGGCTGTCCTGCCCGAGGGACTGGAGCAACTGGCGCTGCACGACCGAGACGCGTTCGGCCACGAGCGATTCCTCGTTCTGACGCCGCCAGAGCCCGTCCTCGCGCCGTTCCCGAGTGACGCGCTGGCGCCCGATGGCCCCGGCCAGCACCACCGCCGTGATCCCCGAGATGACCACGCCGGCCGCGAGCTCGGGCCGGGCATCGACCCCGTACCGCGCGCCCCAGAGCAGGATCCCGATCCCGGCCGCCACGAGAGCGCCGTGCAACACCCGGCCAAGCGGGAGAACCAAAGCGATCACCAACAGCGATCCGGTCACAACGACGGCCGCCGCCGAAATCCCACCGGCAGCAACGTCCAGCATGACCGCCGTCACGAAGACCGTCAGCAGGCGCAGCACGACCATCGAACGGCGCCAGCGCAACAGAAACATGACGCCGAGGAAGAATGCGAACATCCCGACCAACCAAGCCACGCGCGGGTCGGCCAGGCGGCGCCCCCAACCGAAGGAGATCTCCGCAGCGACCAACAGCACCACGGTCGGGAGGCCGACGCCGACAAGCAGGCGCAACCGTCTCTGGAACTCCTCGCGGAACCGCCCGTCGGGGCTCTGGTTCATGCCGGTTCCTCGCACTGGCCGCTCCACGGATACCACCCTCCCGACCTCGGATGACAATCATCTAGGACAAGCGCAGGAGATGTGTCAAGGAGTCCCTCCTCCAGAATGTCAGGAGTCCAAGATTTCACACCTGCAGGCGCGGTCTCCCCCAAATGGCGTATCGGGCCATCCGGCCGCGGATGCGGCGCCGGGCTCGGCCTCGTGCGGCTCAGGCAGGTCCATCGACGCAGGCCCAGGCCGAGTCGCGCCCTGGAAGGTCTCAGCCAAGTTCGAGGACGGTGCGAATGCCGGCCCCACGGCGCATATCCGCCAATCCCTCGTTGATGTCGGCGAGCGGCCGGCGTGCGGTGATCATGCGCTCGAGGTCGATTTTCCCGGTCCGCCAAAGATCGATGAAGCGGGGAATGTCACGCAACGAGTTAGAGCCCCCGAGCACAGTGCCGAGCAAGCGCTTGCCGGTGATCACGAACGCGGCAGGGAGGAGCGTCAATTGCTCGTCGAGCGAAGGCGCGCCGACCGCGACGATCGTGCCGCCGTTGCGGGTCGCATCGATGCACGTCTGGAGGAGGACGGCCCGACCCGCCGCCTCGAAAGCGGCATCGACACCGATGCCGGCCGTGAGGCTGCGCACCTGCTCGACGACGTCCCCCGTGGTCGGATCGAGCGAATCGGTCGCGCCGAGAGCGCGCGCGGCCTCGCGGCGGCCGGCCAGCGGATCCGAAACAATGATCCGGGCCGCCCCGGCAAGTCGTGCGCCCTGCACCACCGAGAGGCCAACGCCGCCGAGCCCGGTCACGAGCACCGTCGAACCCTCCTCCAGTCGGGCCGTGTTGAGGACGGCCCCCACGCCGGTTTGCACCGCGCAACCGATCACACACGCGATACCGAGCGGCACATCGGCGGGGATGCGCACCGCACCGGTGGCCGGCGTCACGACCCGCTCGGCGAAGCCGCCGACGTTGACCCCGCGGTAAACCACGGCGCCCTCGCGCGAAAGGCCGGTCGATCCGTCAGGAAATGTATTTGTCGCGATGCCGATGGCATTGACACAGAGCGAGGCCTCGGCGCGCACGCACCAGTAGCAGGTCCCGCAGGGCGGACAGGGCGTCACCACGACGTGGTCTCCCGGTGCCAGGCCGGTCACGCCGGGACCGATCTCCTCGACGATGCCCGCGGCCTCGTGACCGAGCACGATCGGCGTCGGGCAGGGGAAGACGCCATCGGCCAGACTGAGATCCGAGTGACAGATCCCGCAATGCGTGATGCGCACGCCCACTTGGCCCGGGCCGGGCGGCGTGATGACGATATCGTCGCACAGCCGGAGTGGTCCACCTTGTTCTTCCAGAATTGCTGCCCGCATGTGCTTCCTCCCGAGAGCGGCGGCGGCGCCGTCCCCGGCGCCGATAGAGGTCAGGGCGGGCGCGGCCAAGCCCGGGACGCCGGATTCGGGCGGAGTACCAGCTGACCCCGCCCGGTCCGGCACACGCGAGCCGGCCGCGCGGGCACGATCACGGACGGACCGAGACTCGCGCGAATTCCGTATCCGCTGCTCCCGCGCCGCGGGCGGTCACCCTCGCGAGAAAGGGCGCGGGCGAATTGACGATCGCTCCGCTTGCCGCATCGGTGACGGGCCGCGCGCGGTCACCCTCGCGGGAAAGGGCGCCCCGCTTCCGCCTGGAAGCGGGCGATCCAGCGTGCGTTGGTCGCATCGCCCTGACGGGCATGGGACAGCCCGTCGATCCTGGGCGGTGACGCGGCCACCCCGAGCCGGGCGAGCACTGCCGCGATCTGTGGCCCCGGAGCGACCACCAGTTCCTCGTAGATCAGTTCCAGCGGCTCGATCCCGCGTCGCTCAAAAAACTCCTGCCAGGCCCGCTCGTTCGCCTCGATCGTGTGCAGCAGACGCGAGATCTGCCGCGGCCGATAGACAGCCGGCAGGAGGGCGCGCTGGTGTGAGGCCCAGCGGCCGGTCTGCAGCGCACGCGCCCACGACACCGCCTGCGCGACCCGGTCCTCGCGCCGAATCCAGATCCAGCGCTCGGGCCCAAGCACTTCCGCGACGGGCCAGCCCCGGTCAAGGAACCAAAAACGCAGGTGGTGCCAGTGCAGCTTGAGGCCAAACCAACCGCTCGGTCCCGTCCGGCGCATACGGACGCGCGCCAGGTAGCGGCCGAGTCGCTCTTGGTTCCAGTGACCGCGCGTTGCGAGCCCGATCGCCGGGCCGCGCAGAAGACGCTGGCCAAGGCGACGCGCGGTCGTCTCGCCAAAACGGACCTCGAAGTCGCGGACCTGCATCGGGTTCAGGTACTCACGCGGGTCGCCGACCTCTCCAGTGAGTCGCAACAGATGGCCGAGCAAGGTGCTGCCGGTGCGCGGCAGCGATGCAATGACGAAGGTCCGCGCCGAGCCGCTCGGCGCGGGCGCGGGGAGATCGCCCTCGGGGCCGTTGCGCGGATCGAGAAACGGACTGCGGCGTCTCATCGGGTTCGAGCTTCGCGGACGCGCCGGCCCGGAGCCAACGCCCGGGTCACCGCCCGCAGCTCCGGCTCCCCGCAACGCGAACCGCCGCGGGCCGCGCCCGAAGGCCCGGCCTCTCCTGCGGCGATCGCTCCACCGCAAGCACGGACGGACGAACTGCCGCCGGGTCTGCCCTGCCGCGGGCTGCCGCAAGCTACGGCCACGAGCTCGGCCCGAGACCGTCGTCGTCGAGTTCGCACAACGACTCGGCCATGGACCGCCGCAAGCTCCTGGAACCGGCTCCGGGCCCGGTTCGCGCAGTGTGGACTGCCGCGGCGCGGCAGCTTTGCCTTGCTCCGGAGGCACGCGGGGAGGATAGATCATCGCGATGGCTTCATTCGATCTGGTGCTGCGCGGAGCGGAAGTGATTGACGGCACGGGCGCGCCGCGCCGACGTGCCGACCTCGGTGTCCGGGACGGGCGCATCGCCGCGCTTGGCGCGATCGGGCGTGGCGAGGGCGCGCGCGAGATCGATCTCGACGGTCGCGTGCTGGCGCCCGGCTTCGTCGATATCCACACTCATTTCGACGCTCAAATCTTCTGGGATCCCGCACTGACGCCCGCCTCCTTGCACGGCGTCACCAGCGTCGCCGGCGGCAACTGTGGATTCACCATCGCGCCGCTGACGCCGGAGGCCGGCCCCTACCTGATGCGCATGTTGGCGCGAGTCGAGGGGATGCCTCTCGAGGCACTCGAGACCGGCGTGCCGTGGAACTGGCGGAGCTTTGACGAGTACCTCGACCGGATCGAGGGCCGGCTCGGCATCAATGCTGGTTTTCTGGTCGGACATTCGACGCTGCGGCGCGTGGTGATGGGCGACGCGGCGACCGAGCGCGAAGCGATGCCCGCCGAGATCGACTCGATGGCGCGACTCCTGCACGAATCGCTGGCCGCAGGCGGACTCGGCTTCAGCTCGTCGCTCGCTCCGACCCACAACGATGCCGAGGGCCGACCGGTGCCCTCGCGCCATGCGAGCCGCGACGAACTGGTGCGACTCGCCAGTTGCCTGCGCGACCATGAAGGCACCTCGCTCGAGTTTATTCCGACCGTGGGCATGTTCGACGACTCCACGATCGAACTCATGATCGACATGGCGCTCGGCGCCGAGCGCCCGCTCAACTGGAACGTGCTCGGCATCTCGGCCACGTCGCGACGCACGATGGACAACCAGCTCATGGCGTCCGACCGTGCCGCCGCACGCGGCGCCCGCATTCTGGCTCTCGCCCTGCCCCAGCAGATGACGATGCGCCTCAATCTGGAATCGGGCTTCATCTTCGATGCCCTGCCGGGCTTCGCCGAAATCATCGCGCTGCCGCTGGCCGAACGCTGCCGACGGCTCGGCGACCCCGCCGTGCGTGCCGACCTCGATCGCCGCGGCAACTCGCCCGAGGCCGGCCTCTTCCGGATCTTCGCCAACTGGGGCGGCTTTCGGATCGCCGAGGCCTTCAGCGAGAGCACTCTCCCGTGGCGCGGCCACACCGTCGCCGAGGTGGCCGAATCACGCGGCATCTCCGCGCTCGACGCTTTCTTCGATCTCGCCATCGCCGACGGGCTGCGGACCTCCTTCATCCCGCCGCTGCCGGGCGACGACGACGAGACCTGGCGGCTGCGCGCCGAAATGTGGCAGGACCCGCGTGTGGTGGTGGGCGCCTCGGACGCCGGCGCGCACCTCGACATGATCGACACCTTTGCCGCGACCACGTCACTGCTCGGGCCGGCCGTGCGCGAACGCGAGCTGCTGCCGCTCGAGACCGCCGTGCGACTGATCACCGATATCCCCGCAAGGCTCTACGGCCTGCGCCAGCGCGGCCGCATCGAATGCGGCTGGCACGCCGACCTGGTCGCGTTCGATCCGGCGACCGTCGGCCCCGGCCCGGTGCATACGCGGCGCGATCTACCCCAGGGAGCGGCCCGTCTCTATGCCGAGGCGAACGGCATCGCGCACGTCTTCGTCAACGGGGTCGAGACCGTGCGTGGCCGTGAATTGACCGGCGACCTGCCGGGCCGCGTGCTGCGTTCCGGCCGCGACACCGGGCCGAGCGGCTGCTGACCCCGGCTCGCGCGCCCCCAAAGACTTCGCTGGACACGACTGGCGCCTGACAACATGCAGCGTCGAAGTGACCTTGATGGCACCGAGAGCTGTGCAGGCACCGGTCGGCGCGCGGTCGGATGCGCCTGCACCGAGGGCAGCGCGTCGGCCTGCCACCGAGGCCTGCCTTGGCGCCGCCGCTGTCATTGGCAGATGGCTTGACCGCTGGATTTTGACAAATGATCTGTCCGATCCTGCCTCGGCCAGCCTGCGGAGGCGCCTGGGGCCGACCTGCCTTGCCGGCGCCGATTAGCTCCGGACGCCCGCGTGCCCTACCCTCGCAACATGCGCGACACCGTCGTCACCTTGCGGAACGGGAGACTCGAGGGTCTCATCGAGGATCGGCAGCTCGTGCTGCGGGGCTTGCCCTACGCCGCGCCGCCGATCGGCGCGCTGCGCTGGCGGGCGCCCGAACCCCATGGCGGCTGGCACGGCCTGCGGCCCGCGACTCGCTTCGGTGCCACGGCGAGCCAGAATCCACCCCTCGTGCCGATGACCCGTCGCCTGCTCGGAGCGGGCGGCTCGAGCGGCGAGGATTGTCTCACCCTCAACGTATGGACGCCGCGCCCCGACGGCCAGCGCCGGCCGGTGCTCTTCTGGATCCACGGCGGTGCCTTCGTCATCGGTTCAGGTTCGACCCCGCTCTACGAGGGCCGCCGTCTCGCGCGCTCGGGCAACGTCGTGGTCGTCACCATCAATTACCGTCTCGGCGCGCTGGGCTTCCTCTGTCACCCCTCGCTGCGCGATCACCGGGACGGCATCGTGCCGAACCTTGGCCTACGCGACCAGATCGCGGCGCTGGAATGGGTGCGCGACAACATCGCCGACCTCGGTGGCGACCCCGAAAACGTGACGATCTTCGGTGAGTCGGCCGGTGCGATGAGCATCGGCTGTCTGCTCGGCGCACCGCCGGCGCGTGGGCTCTTCCGACGCGCGATCCTCCAGAGCGGTGCGGCCTCGAATGTCTCGGACGGACCCGATGCCGCCCGAATCACCGAGGTCATTCTGCATGAACTCGGCCTCGGCCCCGACGTCTCGCCCGAACGTCTGCGCGCGCTACCCCTTGAGAGCATCCTCGAGGCGCAACGTAAAACTGCTTTCAAGCTTGGTTTTCAACTCGGCCTGCTACCCTTCCAGCCCTGCGTGGATGGCGACGTGTTGCCCGCCCCGCCGCTCGAACTGCTCGCCCGCAGCGGCACGGACGGTGGGCCGCCCGCCGAGATCATGCTCGGCACCAACCGCGACGAGTGGCGGCTCTTTCTGCTCGGCGATCGTGCGCTCTCCCGGCTTGACGAGTCCGCCTTCCGCAGCCGTCTCGAACAGGTTTTGGGCTTGGTGCCCGGGGCCGACCGTGCCGGCCTGCTCGCGCGCGCACTCGACACGTACGGCCCCGAGCTCGGTAGCGTGACGCAACGTTGGTGCGCCTTCCAGGCCGATCGAGTCTTCCACGCGCCGGCCGTCCTGCTCGCCGATCGGCTCGCCGCAGCGGGCTCGGCGGTGCGTCTCTACCGCTTCGACTGGTCGCCACCGCTCGTCGGCGGCTGGACCGGGGCCTTCCACGGCATCGAGATCCCGTTCGTCTTCGGCACCGTGCGCGACGGTTTTTTGGGAGCTACTCTGGGCTGGCAGCCCGAAGTGCGCCAGCTCGCCCGCCGGATGCGACGCGCGTGGCTCGAGTTTGCCCGCCACGGCGACCCAACCCACGAGCGGCTGCCCGACTGGCCGCGCTGGTCAAGCGCGTCCCACCCCGGAGTCGTGCTCGGCCCGAGCGGTGGCCCCGCACTCGGCCTACCGAGCCCAACGGCGGCCTTCTTCGAGTCGTTGCTCGGCATGGCCCAGGCGGCCTGAGCAGCCGTAGAGCACGCCTGGAGGGGCGGCGGACCGCTCCAGCGGCCGGGTTCAGCGAAAGTGGATGGCCTTGCGCCGCGTCAGGTGGCGAAAGCCGTGCGGCGACAGGGTCGAGCCGAGACCGCTCGCGCGCCAGCCGGTCCAGGGCAGGGCCGGGTCAAGAAAGTCGCAGCGGTTCTGGAAGATCGTTCCCGCCTCGACCTCGCGTGCGACGCGCTCGGCGCGGTCGGGATCGCGCGTCCAGACGCTCGCCGTCAAGCCGAAGGCCGAGTCATTCATGCGCGCGATCGCCTCGTCGTCGTCCCGTACCGTGGCCACTGCGACGACCGGGCCGAAACTCTCCTCCTGCATCAACGCGGCATCGTTGGGCACGTCGATCACAAGAGTTGGCGGAAAGTGATTCCCCGACCGGGCCGGGTCGCGACGGCCGCCGAGCACGAGCCGGGCCCCACGCGCGACGGCATCCTCGACCTGACTTTCGAGAAAGGCCGGCGCCGGGTGACGGGCAAGCGGGCCCAGAGTGGTCGCGTCGTCGAGTGGGTCGCCGTAGACGTAAGCCTCGAGATGCGGCTGCATCCGCGCGATCAACTCGGCGGCGATGTCGCGGTGCGCGTAGACCCGCTCGACCGCGCAGCACGACTGGCCCGCGTTGTAGCAGGCACCATCGACCACATTCTCGGCTGCAAACGCGAGGTCGGCATCCGCGGCGACATAGGCCGGATCCTTGCCGCCAAGTTCAAGCCCGACGCCACGCAGCCCGTCGGCGGCCTGACGGTAGACGGCACGGCCCACCGCAACCGAGCCGGTGAAGGCAACGTGCGCGATCTCCGGGGCGCGCGTCAGCCGGGCCGCATCATCGGGCAGCAGCACCAGATCCTGCACCAGGTCCGGCACGCCGAGCCCGCCGAAGGCACGCGCGAGTGCCCGACCGGTGAGGGGCGTGAGTTCACTATGCTTGAGAAGTACCACGTTGCCCGCGAGCAGAGCCGGCACCAGCACGTTGACCGGCACCAGAAGCGGGTAGTTCCAGGCCGCGATTTCGAGCACGATGCCAAGCGGGTGGTGCTCGATGCGTCGGCGCAGGCCGCCCTCCTCGGGCAGGACCTCGGCGGCAAGCGCCGCCTCGGCCGCACCGAGAGCCCATTCGGCGCGGGCCTGGAAGGTCCGCAGCTCACCGCGCGCCTGGGCCAGTGGCTTGCCCATCTGCAACGAGACCTCGCGCGTGACCGCCTCGCCCCCGGCGAGCAAGGCCTCCAGTCCGGCGCGAACCTGCGTCATGCGCTCGCCGAGCGGTACTTTGCGCCAGCGCGCGAAGGCCACCGCAGCCCGTTCGACGGCCCGCCCCACGGCGATCTCGTCGTCGACACCAATTTCAGCGACGGCCTTACCGTCCCACGGATTGCTCACCTGCACGGGGTTGGTTTCTTGTGTCGGCAGCCTACCGCCGGTCCGGGACGATCATCGCCGGCTCACTCCGGGGTGACGTAGGCGGCCGTGATGCCGCCATCGACCATGAAGGTCGAGCCGGTCGTGAACGAGCTGTCGTCCGAGGCGAGCCAGAGTGCCGCCCGCGCCATCTCGGCGGCCTCGCCGAAGCGGCCCATCGGAACGTGCCGGAGCCGGCGCTGGCGCTTCTCCTCGGTGTTGAGGAACTTCATCAAGAGTTCGGTCCGCAACGGCCCCGGGCAGAGTGCGTTCACGCGGATGCCCTCGCGGGCGTGGATTACTGCCAGTTCGCGCGAGAGAGCGAGCACCGCACCCTTGCTCGCGGTGTAGGCAAGCTGCGGCGTCGCCGCGCCAAGCACCGCGACGAACGACGCCGTGTTGATGATCGACCCGCCCCCCGAACGCCGAAGCGCCGGGATGCCGAACTTGCATCCCAGGAAAACACCCTTGACATTTACGGCGAAGGTCCGGTCAAAGACCGCCTCCTCGGTCGTGACCGCGTCGTCGTCGCGTGAGTCCATGATACCGGCGTTGTTGAAGAGGACATGCAGTGCGCCGAAGTGCTTCTCGGCCGCCGTCACCATCCGCTGGCAGTCGGCGGCGTGCGCGACGTCGGCAGCGACTGCAATTGCCTCCCCGCCCTCGGGGATCAGCCCGAGCGTCGCATCAAGGCCCTTGGCGTCGAGATCGACACAGACGACCCGCGCCCCCTCGCGCGCGAAGAGAATCGCCGACTCCCGGCCGATGCCGCTCGCCGCACCCGTGATGAGGGCCACCTTGCCATCGAGACGCATGCAGACTGCTACCAAGCGCGAACGCGACGGTCACCCCCGGGCCGTCCCGGAGCCCTCCTCAGATCCGCTCGAAGTAGCGCCGACGCTCCCAGTCCGTCACGGCCGTATCAAATGCGTCCTGCTCGACGCGGAAGAAGCGGGTGTAGTGATCGACGACCTCGTCGCCGAAGGTCTGCCGCGCAAAGATGCTCCGCTCGAAACCGTCGGTCGCCTCACGCAGAGACGCGGGCATGTGGGGCAGGCTCTCGGCGGCATAGAGATCGCCCACGAAGGCCGGCGGCGGCTCGATGCGCTTCTCGATGCCGTCCAGGCCGGAGGCCAGGGCCGCCGCATAGGTCAGGTATGGATTACAGTCCGCCCCGGGAGTCCGGCACTCGATCCGCAGGGAGTCTCCCGACCCCACGACGCGAAAGCCCGCGGTGCGGTTGTCCTTCGACCAGGCGATCCGGGTGGGTGCCCACGACCCGGCACGGTAGCGCTTGTAGGAGTTCACCGTCGGTGCATAAAAAGGCATGACGTCGCCGACATGCGCGATCCAGCCACCCAGGAACCAGCGGAACTCATCCGAGCAACGGATGCCACAGAAATCGTTCTCGCCCGCAAAGGCGCTGCGACCGTCGCGCCGCAGGCTCAGGTGTACGTGACAGCTCGAGCCGGCGTGCTGCTCACCGAACTTGGCCATGAAGGTCACGCTCTGGCCGAGCCTCTCGGCGGTCTCGCGCAAGCACTGCTTGTAGAGGTTGTGGCGATCGGCCATCGTCTGCACGTCGCAGTAGCGCACGTTGATCTCGTGCTGACCGAGACCCCACTCGCCCTTGGTGCTCTCCACGGGCAGCCCCGACTGGCGCAGCGCGCGCCGCACCTCGGCCCCGAGTTTCTCCTGCCGCATCCCCTGAAAAATGTGGTAGTCTTCGAGGTACCAGCCGGCGGGTTCGAGGTCGCGATAACCACCGCGCGCAGCGTCGCGGTAGCTCGTCTCGAAGGCATAGTATTCGAGTTCACTCGCGGCGTACGCCGTGACCCCAAGCGCGGTTGCGCGCTCGATCTGGCGCGTGAGCAGCGAACGGGGAGCCACCGGCACCGGCGCGTGGCTCGTGTTGCCCACCACGTCGCAGAGCACGATCGCGGTGCGGTCGAGCCAGGCTGCGCGGTGGAGCGTAGCCAGGTCCGGGACAAGATGAACATCTCCGTAGCCGAGTTTCCAGTTGGCAAAGGCGTAGCCCTGTACCGGCTCCATCTCCATGTCGACGGTCAGCAGGTAGTCGCAGGCGTGCGTACCCTGGTGGGCGACCGCCTCAAGAAAAAATTCCGCCTCGAAACGCTTGCCCATCAGGCGGCCGTAGAGGTCGGTGAACGCGACAATCACCGTCTCGACTTCGCCGTCGCGGTGCATGGTCTCGAGATGTTCGATCGTCAGCGGCCCAACTCGCATGAGGCGACGGCTATATGCCCGACCGACGAAAGGAAAGCTCCGCGCCGGGCGCGGCTCGACCGCGGGTTGCGCCGGAGACGCCTTGCGCGAGGAGGCCTTCGTCGCCTCGACCATCGCCCCCGACCGGCTCTACGAAGGCATCGACGGGGGCCCGTTGCGCGGCGCTGTGCATTCCGGCAGGGAACGTCCATGGTCGAAACCTCCGCAGGACGCCTCACCGGCCTTCGTCGAGAAGGTCACCTGGCCTTTCTCGGCATCCCCTATGCCGCGCCCCCGATCGGACGGCTGCGCTTTGCCGCGCCGGCGCCGGTCGAGGGATGGAAGGGTGTCCGGGAGGCGACGCGCTTCGGCGCCTCGTGCCCGCAGCCACCAAGCCTGCTCGCGGGCATGGACCCGGGTGCGCAGGACGAGGACTGCCTCCACCTCAACGTCTGGACGCCCGCAGCCGATCGCGCGCGGCGACCGGTGCTGGTGTGGATTCACGGCGGCGGCTTCGTCACCGGCAGCGGCAGCCAGGCGATATACGACGGCGGCGCGCTGGCCCGCCGTGGCGACATCGTGGTCGTGACCATCAACTACCGACTGGGGGCACTCGGCTTTCTCGCGCCCGAAGGCAACCACGGCGCGACGCTCAACTCGGGCTTGCTCGACCAGGTGCGGGCGCTGGAATGGGTGCGCGACAACATCGAGGCCTGCGGCGGTGATCCCGGCAACGTCACCGTGTTCGGCGAATCTGCGGGTGCGATGTCGGTCGCGACCCTCATGGGCATGCCCGCGGCGGCCGGCCTCTTTCACAAGGCAGTCGCGCAGAGCGGTGCGGCCAGTGCCACGCTGGCGCCCGAGCAGGCCGCACGCACGGCGCACGAGCTGGCCCGCACGCTCGGCCTCGAGCGCGCCGATGCCGAACGACTGCGGGCCATCCCCGCAACGGCCCTGCTGGAAGCCCAGAGCGCGGTCATCGCACAGCTCCAGCGAGAAAACTTTCTGGTTTTCGCACCCGTCGTCGATCCGGCGACGCTGCCACTGCATCCGCTGCAGGCGATCGCAGCCGGATCGGCCCGCGGGGTCGCCCTGCTGACCGGAACGACGCGCGACGAGTGGCGGCTCTTCACCTTCGCGTTGCCCGAGCACCGCAAGCTCGACGACGATGGGCTTGCACGGCGGATCGGGCACCGCCTGCACCAGCAGGGCCACGACGCGACACGCGCCGAGGCTCTCATCGCGACCTACCGCACCGCACGCCCCACAGCCCCGGTCTGGCAGATCTTCGACGCGATCGAGACCGACCGGCTCTTCCGCATGCCAGCGCTCGGCCTGCTTGACGCGCACCGGCGCGGCGGCGCCCACGCGAGTTGGCTCTATCGCTTCGATCGACCTTCGCCGGCCGCGCGGGGCCTGCTCGGCGCGTGTCACGCGATCGAACTGCCCTACGTATTCGGCTCGCTCGACGCGCCGGGCATGGATCGCTTCGCCGGCGCCGGCCCGGATGCAGCGCAGCTCTCGGAAACGGTGATGGACGCCTGGATCACCTTCGCCCGCGCCGGCGTGCCGCAAGCCGCGCGGCTCCCGGCATGGCCCGCCTGGAACGAGGCCGCGCAGCCCTCGATGCGACTCTCCGAGGAGTTCGCCCTGATCGACGACCCGGACCCGACGGAACGGCGAGCCTGGCAGACGCTTGCTGGCGTAGGTGCCTGAAGGGGCGGACCCGTCGCTACCGGCACGCGGGCGGCGGCTTGCTCGGGAAGATATCCGCGACTGCAAGCGGCTGAAGGGTTGTTTGCCCTCGGGCGGAGACCTGGTGGTCACAGTCGATGGGAACGCCCCCCGCCAGCCCCATGCGCCGCGGCAGCGCTGGGCTCGCATTCGGCGCCTCTCGCGGGCAGAGTCGGACGTGAGCGTACCGGGAAATGCCGCTCGCCGAGCATGGGGAACTCATGTCATGACAGAGAGGGCGTCATCAAATCAGCGCACGCCGCGGATGTATCCGGCGACACGCACCGGCGCAGCCCTGATCGCGCTGCTCGGGCTCGGCGCCTGCGGGCCGCAGGCCAGCCCCCCGCTGCTGCTCGCGCCCGAGGGCAACCGCCTGCACGCACTGACACTCCCCGGTGCGAACACCGACCGGGTCCTGATCCCGAGTGCTACCGACGCACCCGGCACCGGCCGCGATATCAATGGCCAGATTTGCGTGGATCGCCGCTCGGGCCGCTTCGTGACGGGCGAGGACACGGGCCAGCCCAAGCCACCGCCCGGCTTCGGCGTCTTCGAGCTGAGCGGCGGCGGAGCTGAAGCTCTCGACTGGCGGCAAGTCGGTAAGCTGACGCCGACCTTTCAGGGTGAACCCGGACCCGAGGGCGTGCCCGACACCGCCGACCCCTACGGCTGCGCCTTCCTGCCCGACGGGCGCCTGCTCACGACCGATATTGGCAACAGTGCAAGCGGGCCGGGCACGGGCCAGCTCATCCTGTGGTTTCCGCCACTCGACGCGCCCCGCCCCCGCTCGTGCAAACTCGACATCGAGATTCCGACGGCCCAGAGCGTGCTGGTCGACCCGGCCGGTGAAATCTGGGTCGCTGCGGCGCGCTCGGGCGTGTGGCACTACGACGGACCGCTACCCACCGCCGACGACGCAGCAGGCGGCTGCGGGCGGATCGATCCGACCGGCGCCCCGTTGGCCGATCGCATCTCGAAGACACTCGTCGTGCCGCCGCAGGCCGGGCTCACGGCACCGACGGGCCTGGCACCATCGCCCCGGGGAGGTCTCTACGTCTCGAGCGTCATCAACGGAGTGATTGCAGAGATTTCTCGTGACGGTCACGTGCGGCGCCACGTGCTGGAGCCCCCCGCGGGCGAAGGACTCGGCCCCGAGCCTTATTCGACCGGTACGCCACTCGGGATCGCGGTCGATCCGCTGGGCACGCTCTACTACGCCGACATCGCCGTGGTTGTCAGTGCCTCGGGCGTGGGCCCTTCCCCGGGGCGGGGATCGGTGCGCCGCATCCGCTTTGTCGATGGCGAACCCGCGCCCCCCGAGACGCTGCTCGAGGGGCTGGCCTTCCCCGACGGCGTGGCGATCCTGACGCGCAGATCGGAATGAATGAGTGACGCCGCGCCCGGCGCAACGCGACCCGGTGCGACACCCGCTCCACGGACAATCATGGCAACGACGGCTGACGACATCGTCGCAGTGGGTGGCACACTCGAGCCAAACTCGGTGCTCGCGGCCTATCGTCGCGGGGTCTTCCCCTGGCCGTGCGAGGGGCTGCCGCTGCTCTGGTTCTGCCCCCGCCAACGCGCCGTGCTCGACTTCGCCCGCCTGCACATCGGCCGCAGTCTCAAGCGCGCGCGGCGACAGAGCAGCCTCCGCTTCACGATCGACGCGGCCTTCGGGCAGGTCATCCGTGCCTGCGCCGCCGCACCGCGCGGCGATCAGGAGGGCACGTGGATCACGCCCGAAGTCATCGCCTGCTACGAGCAGCTGCACCGGCTCGGCCACGCGCATAGCGCCGAGGCCTGGCTAGGCGATGAGTTGGTGGGGGGGATCTACGGCATCGACGCCGGCGGCGCGTTCTCGGGCGAGAGCATGTTCCATCGCCAGCCAAACGCCTCGAAGCTGGCCTTGCTCCACCTGGTCGAGCACCTCGCCTCAAGCGGCGCCGACTGGATCGACGTCCAGGTCATGACGCCCCACGTCGAGCGGCTCGGCGCCCGGCTGATCCCGCGGCGCATGTTCCTGGCCCGGCTCGCCGAAGCCCTGCGCGACGGAGCGCTCCTTTTTGCGTGAGCACCTCTCGGGGGCGGGCCCCAGAGGCCCGATGAGCGCGGCGGGTCGCCCCGCTTCGGGTGTGGCCTCGGTCCCGCCCAATTTAGATACGGCCGCGGACGCCATCCCCATGGCGCCCGCGGCCGCACGCGCCCTGCGGCCAAACTAGCGCCGCAGAGCGTCACCCGACTCGACTCACCCCCCATGGGCTCACCGGCCGGTCTTCTGAGCGACGAAGTGTCCCCGGCTTCAGCCCAGCGCCTGGAGAATCGTAAAGCCGGCCAGCACGACGAGGGCTGCGGAACCCATGAAGAATGTCCAGAGCCCGACCTGCAGGGCGTTCCGCCCCCGCATCCGCGCCGGTCGGGTTCCCCGCCTTCCAGTTTCGCCCAGCGCCCCACTTGGTCGTTGAGTAGTCATCGCCTGCTCCCGGTCTCGTCGTGGTTCCCCGGAACTGCCCCGCCCCCCGCGGCCACGCGCGTGAACATCTGGGCTTCATCCGAGAAGGCGTTCATTCGGAGGGAACAATGTTCCTTCCGAGCAATTATTCTGAGACTTGGGGTGATTTTTTTCACTCTTCATGGCCAACCCCTCGTTTTCGGGAGGGATGCCGTGCCTCCACGGGGCTGGTGACACCCGGTCCGCGGGCGAAAGCCCCCGCAGGTTCGCGCTCGATGACCTCCCGCGTCCATCCAGTCGTGAGCTTCCACATCGGGATCTCCTTCCCGCGAGCCATCGCACCCGGCATCGGATCGCGCCGACCCATGGCTCGCCATGACAGATCTTGCCCAGCCCCTCAGCCTCGGCACCGCGCACAACGACTCGGGGCGACGAATCACAGGACTCGCCAGATAGACGCCATTCCGCTGCGTGGCATTGCTACTTTGGGGCGCCGTTTGAGGTTTTTTCTCTCGGCTCCTCGGGGCAAGGTTCGCGGGGCTGCCCTGCCCGC
>SXGS01121313.1_pt1 | contig 17637 bp, 11 predicted proteins | sample 3174681 | NCBI WGS metagenome assembly SXGS01 (sample SAMN11356861, study PRJNA531348) | freshwater metagenome | isolation source: freshwater sample F1-80 | place: China: Fuxian Lake, Yuxi | collected 2017-12-25 | reverse complement strand
GTTTTTGGCCAGGGATCCCCGGGCAATGCGGTGATGCCGTTCTTATAGCCATTGTTGGCCGTGGTGAAAGTCCCGCCATAGTGCGACAGACTTTCGGTTGCAAAGAAATTGTCCCTCACATGCCACGCGGCGCCTGAATCATAGAACGCATAGGATAAAACGCCTCCCAAGAACGAGTTGTTGGCGGCGTCGAGTGGAAAGTTTTTGTAGGTTGCGTTGTCCTGTGTGTGGGTGATATGAACCCGCTCACAGAGGTTGTTGCGCAGGGTGACGTTCAGGCCATCCACGTTGGGGTTGTAAAAATCCACCATCAAGCCCCGCAAAGTGCAGTCCGCGATATGGATTTCTCCTGACGCGTAGTAATTGGCGCCAATTCCCAGGTGCCGATCATACAGCGTGCCGAAAACGGAAAGATCCGAGTGGATCAGCCGAAGTTCAGGTTTGGGAGGGCCGCTGGAACTGAACGCGAGCCAGGCTTGATCCACCCCGTAGTTGACCAGGGCAAGCGATTCCTGCACCCGGCGGACGTGTCCCAAACGGTTGGGATTGGTCGAAGTGCCTTCGCTGACCAGCCTGGCGCCGACGCCGAGGTAAATGCCGCGCGCACCGTAAGTGCCGGTGGCCACGCCATTGGTCAGTAACAAGGTGGCGTTGGACAAGGTGAAGCCACAAAATAAGTAATCCAATGGATCGTAATGATAACCGAGGTCCGGAGTGTCGGTGTCGCGCTGTGCTTGGGACCAAAGGGTGGTGTCCGTGGTGGTGTTTTGCGTGAGGAGGACAGGCGGGTAGGTGGTTTTCTTTCTCAAGTCAGCCCTGAGCTCCACGTTGATGCCGGGAGTGCCCGCGTTGCGGTAAGGGCTGTTTGGGGCCAGGTAATGGGCGCCAGCGCCGATCGCTTGGAAGACCGAAGATCCGGTAGAGGCGGACTGAACGTTGGCGGTGACGTAGGTGCTCGATGAATAGTCGTTTGGATAGGCGATCTCAACGAGAATCGAATTCGTGAGGTACACGCTGCTGGGACCCTCGCCGGGAGGTTGGGAAGGGCACCACGAAGCCTTGTTGACGGTAAGATGTTCTGCCCGGATCACGCCGCCGTATCGCACGCGCAAAACTTGGTCGCAATCGTAACAGAGGACATTGCGCGCCGCCAGATTGGAGGCATCCGCCAGAATCGTTGCGTAGCACTTGTAGAACTGGGCGTGGCGGAGCCGGTTGTTGTTGGTGTTGTTGCAAAGGACGAGCGGGACGAAGCCGTAGCGGAAATGAACGTATTGCAAATCGTAAGCGATGGCGCCTAAACAATTGAGTTGATGCCAGCCGTAGTGCCAGCCGTAGTGCCAGCCGATGGGGCTGCCGGTGCTGCCGCTGATGGTTTCCCCGGCGGTGTTATCGTCGCGCGCGGTCAGGATGGCGGGACGATACGAGGAGGTTTGGCAGACGAGGGATCCTGTCACCAGGATCCTGGGAAAGTAATTGGCGGATTGGTTGTAAGCATCGTAATTGATCACGGCTCCGCCTTCCAGGATCGTTGTGCCGGAGAGAGTGACCTCCGATTCCACGTAATAGGTCGTGTCTCCCTTGAATGTGTCATTGGCCTGGCTAGTCACGGCCACATAGTTCAGGACGAAGCCAGGCCGGTGGGGAGGTCCATCGGAATTGGCCATGAGCCAGGGGCGACGGGCCGGGGTGTTGGGAGTGCTGGTGTTCGTGGCGAACGACCTTGGCAGTTGGCGAGGAGTGCCGACGGCATTCGCAGCAAAGCGTTGCCTCTGGCCAGGCGCTTGGAAGAGAGCCTGCGCGGCTGGGAGTTTGTTCAACTCTTCCTTGGCCTCGGTATGAGGCACGCTTTCGATCAGGAATGTGCGGCCTTCGATCGATGTCCATGCTTTGCTCACGCGCAACTCGCGGCGACCCAGATCAGTCGCGACGGGAGCCCCAGGTGTTTCAGTCCGATAGCTCGCGTTCAAGGCCACGCTCAACTCCGGTCCTGAGGCGGAGCTACCCCAAAATGAGGAGAACGAGCCCGGGCTCCAACGGAAGCTGCCGCCCGCTTTAAAAATGAAATCCGCGCTCCAACGAGAAATCTAGGCCATCATACGGAGCTGCTGGGCCCCGGCGATGGATCTTGCTGGGAAACCGAGGAGGGCTATACTCCCGGCCTCATGCCCCTCCGATCGCCGCGTGAAAAGACCAAGACACCACCGATTCAGCCCTCGGCGGAAGGAAAGTTACCGCACATGAATGACCCGAAACCTCCCGCGGGAGGGCTTACCCGCCGCCGAGCGCTGCAAACCGCCGCGGTGACCTGCGCCAGCGGGGCTTTATTGGAGCAAAACTCTATCGCCCAAATGCCTCGATCCCTCGCCACGCCCGATTTCAAGATTCGCCACCACCGCATCCGCCAGTCCATCATGGGTTGGACATTCAACCCTATGCCGACACGAGAGCTGGCCGAGCTCTGCAAAAGCATCGGCCTGGTCGCCATGGAAGGAGTTGGGAGGGAGCATTACCCAATGATCAAGAAACTCGGCCTGGAAATCTCGCTCGTCAGCAGCCACGGATTTGCCAAAGGCCCGTTCAATCGCGTCAACCACCCTTCCGTCATCCAATCCCTTCGAGAAGCGATTGACGTCGCGGTCAAAGCAGGCTGCCCGAAAATCATCACTTTCACCGGGATGAGAGAGCCTGGCATTTCCGACGAGGAGGGAATCAAAAACTGCCTGGACGCTTGGAAGCAGGTCATGGGTTACGCGGAAGAGAAAAAGGTGACGCTGTGTTTGGAGCACCTCAACAGCCGTGATAACACGCATCCCATGAAGGGCCATCCCGGGTATTTTGGGGATCATGTGGATTTTTGCGTCGACTTGGTGAAGCGCATGGGTTCCCCAAATTTCAAGCTGCTCTTCGACATCTATCATGTGGCCATCATGGACGGGGATGTGATCCGCAGGCTCCGGCAACACAAGGAATTCATCGGCCATATCCATACGGCGGGAGTGCCGGGCCGGGGAGAGCTGGACGACACGCAGGAAGTAAACTATCCTGCCGTGATGCGCGCCTTGCTGGAAATTGGCTACACAGGGCATGTGGCGCAGGAGTTCATCCCCACATGGCAAGACCGGGCGCTCGCCCTGCGGCATGCGGCGCAAGTGTGCGACGTCTGAGTTCAGCAGAGTGGTTTTAAGGTTCAAAGACGCAATCGGAATCACGCGCTCGAGCATCGCCCCACCGACAATTTCCAGACCTCAGAAAGGAAGGGGCGATCGATGCCAACAAATCGCTTTCCATTTCCTTGAAATCCTCACTGCAACCAGCTCCCTCGCCCCATCCGATGGGGAGAGGGGTTCTTTTGCGGGACCGGAGCATTCTCTTCTTTTTCACAAATGATCCACAAATTCAGAGGTCTGAACTTCGTGGGGCACCCGGGCTTAGGGGAGCCCGTTTTTGGCAATTGCGCCAGGAGTTTTCGACAGCTATGATAGAATCTTGATTCACCAATGATTAGATTCGGCTTGAACGGCAGTTTTTTCATGCAATCACGACTTTTGACATCCGGATCGGAGTGGGTGTGGGCGTTGGTGCTGGCGCTGGGGGTTCTGGAAGGCGTCCTCGCCCAGGCCGCAGCCGAAGGAGGGAAGAAGCCTCTACCAATCGATTTCAACCGTGATATTCGCCCCATTTTTTCCGATCATTGCTACGCCTGCCATGGACCTGATGAAAAAACCCGCAAAGCGGGATTGCGCTTGGATCTCAAGGAAGACGCCTTCAAGACGCTCAAATCGAATGAGCGGGCCATTGTGCCGGGAGACCTATCCAAAAGCACCCTGATCCAACGCATCACAACCTCTGACGGCGACGATGTGATGCCGCCTGCGAAGGGAGGAAAGCCACTCTCTCCGTCGCAGATCGAGAAACTCAAACGCTGGGTCACCGAAGGCGCCGAATGGAAAGGGCACTGGGCATACATCAAGCCCGAACCCTCCCCGCTGCCGGAGATCGCGAACAAGGACTGGGCCCGAAATGAAATCGATCGGTTCGTGGCCCACAAACTGGAGCTCAAAGGCCTGAAACCTTCCCAAGAAGCGGATCGGGCGCGGCTCCTGCGCCGAGTTTCCCTGGACCTTACCGGCATCCCTCCAACGATTGAGGAACTCGACGCGTTCCTGGCGGACAAGGATTCCAAGGCCTACGAAAAGGTGGTGGACCGATTGCTGGGTTCGGAGCATTACGGCGAACGCATGGCTCAGGGATGGCTCGATCTGGCTCGTTACGGCGAAACGCAGGGATATCATCACGACGCGCACCGCGACATGTTCCATTGGCGGGATTGGGTGATCCAGGCCTTCAACAAAAACCTGCCCTTTGACCAGTTCACCACGGAACAGCTTGCGGGGGATCTCTTGCCAAACCCGACGCGGGAACAGCTGGTGGCGACCGGCTTCCAAAGAAATGAGATGACCACTTCCGAAGGGGGCGCCATCCCCGAGGAGTATGCCGTGAAATACGTGGTGGGCCGCGTGGACACCGCATCTCGGGTGTGGCTCGGAACATCCATGGCGTGCGCTGAATGCCACGATCACAAGTACGATCCGATCTCGCAAAAGGATTACTACAGGTTCTTCGCCTACTTCAACACGATCGACGAGCATGGCATGGATCAAAGCGCGAATCCCCAGCCGCGCGCCGTCCTCTCCAGCAAAGACCAAGAGCAACGGCTCGATCAATATCAGCGCGAGCTGGCGGCGCTCGAGGCGGCGCAGAAAACCATGTTCGATCCGCCCCACGAAAAACACGATTCCGCCCAGAAAGAATGGGAATCCAAACACCGCGTTCGCGCGACCGGTGGCTGGACGACGCTCCAGCCAATAAACCTGAGCTCGACAGGAGGATCGAAACTGGCGGCGGATTCCGCGCAAATTATTTCCGCCGCTGGCAAAAACCCCGATCGCGACGTCTATGAGATCACCCTGCAAACTTTCGCCAAGGATCTCACGGGAATTCGGTTGGAGACGCTGCCTTCGGACGATTTTCCCAGGAAATCGGCGGGCCGGGGTGACAACGGCGAGTTCGTGCTCACGAGGATCGAGTCCGAGGCTCGGAGCTTGGATCCCGCCAAGGTGAAGGCAGCTTTGGAAGAGGCAGGCAAAGGGGAGTGGTCCGTCCTGCGTGGATTCATGGCGGTTTCTCGGAAAGAGGGATTCGAGAAGGATTTCGGACCGGAGCGCGCTGTGGATTTGGCGAAAGCGCACGGAGGGTTCAGTTGGGTGCGCTCGGGCCATTCGGGACTAAACGTCACCCAAGACTTGGGAGGAACGAATGGCGTGACCTACCTTTATCAGAAACTCCAGAGCGCCGACCGGCTGCGGTTGAGCGCGTCGCTAACGGCTCCCGGGCCGTTCAAGATGTGGCTCAACGGGGCGTTGGCGGCCTCTCGGAGCGAACCATCAGGCGAGCCGGCCAAAGCCCAGAAGATCTCTTTGATCCTCGCCCCGGGAGAGAATCATCTGCTGGTGAAGAGCGTTCACGAGTCCGAGGCCGGTTCCCTGGCCATCCGGCTGGGTGAAGAGGCGGTGACAGCTCATCCCATCACGCTGGCCGCCGCCGCCGCCGATTACAGCCAAAGCGGTTATGCCGTGGCCGGCGCCTTGGACAACAAGGTTGAAACGGGATGGGCGGTGGGAGGCGACACCAACCAAATCTCGAAGGCCCATACGGCCTGGTTCAGAGCCGATCAACCGTTCGGCTTCGCGGGCGGGACTGAAATCCGCGTTCGCTTGACCTGCCATTCCCCGCAACCCCGCAAGAACCTCGGCCGGTTCCGCATCGCGGTCTCCACGCACCCGGGGTTGCAGGAGTTTTTCGATCTTCCGGACAATTTGAAATCCGCGCTGGTTGTGATTCCGGAGGCTCTCACTCAAGGGCAAAAAGACGAGCTGCGGCGGCACTACCGTCGCCACTTTGTTGCCGAGGCCAAACAACTCAGCAGCTTGCTGGACGCAAAAAGAGGGGAGCGCGACGGCTTCCAGAACGCTTTTCCAATGGCCATGATCATGAAAGAAGCCTCGAAGCCGAAAGACACGTTCCTGCTTGTGCGAGGGGAATACAACACGAGGGGAGAAAAAGTCGCGGCGGGAGTTCCCGGCAACTTGTTTGCGATCGACGCCGAGCTGCCCCAAAATCGACTGGGGCTCGCCCGATGGCTGACACATCCGGACCATCCTCTCACAAGCCGAGTGATCATGAACCAGTATTGGCAGAAGTACTTTGGGACCGGCATTGTCAAGACTTCCGAGGATTTTGGATCGCAAGGAGAGTGGCCCAGCCATCCTGAGCTGTTGGATTGGCTGGCGACCGAGTTCGTGCGCCGTGGCTGGGACATCAAAGCCATGCAGAAACTGATTGTCATGTCAGCCACTTACCGGCAAAGCGCCGTCGTGGAGCCTTCCATGCTCGACGCCGATCCGGAAGCGAGGCTGCTCGGACGATTCCCCCGCCAGCGGCTGGAAGCCGAAGCGGTCCGGGACGTGGCCCTTGCTGCGAGCGCCTTGCTGAACCCGAAAGTGGGAGGACCTAGTGTGTTTCCTTATCAACCCCCCGGCCTATGGGAACAGGTCGCATTTGAGGGCACCAGAAGCTGGACTCAGAGCCAAGGGACCGAAAACTACAGGCGCGGCCTTTACACTTACTGGAGGCGTTCGGTCCCGTACGCGTCGTTTGTCACGTTCGACGCTCCGAGCCGCGAAACGTGCACGATTCGAAGACCTCGAACCAACACTCCGTTGCAGGCGCTCGCGCTGATGAATGACCCGGTTTACGTGGAGGCCGCCAGAGCGCTCGGCTTGCGAATCATGACCAAAGGCGGCAAGACCCTCGACGAGAAGATTCGCTACGCCGCGCGGGTGGTGCTGACACGCGAACCCACGAAGAAAGAGCTGGCTTTGCTGCAAAAGGCCTATCGCAAGGAGCTGAAAGAATTCGAAAGGGATCGCGCCTCAGCCAACAAGCTGATCCATGTGGGCGCCAATCCGCCCCCGGTGGACGTGGACGTTTGCGTGCTTGCCGCCTGGACCGTTGTGGGAAACATTCTCTTGAACCTGGACGAGACGATAAACAAAGGTTGACCGGCTATGTGGCTTGATAACGAACTCCGAAAAACGATGGCGAGGCGCGCCTTTTTCAGAAAGGGCGCAAGCGGAGTGGGGGCCTTCGCCCTGGGCTCGCTGCTCCACGAAAGGGTGATCGCGGGCGCCGCGGCCGGCGAATCGGGGGTGCTGGCTTCAAAAGGCGCTTTGAATCCCTTGCACTTTGCGCCCAAGGCCAAGCGGGTGATTTATCTCTTTATGTCCGGAGCGCCCTCCCACTTGGATTTGTTCGACCCCAAGCCGCAACTCGTGGAACTGACGGGCACCGAACTGCCGGATTCAGTGCGGAAAGGCCAGCGCATCACAGGCATGACCAGCGGACAGAAGTATCTGCTCTGCGTGGGATCGCCGTTCAAGTTCCACCGGCAGGGAGCCTGTGGCATGGAACTTTCGGAAGTGCTTCCGCACACCGGCAAGGTGGCGGATGACATCGCCCTGATCCGCACGCTCCATACCGACCCGATCAACCATGATCCAGCGGTGACGTACTTGTTTACTGGCGCCCAGCAGCCGGGGAGGCCCACACTGGGGGCTTGGACCTCGTACGGCCTCGGCAGTGACAACGCGAATCTTCCCGCATTCATCGTCCTGCTCTCCGGACGGGGGGGCCAATCATTGCAAACAAGGTATTGGGGCAACGGGTTTCTTCCCAGCAACCATCAAGGGGTTCAGTTTCGCAATGGCGGTGATCCCGTCTTGTTTGTGTCGAATCCGCCGGGCATGAGTCAAAAAGCGAGGCGGCGAATGCTCGACCATGTTCAGTCCATGAACCGGATGCAGCTTCAAACCCTCGCCGATCCGGAGATCGCGACCCGGATCGAGGCGTATGAGATGGCGTTTCGCATGCAGACCAGTGTTCCCGAATTGATGGATATCTCGAAAGAACCAAAGGAGACGCTGAACCTTTATGGCGCCGAACCCGGCAAAGCGTCGTTCGCCAACAACTGTTTGCTCGCGCGAAGACTCGCCGAGCGCGGCGTGCGGTATATCCAGCTGCTCCATCGCGACTGGGATCATCACGGCGACCTCCCCAACGGCATTCGGAACCAGGCCAAATTAACGGACCAAGCCTCCGCGGCGCTGATCACCGACCTCAAACAACGGGGCCTCTTGAAGGACACGCTCGTTGTCTGGGGCGGAGAATTCGGCCGAACGGCTTACAGTCAGGGTGACATTACGAAGGAGAGTTTCGGCCGAGACCATCATCCTCGGTGCTACAGCTTGTGGATGGCGGGAGGCGGCATTAAGGGAGGGGTCGTCCATGGAGAGACCGATGATTTCGCTTATAACATCGTCAAAGACGGTGTCCACGTCCACGACTTGCACGCCACGATGCTTCACTGCCTCGGCATCGACCACGAGAAGCTGACCTTCCGATTCCAGGGCCGCGACTTTCGACTGACGGATGTGGCCGGAAAGGTCGTAAACCAACTTTTGGCTTGATTGCAAGGCACAGCCTACTAACCCACTTAAGCATGATGCTGATGAACGCGGCACGATTCTAGCTCCCTTCATGCTTTTGGACCTGAAATCGCGGTATTTCTTTTAGCGTGACAGACCTATGCATCACGGCGAGCTGCAGGCGCAACGGTTCGAGAACAAGTACTTGGTGAATGAGGCCACGGCGCTCGCTGCCAGGGACTTCGTTCGGGCTTATCTGGAGTTGGACGAATTCAGCGAAGGCGTGGCGGATTACTCGTACCCTGTGCATAGCCTGTATTTGGATTCCCCTGATCTGAAACTCTGCCGAACGACCTTGAACGGCGATAAAAACCGTTACAAACTGCGGGTCCGCTACTACGATGACAACCCGGAATCCCCCACCTTTTTCGAGATCAAGAGCCGCTGCAACAACACGATCTCCAAGCAGAGAGGGATGGTTCGCAGAAATGCCGTGGCGACTTTGCTGGCGGGGCATCTTCCAGAAGAAAGCCATATGTTCTCGAGAAAGCCGGCCGATTTGCAAACCATCCGCCGCTTTTGCAGGATGGTCAATGAATTGGAGGCTTATCCGGTCGCGCATGTGGCCTACTTGCGGGAGGCGTGGGTGAGCGCGCATGACAATTCCGTGCGCGTGACCATTGACCGTGAAGTGCTATGCGATCTGGATCCCAGCACCAATCTTTTCGTGGGGATGCGACATCCGGTGCGTGTTTTTGGCGACTTGGTGGTCATCGAGCTCAAGTTCACGAATCGGTTCCCCGACTGGTTTGGCGATCTGGTGAGGATCTTCAACCTGGTGCAATGCGGGGCAGCGAAATATGCCGAGGGGATCATCGGCCTGGATCTAAACCGAGTGATGATGGAGTCGCACAAGGCGCGTCAAACCCAGCGGGAGCCCAGCGTCCAGGATCCCTCGATTTTGCTTTCTAAGGGTCGCTCTCCCTTTAGAGTACCCGAGAATTCTGCGCCATGAGCGAATGGTTTTTTAGAGGCGATTACGGTTCCGCACCCACGAACGTGCCCATCCTGTTGGTTGGGCTCCTCCTGTCCTTCCTCGGAGGGCAGCTCATCGCCTGGGTTTACATGTTCACGCATTCGGGGCTTTCTTACTCCCGGGCCTTCGTCAATTCACTCATCATGATGCCGATCATCGTCACGCTGGTGATGATGGTGCTGTCGAACAACCTCGTCACCGCCTTTGGCTTGATGGCCATCTTCGCCATCGTCCGCTTCCGCAACATCCTGCGCGACACGCTCGACACAACCTACGTGCTGGCGGTGATCGTGATTGGGATTGGCTGCGGCACGATGAAATTCTCGACCGCGATCGTGGGATGCCTCATCACGGCCGCCGTGCTGCTGTATCTCTGGTACACGTCCTTCGGCAGCAGGCATCGCTACGACATCATCTTGAACCTCCACTGGGCGCGCCCCATCGCCGAGCTGGTCGCCCTTGTGAAACTGCTCGAGCGCCACAGCAGAAAAACCCAATGCGCCAGCCAGCGCTCTAATCAGGGATACGACGGCACGGATCTCTCCTACCGCATCCTGCTTCGCGACCCGAGCCGCATGGACGACCTGCTCACCGAGCTCAAGGGATTTCCAGGCGTGTCGCGTGTCTCCGGACTGAAATCCGAGGACGAGTCCGAAGTCTAAACCGAAACCGTGAACCCCGAGCCCTTACCCCCAATCCCCATACCTCCCTCGCAGGTCTGGAAAGATCTGCGTATCCAGGTGCTGCCGGTGATCGTGTTCGGCGCCGCCATTTTTGGTGTCTCCGTCATTTGGCAAAATCAGTTGGCGGCTCCCACAACCGCGGGACAGGTGGAAACGTTCCAAGCACAGGTCACCAGTCCGCAGCCCGGCAAAATTCTCCTGCTCAATGTAAGCCGTTTCCACTGGGTCAAGAAAGGCGACCTCGTTGCCACGATGCTGCCCACCGAGCCTCGGAATGAATTGGCCACCATCCAAGCCGAGTTGGATATCGCCCGCGCCCGAATGGATCCCGCCTCGGCACGGCAGCGAGCCGCGGTCGACTTTGAAACGCTCCGGCTGGATATCTTGCTGGAAAAAGCCAAACTGGCGGCTTCACGAGTTCACCTGGAATTGGAGCGAAGCGAGCTCGAACGCGCTGAAGTGCTGTTCAAGCAGCAATTGATTCCGGACACCGCGATCAACCAGCACAGGAACAATGTCAAAAGGCTGGAAACCCAAATCGAAGCCACCGCCAAAGCCATCGCCGAAGCCGAGCCGAGCTTGGAACGATTGAGCTCCATGGGGACTTTGGATCGAGCGGGTGGGGAAATCGACGCGACACTGATCGAGATCGGGAAACAGCACGAGCGCCTCAAGGCGGTTGAAAAGACATTGGGAACGATTTCCCTCGAAGCCCCCGTCGATGGCATGGTGAGCTTTATCTTCCGTCACGCTGGTGAACACGTCGCCGACGGAGAACCCATTCTCGTCATCAGTTCAGCGAAATCCGAGCGCATCATTTCTTACGTGCGGCAGCCCTTCCCCATCGAGCCCACCGTAGGAATGGACGTCGAAATTCGAACTCGGTCCCTCCGCCGACAAGTATCGATTGGCAAAGTCTTGAATGTGGGCGTTCAACTCGAGGCTATCACAAATGCCCTCGCAATGCCCCTCCCTGGCGTTCTCGTGGATCAAGGCCGTCCCTTTTCGGTAAGTTTTCCCACGGATTTGAAAATACTGCCCGGTGAACTGGTCGATCTCGTCTTGAAACCAGCCGCGCGGTGAAAGAGGCTTGGGGCCGTGTCCGGGGGAATTGGGATGGGATCCAGGACACCGGCCAGGACGGGATCAAAGCTTTCACGGCTTCGCGGCCACCCTCAACCAATGCCATTCATGCTCCCGTTGACCCTGTCGATTCTGATGCTGGGCCTGGCGATATTGCGCGGGCAAAACAACACCCAGGCCGGACGATTTGTCATTGAACATCCCACGCTGCTGAACCTTGGTTTTGAATGGGCCATTTCTGGGGACGCCAATCGGAACGCAGCCGTTTCCGTTGAGTATCGCCAGGCGGGCGAAACCGCGTGGCGAGCCGCATTGCCGCTCGTGCGGGTCGGTGGCGAGAATATCTACCGTCGACGCGAAAACCTGGACTACACCGTCCCGGATGGATTCGCGGGCAGCATCTTGAATCTGAGGCCGGGAACGGAATACGAATGCCGTTTTTTGATGAGCGATCCAGATGGGGTCTCGGGCGAATCAACCACGAGCGTCCGAGTGAAAACGCGCGCCGAGCCCATGCCTTACCCGGAAGGACGCACACTCCACGTCTATCCGCCCGATTACCAAGGTCAGCGCCTCGAACCCAGTTTCACGGGCATCCTCCAGGCCTATTACGGCGCGGGGCTTGGCGACTGGAGTGTCGTCTGGGAGCGTCGGGCACGGCCGGGCGACACGCTCCTGGTCCATGTGGGGCTTTACAAGCCGGAGCGCCTCAATTACGTGGATCCCATGATGGCGCCGTTCGACGGCTCCATGTCACTCACGCTGAAGGGCACGCGCGAAAGGCCCATCACGATCAAGGCGGCCGGTGACGGCGAGGTCATATTCGACGGCGATGGCAACCACCGACTCTTCGATGTCATGGCATCGCACCACCACATTTTTGATGGGCTCACCTTTCGCAACACGGACATCGCCATCTTCGCGGGACAAAAGGAAGTCATTGGGGCCGTCGGATTGACTGTCAAGAATTGTCGTTTTGAAGGGATTGGGTTCGGGGTGTGGACCGAATACGCGGGATCCAGTGATTTCTATATCGCTGACAACTTGTTTCTGGGAAGGGAAGATCGCATGCGGATGGTGGGATGGACCGGCCCGATGTGGGCTAGCGCAGGCCCTTACGGCTCTCATAGCCTCAAGAGTTACTACGCGATCAAGGTTTACGGACCAGGACATGTCATCGCCCGGAATGCCATCGCCTATTTCCATGACGCGATCGGAATCTCGACCTATGGAACGCCCGAGACCGATCCCGAGAGGCGGGCTTCCTCCATCGATATTTACAACAACGACATGCATCTGTTGAACGACGATTTCATCGAGACCGACGGAGGCGTTCACAACATCCGAGTCTTCAACAATCGCGGCGTCAACGCGGCTCACGGGGGTTACAGCGCGCAACCCGTTTTCGGCGGGCCTGTGTATTTCGTGAGGAACCTCCTCTACCACGTGCCAAGCGGGGTCGCCTTCAAGTTTTCCGCCAAGCCGGCGGGACTTTTCGTCTTCCACAACACCCTCATCGGCGAGAATGCGATCAGAGATCCTTCATCCAATATGCATTTCCGAAACAACCTCTTCCTGGGCAGGGACACTCCAGAGCGAGGCATCATGACTTGGGCCAATGCCTCGGACGCCCACAGCTCGGATTACAACGGCTACCGCCCGAACAAAGGCGTCGCCGCGCAGTATTCCTGGCTGGGGCCAATGCCCGGTCAACGCCTCTACGAACCCGCGCCGAACGATTGGAAGCTTTTCAGAACGTTGGCGGAACTGAGGTCCGCCACTGGTCAGGAGAAGCACGGCCTGGAAGTGGATTTCGATATTTTCGAGAAAATGATCCCTCCTGATCCTTCCAAGAGGCATGCGGTGTATCACGCCATGGATTTGAATTTCCGGCTCAAACAAGGCAGCCGCGTCATCGACGCCGGCATTCCAATCCCCACGGTGAACGACGGATTCGCGGGCGCCGCACCAGACCTGGGAGCCCTCGAGACAGGGCATCCGGAGCCCCACTACGGACCAAGCTGGCTCGTCTGGTCTCCGTTTTACAGATGAGAGACAACGCTCAGGCCTTCGACCCCTCCACAATCACCCTTAAACCTTAAAACGGCAGTTGAACCTCAACCCCAGGCGCGGCGCAGGAAGTTCACAAAATTGCCGTTCATGATCTTGTCTACGTCCTCTCGTGAATAGCCGCGTTCCAGGAACAGATTAATCAGCTTGTTGAGATCCGCGATGGTGTCCAGATCGCCAGGTGATTGTTCCCTGCCAAACGCCCCATCCAAATCAGATCCGATGCCCGAATGATTCGCGTTTCCAGCCACCTGGCACACATGGTCGATGTGATCCACCACATGCTTGAGCGCCACACCCGAGTTTTCGGGAGTCGTTTGCCCACGCACCCATCCGGGGATGAGCATCCATGCGTCGAGCACTCCCCCCAACACGGCTCCGCGTTGGATCAACTCTCGAATTTGTTCGTCGCTGAACTGGCGATTGTGCGGAACGAGTGACCGGCAATTCGAATGGCTCGCCCAAAGCGGCCCTTCGTAGTGCTCCAAGGCTTCAGCGAGGCTGTCATCGCACAGATGCGTGACATCCAAAATGATGCCGAGCCTTCCCATTTCCTTCAACAACTCCCGCCCGTAAGGTCTCAACCCGCCCGTCGAATCAGTCCCCATGGCATATCGACCCGGCCCATAATGAGCTGGCCCCAACGCGCGCAGCCCTTGCTCATAGGCTCGTTCCAAGCATCGCGGGGTCAAAATCGAGTCCGCGCCTTCCAAACTCAAGATGTATCCAATCGGCGTGTCCCCAGGCGCTCCTGCTTCCCAAACCCGAACCTGAGTCTCCAAACCAGCTCGGTCTCGAATTTGAATCATCTGGCCTGATTCCTCCATCGCGCGGTACCACGCGAGCTGGCCCTGGGTTTGCGCCCAAGCTTGCTCCGGCGAAAACCAGCCTGGCAATGGATTGTCCGGCGCGACGAACCTCGCTATCTGAGTGGCCACACAAATCCCAACCTTGCCCCTCCGCATCTCAGGCAACGTCACGGTTCCCTTCCCCCGATCCCTCTTGTCAGTCAAACCGGCCTCTCTCGCCCGAACCTCCTCGATGGGCCTTGTGAGATCTCGGTTCCATTCCATCGCGTTCATCGACAAGTCAAGGTGCGCATCAAATATCCACATAAGAACCTCCTCAAAAGGGCGAACGCAGCAACGAATCCAGGGCGAGCGTGAAAGCCAAGGCCACGAGAGACACGACCGTTTCCACCACGGTCCACGTTTTGAGTGTTTGCCCGACCGTCAGTCCAAAGTATTCTTTTACAAACCAAAAGCCGCCGTCATTCAAGTGCGACAGCACGAGTGAACCCGCGCCCATAGCGATCACCAGTAACTCGAGGTTCACAACGGCTCCCCCAGCCACCACGGGGGCCAGGATTCCCGCGGCCGTGGTGATGGCCACGGTCGCTGAACCAGTCGCCACTCGTATCAACGCGGCGACGAGCCATCCAAGGACCAAAGGAGACAACGAGGCGCCGTGTGCCGCGTCAGCGATCATTTTTCCAATGCCGCTGTTGATTAAAACCCGGTTGAAACCTCCGCCCGCGCCCACGACCAGCAGGACCGTCGCCACGGGGCCCAGCGAGCTGTCGCAAAACTGGGAGATGGCTTTCCGGTCAAAACCGCAATGCCCGCCAAAGGAGAAAAAGGCGAACAACACGGAAACCAGCATCGCCACTAAGGGGCTCCCCAAAAAATCGAATCCGGAACGAATCGCGTTGCCCTTCGGGAGAGTCAAATCCGCCACCGTCGCGATCGTCATCAAAAGCACGGGGAGAAGGATGGTGAACAACGTCAAGCCGAACCCTGGCCTCCGATCCCGGCTTGCGGCGGCCGCGGCGGCCATGGGTCCGCTCAACTCAACGTGGCCTCCGAGGCGTTGCAGCATTGCTGCGATGAGAGGTCCAGCGATGACCGCAGTTGGATAACCAACCAAGATCGAGAACCAGATCGTCTTGCCGGCATCGGCGCGAAGCGTCTCGATGGCGACCATGGGGCCGGGGTGCGGAGGGATCAGGCCATGCGCCACCGACAGACCCGCGAGCAATGGGACCATCAATCGCAACAGCGGCACGCCGCTTTCCCGAACGACCGAAAACAACACGGGCGCCAGCAGCACAACACCCACGCTGAACCAAACGGGAATGCCCACGATAAACCCCGCCAGCATCATGGTCCAATGCAGCCGCTCTCTGCCCAGCGCCCCGATCAATCTGCCCGCCAAGACTTCGGCGCCTCCAGATTCAGCAAGGAGTTTCCCAAGCAAAGCCCCGAAGCCAACCACCACGGCGATCGAGCTGAGAATGGCTCCCACTCCTTCTTGAAAAGACTTGACAACTTCAGGAAGCGGCATCCCGGTTCCCATTCCGACCATGAGGGAAACCACTGCCAATGCCAGAAATGCGGGCCACTTGAACCGCGAGATGAGCACCACCAAAGCCACCACCGCAAGCACCAGCCAGATCACGGGACCAATCTGAAGCAGGGCGAGCATTTAAAGAATGGTCACACCGAAATCACGCGCGCGCGCGCCGTGACAAGCCAGCGATTTGAGGCCAAGCCTTCATCGACCGCGTACGCCTCCGAATACAAAGCCACGGTGGGGCAAATGTGCCTTGGAATGCCATACACGACATCTCCAATTCTGTAATTCCCGGCCAGCGGTGTCTCGATCACGAGATGCTCCTCGCTGTGAATCACAGGATTGGCGTCCTCCAATCCGATCAAACGCACTCGAGGATGGGGATTCTCAGCCGCAATGGCCTTGTGACCCAAGTCCAGGCACAGCCGGTTTCCCGCAGGTTTGCTCACCACCCGGGTCATCACCAAAGCCGCGTAAAGAAACGGCAGATCTTGAAACTTATCCGAGTAACCGAAGTCCCAGAGCACACACGTGCCGGGGCTGCATTGCACGCTCGAATCCGGCGCGTGGATCGGAAATGTGGGCGTTCCCCCCGCGATCACGGTTTCCACCGGCAATCCCGCTTTCTCCAACTCCTTCCTGAAGTCTCGCACGGGCTCGAAAGCCTCGACGCATCGGGCGCGCCGAACCTCCGGATCCGGATCGTGGATATGGCCGTCATAGGCGTGCAATCCGGCGGCCCGAATCCCTCCCAGACTCTCGATGAACCGATACAATTCCAACGCGGAGGCGCCGGGATCGATCCCCGTCCGATGCATGCCGCAGTCAAGATCCAGAAAGACATCCAATGGCCTCGTCGAACCGGCGAACGCCTGCGCGAGCGCTCGAACCGGTCCCGCGTCGTCCACCATCGCGGCAAATCGGGTTTCTGGATGCCGATCCGCGAGAGCGCGGAGCCTGCCCGGATTCGGGCCGGTGGGTTGATATGCGAGCAACACCTCCGAGGCTCCCGCTTGAGCCGCCATCTCCGCCTCCGCGACGGTGGCGCATTTAAACTTGGTGATTCCCGCGCCGAGGTGCGCCTGAAGCACCTCGGGAAGCTTGTGTGTCTTGATGTGCGGGCGCAGCCGCGCCGAGCCGCCCGCCATGCGGACCATGCGCCCGATGTTCTCCCTTACCCGGTCCTCGTAGATCAAGAGACACGGAGTCGCCAACTCCGGCGCGTTGGATACCAAATGCCATGGTGGGGAAGTTTCCAAAGGCGGGCGCCCCGGTTTGATTCACTCCAGCTCAAAGATCGCCTCGATTTCCACGGCAATCTTTCCTGGGAGCGATCCCATCCCCACTGCGCTGCGAGCGCCGATGCCTTTCTCGGCGCCAAACACGTCCACGAACAACTCGCTGCATCCGTTGATCACAGCGGGCTGCTGATCAAAATCATCGGTGCAATTCACCATGCCCAGGACTTTAATGAGCCGTTTCACACGGTCCAGGCTTCCCAGCTCGGATTTGAGGGTCGCCAAGATCGCCAGCCCGACTTGACGGGCCGCCGCCTTGCCTTGCGCCAAATCCAAGTCTCGGCCTACCCGGCCGACGATCAGGGTCTTGTCGGGCCGCAACGGGCCATGTCCGGACACGTAGGCCATGTTGCCGACCACGACCAACGGCCGGTAAACGGCGATGGGTTTGGGCGCGGGTGGCAGTTCAAGATTCAGTGCGGCAAGACGTTGTTCGGCGCTCATGGATTGGCAAGTGAAGGCTGATCACGGATGACTGTTGACTGATGTCTGGTTGCTCGCGGAGCGATCTGAAGAGTGGTGGTAGGAGCTGGATTCGAACCAGCGAAGGCGTAAGCCAGCAGATTTAC
>SXGS01467685.1_pt1 | contig 17639 bp, 19 predicted proteins | sample 3174681 | NCBI WGS metagenome assembly SXGS01 (sample SAMN11356861, study PRJNA531348) | freshwater metagenome | isolation source: freshwater sample F1-80 | place: China: Fuxian Lake, Yuxi | collected 2017-12-25 | reverse complement strand
TTCAGGCCGAAACGCCTGCGACCGACACTTCGCCTGCGCCCGACACTTCGCCTGCGCCCGAGTTGCCAGCGCCCGACACTTCGCCTGCGCCCGACACTTCGCCTGCGCCCGACACTTCGCCTGCGCCCGACACTTCGCCTGCGCCCGACACTTCGCCTGCGCCCGAGTTGCCACGCTCGGCGCGTTGAGGTCCAATTCGCGCTCCGCGCGGCCGGCCCTCGCTTCGCCCGCACGAGTCCATGCCCATGAACGCCAACGCCAAGACTCCGCGCACCGCTACCGTTCAACGCACGACGAAGGAGACGCGCATCGCGCTGTCCCTCTCGCTCGACGGCGCTGGCACGAGCAGCCTCGACACCGGCATCGGCTTTCTCGATCACATGCTGACGACGCTCGCCAAGCACGCGCGCTTCGATCTCGAGCTCTCGTGCCGGGGCGATCTCGAGGTCGACGATCACCACACGAGCGAGGACTGCGCGCTCGCCCTCGGTCAGGCGCTCGACCAGGCGCTCGGCGATCGCCGCGGCATCGTGCGCTTTGGCCACGCCTATGCCCCGCTCGACGAGGCGCTCGCGCGGGCCGTCGTCGACCTCTCCGGGCGACCGTGGCCCGAAGTCGAGCTCGGCCTGCGGCGCGAAAAGCTCGGCGCGCTCTCGTGCGAGTGCGTCGCCCACGTGTTTCAATCGCTCGCGATGGCGTCCCGCGCCGCGATCCACGTCGACGTGCTCAAGGGCGACAACGATCACCACCGCGCCGAGGCCGCGTTCAAGGCGCTCGCGCTCGCGCTGCGGCACGCGGTCAGCATCGAGGGCGGCGACGTGCCGAGCACGAAGGGCGTCCTTTGACGGAGAAGTCGGCAGGGCTCGTGGTCGTCGACACGGGCACCGCGAACCTCGCCTCGATGCTCGCCGCGCTGAAGAGGCTCGGACAGTCGCCAGAGCTCACCTCTGACCCCGTGGCCCTGGCCGAGGCGAGATTGGCAGTCTTGCCGGGCGTCGGCGCGTTCGGTCAAGCCATGAGTCGACTCGCGGCGCTCGGCCTCGAAGATGCCATTCGGGCGCGCATCGCAGAGGGTCGACCGCTCTTGTGCGTGTGCCTTGGCCTGCAGGTGCTGTGCACGGCGAGCGAGGAAAGTCCCGGGATTTACGGCATTTGCGCGATCGACGCCAGGGTGCGGAGGTTCGCCGATCGGCCGGGCCTCGTCGTCCCGCAGCTCGGCTGGAACCTCGTCGCGCCGCTCGCCGACTCGAGGCTCATCGAGCCGGGATATGCCTATTACGCCAACTCCTACCGACTCGAGGCGATCCCCGAGGGATATACCGGGGCAACGAGCGATCATGGTGGTCAGTTCGTGGCGGCGCTCGAGCGCGGGCCGCTCCTTGCTTGCCAGTTCCATCCCGAGCTCAGCGGCGCTTATGGCCACGAGCTGCTCGGTCGTTGGCTCGCGAGGGCGCGCGCATGCTGACCCTGCGCGTCATCCCGTGCCTCGACGTCGACGCCGGACGCGTCGTCAAGGGCGTGCGCTTCAGCGGTCTCCGCGACGCCGGCGATCCGGCCGAGCGCGCGCGCGCCTACGAAGCGCAGGGCGCCGACGAGCTCGTCGTGCTCGACGTGTCCGCGACCCCCGAGGGCCGCAGCAACGCGACCGACACCGTGCGCCGCGTGCGCGAGGTGCTGGGGATCCCGCTCACCGTGGGCGGCGGCGTGCGCTCGGTCGACGACGCGCGGCGACTGCTCGAAGCAGGGGCCGACAAGGTCGCGAGCAACACGCAGGCGGCCGTCGATCCGCCGCTCATCGACCGGCTCGCGACGACCGTCGGCAGCCAGTGCACCGTCCTCGCGCTCGACGCTGCCAAGCGGCAAGACGGCGATGGCTGGGAGCTCGTGGTGCGGTCGGGTAAGGAGCGCACGGGCCGCTGCGCCGTGGCGTGGGCGCGCGAGGCGGCGGCGCGCGGCGCGGGGGAGATCGTGCTCACGAGCTGGGACCGCGACGGCACGCGCGCGGGCTACGACACCGAGCTCATCCAGGCTGTCGCGAGCAGCGTGCGCATCCCGATCGTCGCCTCCGGAGGCGCGGCCCACGGGGAGCACATGATCGCTGCGGTGCGCGCCGGCGCGAGCGCCGTCCTGGCGGCGTCGATCCTCCACGACGGCGAGACCACGGTCCTCGACTTGAAGCGCGCGCTCGCGGCGGCGGAGCTCCCGGTGCGAACATGATCATCCCCGCGATCGATCGGATGGGCGGGCTCGCCGCCGCGGCGGAGCTCCCGGTGCGAACATGATCATCCCCGCGATCAATCGGATGGACGGGCTCGCCGCCGCGGCGGAGCTCCCGGTGCGAACATGATCATCCCCTCGATCGATCTGATGGGCGGGCAGACGGTGCAGCTCGTCGGTGGCCAGGAGAAGGCGCTCGACGCCGGCGATCCGGTGCCGATCGCCGAGCGCTTCGGGCTCGTCGGCGAGCTGGCGCTCATCGATCTCGATGCCGCGATCGGGACCGGCGACAATCGCGCCCTCGTCGAGCGGGTCTGCCGCGTCGCGCGGTGCCGCGTGGGCGGCGGCCTCCGCAGCGTCGCGCGGGCCACCGAGGCCCTCGATGCCGGCGCCGAGAAGATCATCCTCGGCACTGCCGCGCGGCCCGAGCTGCTCGCGAAGCTGCCAAAATCGCGCCTCATCGCCGCGCTCGACGCGAAGGACGGCAAGGTCGTCGTCGAGGGCTGGCGCAAGGAGACGGGCGACACCATCGCCGAGCGGATGCGCGAGCTGCGCGACCTCGTCAGCGGGTTCCTCGTGACCTTCGTCGAGCGCGAGGGACGCCTGCAGGGCACCGACATGGCGCGCGTGCAGGAGCTACGCGACGCGGCCGGCGACGCGCGGCTCACGATCGCGGGGGGCGTTACGACCGTCGAGGAGATCGCCGAGCTCGACAAGCTCGGGGTCGACGCGCAGGTCGGCATGGCGCTCTACACCGGACGCATGGACCTCGCGGAGGCCTTCGCCGCGCCGCTCGTGAGCGATCGCGCAGACGGGCTCTTCGCCACGGTCGTCGTCGACGAGCACGGCCGCGCGCTCGGACAGTGTTGGTCGAGCCGCGAGAGCCTGACCGAAGCGCTGCGCACGAAGACGGGCGTCTACCACTCGCGCAAGCGCGGCCTCTGGCGCAAGGGCGCCTCGAGCGGAGCCACTCAAGCCTTGCTGCGTGTCGATCTCGACTGCGATCGTGACGCGCTGCGCTTCACGGTGGCGCAGAACGGCCCCGGGTTTTGCCACACCGGTGACAAGACCTGTTGGGGTCCGCTCGGCGGAACGCCGTCGCTCGCCGAGCTCGTGCGAGCGCGCGCCGCGGACGCTCCTCCGGGCTCGTACACCGCGCGCCTGTTTCGCGAGCCGGGGCTCTTGCAAGCGAAGCTCGTCGAAGAGGCGGGCGAGCTCGCGCGCGCGGGGACGCCCGACGAGGTGCGCGCCGAGGCGGCCGACGTCCTCTACTTCACGCTCGTCGCGATGGCGAAGGCCGGCGTCTCGCTCGCCGAGGTCGAGACCGTCCTCGATGCCCGCGCGCGCAAGCTCACGCGCCGCCCGGGCGACGCGAAGCCGGCTCCGGCAGCGCCGCGCGAGCACACCGACGCGTCGAGCGAGAGCCCGCTCGCGCCGCGCGATCGAGGGGACCGAGATCCGTGAGCTCGCTGAAACTTGCCGCATTTTCCGAGCTCGACGCGCTCATCGCGCGACGGCACGCGGTCGATGACACGACCTTGGCGTCCGCCGCGCTGATCGTCGCCGACGTGCGCGCGCACGGAGACGCGGCGCTCCTTCGCTACGCGGCAGAGTACGACGGCCTCGACCGAGAGGGCCCGCTCGTCGTCCTGAAGGAGCAGCTCGAGCGCGCACTCGACGAGCTCGACGCCGAGGCGCGCGGTGTCCTCGAGCGCACGGCCGCGCGGATCCGCCGCTTCGCCGAAGCGCAGCGCAGCGCACTCCGCCCGCTCGAGCTCGCCATCGAGGGCGGCGCTGCCGGTCACGACATCGCTCCCGTCGCGCGCGCAGCTTGTTATGCCCCCGGCGGCGGCTACCCGCTGCCGTCGAGCGTGCTCATGACGGCCGTCACGGCGCGTGTCGCGGGCGTCGGTTCGGTTTGGGTCGCGAGCCCGCGCCCCACCAAGATCACGCTCGCGGCGGCGGCGCTCGCGGGCGCCGATGCGCTCCTCGCCGCGGGCGGTGCCCACGCCATCGCGGCGCTCGCCTACGGCACCGCGTCGATCCCGCGGGCGGACGTCCTCGTCGGGCCCGGAAATGCCTGGGTCACCGCGGCGAAGAAGCTCGTCAGCGGACATGTCGCGATCGACATGCTCGCGGGCCCGAGCGAGCTCGTCGTGCTCGCGGACGAGGGGGCCGATCCCGCGTTGATCGCGGCGGATTTGCTCGCGCAGGCCGAGCACGCGCTCGACGCCCTGCCGATCCTCGTGACGACGACACGCGCGCACGCCGAGGCCGTGAACGAAGCGCTCGCGGCGCAGCTCGACGAGCTCCCGACCAGGGCCATCGCCGCGCGCTCGCTCGCCAATGGCTTCGCGCTCGTGTGCACGCCGGAAGAGGGCATCGTCGCCTGCGACCGGCTCGCGCCCGAGCACCTCGAGGTGATGACGAGCGACGCGAACGAGCGCAGCAAGGCCCTCTCGCACTACGGCGCGCTGTTCATCGGCCACGGCTCGGCCGAGGTGCTCGGCGACGACGGCGCGGGCCCGAACCACGTGCGGCCGACGGGCGGGACGGCTCGCCATACGGGCGGCCTCTCGGTGCTGACGTTCCTGCGCGTGCGAACCTACTTGCGCATCGACGAGCCCGAAGGTCGACGAGCGCTCGCTCGCGATGCCGCCGCGCTCGCTCGCCTCGAAGGCCTCGAGGCCCACGCGCGCGCCGCCGATCGTCGCGCCTGAGCAGGGTCGCGGTGCTTCGGCTTCGCCCCGCCCTGCGCCGTCTCGGCGTCCGATGCGCGGCCCGGTGAGTCCCACCTGCACACGGCAGCGCTTTGATATATAGCTCCGCCCATGACGCGCCTCCGTCGCTCACTGCCTCTCTTCGCCGCCGCGGCGGTGCTCGCGCCATGCGTCGCGGGCTGCGGCTCCGACGCGACCACCGGCTTCGAGTCGCTCAGCGGGACAGGCGGCGCGGGCGGCGGCGGCGCGGGCAACGCGGCGAGCTCGGGAGCGCCCGCCACGAGCGGCAACACCAACGCCGCCACGACGACGGGGGCCGGCGCCGGCGGCGCGCTCGAGGGGCCGGTCGGTGGTGAAGAGCGCCCCGTCACGGTGCACGTCCCGCCGGGCTACGATCCGAGCGAGCCCGCGCCGCTGCTCCTCTTGCTGCACGGCTACTCGGCGAGCGGCAACGTCCAGGAGATTTACCTGGGCTTCACCGAAATGGCCGACAAATACGGCTTTCTCTACGCCCATCCCGACGGCACCTTCGACTCGACCAACGTTCGCTTCTGGAACGCCACCGACTCCTGCTGCAACTTTTACGGCAGCGAGGTCGACGACTCGAAGTACCTGCGCCGCGTCCTCGACGACATCAAGAAGGCCTACAGCGTCGATCCGAAGCGGGTGTACCTGTTCGGCCACTCGAACGGCGGCTTCATGTCCCACCGCATGGCGTGCGATCACGCCGATCAACTCGCGGCGATCGGCACCCTCGCCGGCTCGAACTTCAAGGACGAGAGCAAGTGCAGCCCGAGCGCGCCAGTCACGACCCTCGTCGTTCACGGAAACCTCGATCCGACCATCGTCTACGGTGGCGGCAAGCTCTACGGCAATGAATACCCAGGCGCCATCGAGACCGCCGAGACGTGGGCCAAGCTGAACGGGTGCTCGACGACCGCCGACACGACGCCGAAAAATAAGGATCTCACCGCCATTCCGGGGAGCGAGACCGAGGTCAGCCGCTGGGACATCGGCTGCGACGGCGGCCGCGTCGTCGAGCACTGGAAGCTCACCGGCAGCCAGCATCTGCCGAGCTTCAACGACAACTTCAAGGCCGCGGTGTTCGACTTCTTCGTCGCGCACCCGCAGCCCTGAGCCCTCGCGCGACGCCCGCCTCGCCGGCACGATCATGGACAGGCTCATCGCGCCCAAGCTGCCGCGCTGGCTCGAGCGCATGGTGCCGTTTCGGCGCTACCGCGTCGACGTCGGCGGCGTGTGCATGCACGTGATGGAGCAAGGCGAAGGCGTGCCGGTGCTCATGCTCCACGGCAACCCGAGCTGGGGATTTCTCTACCGCAAGGTGGCCGCAGAGCTCGCGGGGCAGCCGGTGCGCTGCATCATGCCGGATCTCATCGGCCTCGGTTTCTCCGACAAGCCAGAGGGCGCGAGCGCGCACACGCTCGAGCAGCACATCGCGTGGATGAGCGCCCTCGTCGAAGAGCTCGCGCTCGAGCGAGCCGTCGTCGCGCTGCAAGACTGGGGCGGCCCCATCGGACTCGGCGCGCTCGCGGCGCATCCCGAGCTGCGCGCGGCGTTGCTGGTCACGAACACGGTCGTCGGCCCGCCGAAGCCAGGCTTTCGCGCCACGACCTTTCACCGCTTCGCGCGGCTGCCCATCGTGAGCGAGCTTGCCTTTCGCGCGCTGTCGTTCCCGCAGTGCGCGATGACGTTCGCGCAAGGCGACAAGTGGTCAATCACCGGCAGCGCCCTCCGCGGCTACCTTTACCCGCTCCGCTCTCGTGCGCACAACGTCGCGCCGCTCGCCCTCGCGCGCATGGTGCCGAACGATTTTTCGCACCCGTCGATCGCCCCGCTCGAGCGCTGCCTCGCGTACGTCGAGGCCTTCGACGGCCCCTCGGAGATCGTCTGGGGGGATCGCGATCCCGTGCTCGGCCGGGTGCTCCCGTTCGTGACCTCGCGTATGCCCCGCGCCCGCGTCACGCGCACCGCGGCCGGACACTTTCTGCAAGAAGAGGTGCCCGGCGAGATCGCCGCTGCCATCCTTCGGCTCGCGGCCGCGCTATGACTACCGAGCCGGAGGTCGCCATCACCGCCGCGCACGAGAGCGATGACGAAGGAGCGCGCGAGCCGACGAGGGATCGCGGTGCTCCGGACGGCGCGACCTCCGCCACGCCGCGCCTCGACCTCCGGCGGCTCGCCCTGCTCGTCGTGGTCGTCCTCGCGCTCGTCCTCGCTGGCCGGCACCTCGTCAGGGCGCACGGCCTCGACGTCGCAGCGCTGCAGCGCGCCGCCCGCGCCTGGGGCAAGTGGAGCGCGCTCGCCTTCGTCGGTGCGTTCGGCCTCGGCGTGACCCTCCACGTTCCCGGTCTCATCTTTGTCGGCGCCGGCGTGCTCACCTTCGGGCGCGAGCTGGCCTTCGTGCTCGGCCTCCTGGGCGCGTTCGTCGGCGTCTCCGCCAACTTCTTCACGACGCGGCTCATCGCCGGCCAGCAGCTGACCGCGCTCCGCAGCGCGCGCCTGAAGAAGCTCCTCGCGCGCATCGACGAGCGTCCGATCCTCACGGTGGCGGCGCTGCGCAGCATCGCGTTCGTGTCGCCGCCGCTCAACACCGCGCTCGCGCTCTCGCGCGTGAGCTACCGCGACTTCGCGCTCGGCTCTGCCCTCGGCCTCGTTATCCCGATGGCCGTCGTCACGCTGGTCATCGAGCGGCTCATGGCGACGCCGTGGCTCGCGCGCCTGTTGTTCGAGTGACGCGCGAGCCCGCTCGGCTCAGCCGCACGCCTTCTCGGTGCACGCCACGGTTCCGTCATCGGCGCACGAGCAGGTGTTGCAGCCGTCGCTCGACGGGAAGGTCTCGCCCGGCGCGTACGTCATGCCGCCGTAGAGGCAGCCGCTCGCGCAGGCCTTCGAGAAGCACTGGATCGTCCCGACGGCGAGGCACGCGCACGTGCCGCAGTCTTCCTCCTCGGGGCTCGGCCAGCTTTCGCCCACCGTGTAGCTCGTGCCGTCGGCGCAGCAGTCCCCGCCTTTGCATTCGTCCTTCGCGACGCACGTGATCGTGCGGTCGTCGTTGCATGTGCACGCCGAAGACGCGGTCTCCCACGTGTCGCCGGGGACGTACGCCTCGCCATCGAAGTGGCACTCCCACGGCTCCTCGCCGCAGGCGCCGACGACGAAGCTTGCCGCCATCCCGCCCGCAATCACGGCCATTCCACCGAGCCCGCGTACTCGCCATTTCATCTCGCTCACTCTACTTCCGATGCTCGAGGGAAGCCGCGGAATCGTTCGGCGGCGCGGCGCCCTCGGGCAAGACCTCGAAGGCGAGCGCCTCGGGCGTCACGGCCGGCGCCCCCGCGAAGCGCACATGCACGTGATCGAGGTGCCACGGGGAGTGGCGCAACAAGCGGCCCTCGGACAGTGCAGCGTACGCCGCGGCGCCCACCCACCCTTGCGCCCGAAGCTTCGGCAGCGCGTCGGTAACAGCAAGGATGTACTCCCGATCGAGCAGGATGGCCTCGACCTCCGCGAGCGGCGCCGGGCCGTTCGGGCTCGGCTCGTCACCGACGCGACGCGGGCCCTCGACCAGCGCCGCGAGAAAATAGGCCATGCGCTCGGCGTCGAACGCCTCGGCCACGCTGCCTTCGGCACACTCGGCTCGGTCGGGCGGCGTCTTCATCGCTCGACACCGCGTCCAGACGCGCGAGCGCCCCTGCCTCGACGGCAGCCCCAGATCGATGTCGCGCCCGCCTTGGTGCGTGATGTGGCGGCGATGGCCGAGATCGATCGCCGGCCGATCGCCGTTCCATTGGCTCGCGTCGCCGATGGTGATGCCGTTGCGACGAAAGCGTCGCCGCGTCTGCTTGAAGGCGCCCTTCAGCGCCGCGGCGACGTCCGCGCGCACGAACGCGTAACGCGGCGGCGTCTCGAGCCGATAGCCGGCCGCGCGTCCGCTCGGGTACGGAAATCCCACGAGCGGCACCGCGCCGTCGTTCACGGTGCGCGCCCCGCGGGTGAAGCGCTTCGATGCGGCGCGCACGAGCTCGACGGGGCGCTCGACGTCGACCACGACGAGCACACGGTCGGCGCTTCGCGGCGTCTCGAACGACACGAACGCGGGCAGCCGACCGTCATCGGCGAGGGCCCCGGTCGTCACGCGGCCGAGCCCCGGACCGCCCACGATCTCGAAATCCCGCAGCGCTCCGGCTGCGCCGCGGACGCCGATCGTGACGTGGTGTCGCGGCGGCACCGCGACCTCGATCGGCCAGCGCCCCGGCGGCAGCGAGAGCTCATCGTCGTCGATCGCGAGCGCGAGCCGCTCCCCCGGCCGCGGCCCGACGCGTCGTAGTTCGCCGCCCCCCGCGCTCGCGGCCTTGGCGACGACGGCGCCTTCGCTTCCGACCCCGGAGCGCGCCGCCTCATCACGCAGCACGTCGGCGTCGTAACCAAGCTGAACCGGCGCTTCGGGCCACGAGTGCGCCGCGCGCCGGCCCGGCTCGCTGAAGCCCGCACACAGCGCGAGCACGAGCCGTGCGAGTCGCCCGCCGTCGCGCATGCGGCGAAGATAGTCCCGGCCGTCGCCACGGCTCGATCTATTCTTCGTCCCGGTGATTGAGCCTCAGGAAAAATGAGGCTCCCGTGATGCGAGCACTCGACCGACGAACTTCCGCCACGCCGCTCGCCATCCTGGCTTCGTGATTTGCCCTTCATTGCTCGGCCGCCGGCAGCTCGAACACGGCCGCGGCGACGCGGAGTTCGGCAAGCTGATCCCGCCCGGCGAGGACCTCAATCGCTACGTGTTCTTCACCGACCCCACCTACCCCGAGACGAGCCTCGTCCTCGTGCGCAACGAGGTCGTCGTGGTGCCGAAGCCGGATTGACGGCAGCGGGTGTTATCAAGCGTGTTTCGTGAGTTCGCGGCCGACTACGCCGTGTCGGGATGGCCGCTCGTGCGCGCGTCCGACCCTGGCTCCGCTACCTCGCCGGCAACGTCCGCGCGCTTCGGGTGCGGCAAGGGCTCACCCAGGAGGGCCTGGGTGACCAAGCCGGCGTCGAGCCACGCTACATCCAGGACATCGAGCGAGCCAGGGCGAACCCTACGATCGCCATCCTCGTCGCGCTGGCGGACGCGCTGCGCGTGGACCCGCGGCGGCTGCTGCGGCCGGCTGTGATGAAGCCGACGAAACCGGGGCGTCCCCTGCGGAGAGCAGGGCGTCGCCCCCTCGGCGCACGCACCAGGTGACTGCGGGCGGCTCAGCGCCGTTCCGTTACGTTCCAAAACGGGCGCGGAAGTAGCGGAACACGGCCTGGTGCGGCAAGTGTCGGCGTTGTCGCGCCCGCGCCCCATGCGCCAAACGAGCGCCTCCGCTGCCTTCTGGTTCGCTGGACCCACGGCACGGTGTCGCCAGGGCGCAGGTCCGATCGCGGCGCTGGAGCGCACCCACGCCCCGCGATCACGAACGCGTGTTGGCCGCGTCGAGAGAAACGGCGGCGATGCGGAGTAAGTCCTCGTGGATCGACTGCCAGGGCCGGTCGAGATCGATGCTCGTCACCCAGACGCGGTGCCCGCACACGTCGAACCAGAAGTCCATGGGCGTGCCAGTGCCGGCGTATAGCAGCACGCCGCTGGCGCCGGTGTTCGAGCCCCCGAGCACCTCGAGGTTCTTGAGGTAGGAGAAGAGCTGGTACAAGTGCGCGGAGCGAATCGCGGCCTTACCGAACCGGTGCTGCATCGGGGCCGCATAGTACTTGGTTTCGACGACGACCCGCTTCGTCCCTGCGTCGAGAACCGTGTCAGCCTCCATGCGAGGAAGCACCTCCGCTGACCGCGCGTCGAGGGGTCGAGCATCCCACTCGATGACTTCACGTCCCACCCGGCAGTCCGACAGTTCCCGGCGGTAGAAGTTGCGCACGAAGGCCTCGAACAGCCGCGCCATACCCCCTTCCCTGGTGAAGTCGATGAAGCGCGCCGAGCGGCCACCTTCCTCCACGAGCATCGACTCGTACGCGAGGCGGCACACGTGCAGGAGGAACCCGTACACGGCGTTGTTCCGATGAACGCGAACGCGTGCGAACATGCCGCCGTCGAGACGAATCGGGGTCACGTCGGCCATGCGCGCCCACAGATCCAGCAGCGCGCCGCGGTGCGCTTCGCCGATCGAACGCACCAGGGCCAACTGGCGCACGCTGGCGCGCAAGATCCGGTTCTGAACCACGTCGTGAACCAGTTCGTCGTGCCGGCAGTGGGTTCGCGCATGTGGTAGCAGCATGCGCGATGTCGTCGCCGGGAAGTCGATCCGGCCACGAACGCCCGCTACGTCACTGGAAACCTCGACGTAGTCGCGGTCGAGGCCCCGACGCAGCAGGTCGCTCACGCCCTGGGCGAGGACACGCGCGAGCAGGTCCGCGACCCCGTGAGATTCGAGCTGGCCGACATCGACGGCGTCGCGCTGCTCAAGCGCGTCCCACGCATAGCAGAGCAAATAGTAGATGTTCCGAACCGGGATGCTCACGCCAACAACGTCGCGATGGCGCCCTCCGCCTTCGCCGGATCGTCGAACCAATACTCGCGCAGCAAGGGTCCGAGCTCGTGCTGCACGACCGACCGGTACCACTGCTCTCGATCTCCGGCGGGCTCGCAGAAGTAACTGTGCCCGATCTCGAAGCCCGGCCCGAGGTGACGCACGTCGCGGCGGATGTCCTCATTGAGCGTGCCGATCCGATCGATGATGCGATCGATGAACTTCGCGGGCACGCCACGGGTCGAGAGGTGGTGCCGGAACTTGGGATGATCGAAGCGTGGCCGCAGGTTCACGAACGCGAACCGACGCCGGAGGGCGTAGTCCACCATGGCGAGCGAGCGGTCCGCGGTGGCAAGGTCACTCATCGAGCGAGCGACTTCGACGACCGCGTCGAGCAGCAAGCCGGCGTTCACGCGGGATTTCACCTCGTGCTCGTCGAAGCGCTGTTGCGATACTTCGTCGGTCGCGTCATCACCCGGATGGACGCGAACACGCTCGTGGCGGCGCTTGGCAATTGGCCCCATCTGCCTCCACACCGGCGCAATCTCCTCGTTGTTGCTGCCGAGCGCTTCGCGCAACGCGACTGGATCTCCTCGGGCGTCATCGTCGCCACCGCTTACGAGGCCGTCTTCCGTGACCTGCTCCGGGCGAGCGGGCATCCGGCTTTGAAGGTCGAGCCCCGCGGCGTGCAGATGGACGAAGCGCTGAACGCGCTCGTCCGCGGGGAGGCAGCGCACGCGGCACTCGGTGAGGCGCACTGCAGGCTCGTCGAGTTCGCGCTTTCCGACCCCGCGTTCGGCTGGAACCTACGAAACGAAGTAGCTCATGGGACGGTGAGGCCGGAGTCGCTCACCCCCTCGCGCGTCCTACTCATGTGGCTGCTCCTGATCCGGGTGACCTGCTTCGTGGCGACGCCGAACCATGCCGAGGAGGCCGACCGAGGCGAGCGACCGGACGACGCCCGCGCGATCGGCGCGGGAGAGGATGACGTTGGCGACGGACCAGTCAGCCCGGGAGACGCGGCGAGCCGCGGCGACCCTACCGGGTAGCTGCAATTGGCAGGAGCGCTGGCGCTTCATCCGGGATGAACAGGGCGACCCCCGCGGAGCGACCGAGCGTGCTGCCGCCCCAGCCCCCGATTCCCATCGCGAGCAACTGTACCCACCACGGCTCGCCCCGCGTGACCTCGGCGGCGAGCCAGAGGCCGAGCGCGCCACCGGCCGCCGTGAAGGTGTGAACGCCGACGCGGCGAAGAAAATCCTCGAAGGTGAGCCGGTCTCGAAGAACGGCCAGGAAATCCAGGCTCGTCTCCACGACCACCTCGGCTATGGCGCCGACGACGTGAGCCGATTTCGCGACGCGATGAAGCACCCGAGCCGCGAAGGCCGACTTCGCCTCGGCGACGAATTTCAGCGCCAGTGCTCCAGTCTGCACGCCAGCACGAACGGCACCGCGCGCGGCAGCGCCAAGCGCCTCGCGAGCGAGAGAAGGCAGGTCGAAGCGCACGCCGCTCCAAACGCGCTCGACGACGCCAAGGGTCAGAGCCATCGCGAAGGTCGTCGCCCCCTCCTTGACACTCGCGCGGCCCATCTCCGAGAGGATGTCGCGCGCCCCGAACGGCAGCGCCTCGTCGAGGTCGCGCTCCAGCGCAACGATGGCGCGTCGTTGCGCATCGTGCGCCGAGAGCGTCTCGGCGCGGTGGCCATCGAGGTACAGATGGTCCGCGATGTGGAACGCCTCCTCGAAGCCCAGCTCTTCCAGCGCGCGCTTCGCCTCGGTGTTGGCGACGATGTGCGGATACCGTCGGCTGCGCGCTGCGCGGAGAACGTAGCGCGGCTGGCCGACCTTCACCTGTACACGCTTGCGTATCCGGCCACCCGACGTGACGCGCAAATCGGCGACGGGGTCGGAGGCACTCTTGCTCAGGGTTGCCACCGCGTCACGACCGAGCGCGCCGGAACGCGCGGAGAAGCTCGCGGCTTGGGCCAGCTCCGCCACATGCCCCTTTCCCTGCACGGCCGCGGCGAACGCGGCATCCTCAATGAACGCGCCGGCTTCTGCCAGGCGCGCAGCGCGTTGAGCGGCGCCGCCCACATAGAGGCGCTCGGTGGCATGGAGGCTGGTCGCCAGCGACGCGAGCGCGTCAGCCGCACCAATCGGGCCGGAAGGAACAGCAGGGCAACGAAGCGAAGGGCTCATGGCGATCCAATTTGGCTCCATGGCCGAAGGCGTCAAGGGCGAACCATGCGGTTAGGCCATTGACCGGGTGCCTCGGAATCCTCGGCCTACTCGACCTGTCAGGGGCTCTCGCGTCCAGCGCGCGCTTCGCGGAGCTGACGCTCGAAGAGCTGCCGAAAGGCGACGGTCCAGGTCATAAACGGCCAGGAGTGGATGGCCGCTCATCGTTCGTGGCCTTCCAGGTCGGTCACCTCGCCGATGCAGACGCCGCACCGCTCGCCGTCGAGGCTCGCCTTGTTCACGCTGTGCTCGGCGCAGGCGACGCAGGGCTGGCGCTCGGGGAGCTTGTTCGCGCACCAACGGCAGAGCCGGAGCCCTGGTCCTGTTGGCCCGGCGTCGCCCGTCCATGCGCTGCACCAAGCGCAGCTCGCCGAGCTAGGCGACGACATCGGGTGCCTCCCGGTGCCGCTCCACCGCGTCGCGAGCGGCGGCCAGGGCGGCGAGCTTGCCGGCGCGCTCGAGCACGGCGCTGACAAGCGACAGCGCGGCCTCGGCGTGCGCCCGAAAGACCACCGCCTGCTGCGTCAGCTCCTCGGCAGTCGCCGTGAACGGCGTCTCGCCAGCCTCCACCTCCATCGCGCGCCCGAGAACAACGAGATCGCGGCCCGTCTCCAGGATCGTCGCGATGGCTCGGGCCACCTCGTCACTGCCGCGCGCGTTTTGGAACTCGCCAAGCACGCGAAGATCCTCTGGGAACAGCGCTCGCGCGAGGAGCGGCGCGACCTGCTGGCGCGGCTGCTTTGTAACCCGCTGCTCGACGGCCGAACCGTGCGATTTTCCTTGCGAAGACCGTTCGACGTACTGGCAAAAATGCGTCGATCCGAAGATTGGCGATCCCAGCGGGAATTGAACCCGCGTTACCGGCGTGAGAGGCCGATGTCCTAACCGCTAGACGATGGGACCTAGTTTTCAGCGCGTGGCGACCGCAGGGCCGCGACGCCAGTTGGGGAACTAGGATTCGAACCTAGATAACAGGATCCAGAGACCTGTGTCCTGCCGTTAGACGATTCCCCAGCGAAGTGTCAAGCGCCCTGGGTGCGGTGTGAACAGCGCGCACAGGACACCCCGCGGGTCTGGTCTCCGCGAGAGCCGAAGAATCTAGTCGAGCGACCCACCTTGTCAAGCACCCGCTCGCGACGGCACCCGCTCGCCACAACGCAGGTTCGCGCGGCCGACCGACCGAGGAGCCCGTGCCCCGCGAGGGGAGTTTTTCCGAACCCGGCTAGTTTTCCGCACCCAGCGAGCGAGTAGACTCGTGCGCCATGCTCGATGCTGCCGGCGCCGCACGCTTCACGCCGAACGCGCGCGAAGTCGAGCTCGGGGCCGGTGAGGTGCTCTTTCGCGAGGGTGCGGCCGCTGAGTGGGCCTATTTCATCGAGACCGGAACAATCCTCCTCACGCGACGCGCGGGGACTTTGGAGGTGCCGGTCGGCGAGCGCGGCGACTTCGAGCTCGTCGGCGAGGTCGGGGTGCTCTGCGAACGCGCCCACACCGCGACCGCCACCGCTACGCGCGCGACGCGCTGTCTCGCCGTCGACGGTGCCACGCTCGAGGCGATGCTCGCGGGCGACACGGAGCTCTGCGCCCGCTTGATGGAGGTCATGGCGAGCCACGTCGCGAGCGCGGAGGACCGGGTGCGCGCCGCCTCCGCCCGGGACGCGGCCGCGCGGGTTGCGCTCTTGCTCGCCGGCCATGCCGAGGGCGTGCCCGCGACGGACGACGGCCGGCTCGTGCCCCGCAAGCTCGCGGAGCTGTGCGCACGCGCCTGCGTCGGGGACGAAGAGCTCGCCGCGGTCGGCTCCGAGCTGGTGCGCGCTCGCCTCATTCGCATCACGAAAAACGGGCTACTGGTGCCCGAGGTCGCTCGGATATATGACTGGGTGCGCGACTATGTAAAGGTCGCCGCAGCGCCCTCGTCGGAGCGTCGCGGCGACGAGGCGAGCAGAGGGTAACGAGCGAATGGAACTTAGGGTTCTCGGCTGTCACGGTGGCGAGTCGCCGCGACACCGCGCCACCTCGTTCCTCATCGACGAGAAGCTCGCGGTCGACGCCGGCGCGCTCACGAGCCGCCTCGAGCTCGCGGCCCAGGGGTCGCTCGAGACGGTGCTCGTCACCCACTCCCATCTCGATCACGTCCGCGATCTCGCGACGCTCGTCGACAACCGCTGCCAGATGGGGCTCCCGCCGCTGACGATCTGCGCGACGCGCGCGACCATCGAGAACCTGCAGCGGCACTTCTTCAACGACCGACTCTGGCCCGATTTCACGCGCATCCCGGCAGCGTCCGAGCCTTCGATCGTCTACCGCGAGATCGAGCTCGAGACGCCGTTCGCGCTGGGGCGCCACCGCGTCACGGCCGTGCCGGTCTCGCACACGGTCGACACCTGCGGCTACCTCATCGATGACGGCACGAACGCGTTGGTGATCAGCGGCGACACCGGCCCCACCGACCGCATCTTCGAGGTGGTGAACGACACGCCGCACGTGCGCGCCCTGTTGCTCGAGGTCAGCTTTCCGAACACGATGCAGCACCTCGCGACCGCGAGCGGGCACCACACGCCTGAGACGCTCGCGGCCGATCTGCGCAAGCTGCACGCTGCCGCCGACGTGCCGACGATGCTCTACCACATGAAGCCGCCGTGCCAGGCCGAGATCGAGCGCGAGTGCAGCAAGCTCGCAGGCCTGAACCTGCACGTGCTCAAGCTCGACGATCACTTCACGTTCTAGCTCTCGGCCCGAAAAGAGCCCATCTGCGTCGTGTTGGGCCGTGGGCCGAAGCTAGCTAGATTTCGCCGAGCAACGTGGGCGCGTCAGGTAGCTGCCGAAGCAGCGAGATCGCGCCACCGGTGACGGCGCCGAGGCCGTCGCGCGTGCTCAACGGAACGAAGTCGTCCTCGGCCAACAGATCGCGGTCTTCGTCGCGAGGCGCGAGATCGAGGCGAGCGATGGCGACCGTGATGTTGTCGACGCCGCCGGCCTGGTTTGCGCGCGTGATGAGCTGCCGGCAGCAGGTCTCCGGGTCGCCCTGCACCGCGAGGACTGCGAGGATCTCGTCGTCCTCCAGCATGCCGCTCAAGCCGTCGGAGCAGAGCAGGTACACGTCGCCGGGCTTCGTCTCGACGCACAGGAGGTCGACGAGCACCTCAGGCCCGATGCCGAGCGCGCGCGTGATGTAGTTCGACGGGAGCTCGCTGATCTCTTTCGGACTCAGCCACGGGGCCATCTCGCTCATCTCGTTGGCGAGCGAGTGATCGGCCGTCAACTGGACGATGCCGCCGTCGCGCAGCCGGTAGCAGCGGCTGTCGCCGACGTGGCCGATGACGACGTGACGTCCGTCGGCGGTGAACACGGCCGCGACCACGGTCGTGCCCATTCCGGATTCGCCCGCGGTCTCGCACGCCCGCTCGAACACGCGCTGGTTGGCCAGGCGAACGGCGGTCACGACGAGGTTCTCTTCGTCGGTGAGCTCGTCGTCGTAGGGGAACGGCCAGGCGTGATCGCCGTGCACGGACCGACGCAAGAAGCTCTCGAACGCGGTCACGGCCAGCGCACTCGCGAGATCGCCCGCGGGGTGCCCGCCCATGCCGTCGGCCACGACCGCCGTGCGGTGGCGCGGATAAAGGACGAATGAGTCCTCGTTGCGCTCGCGGATCATCCCGACGTCGCTCATCGCGGCGAAGCGGGTGCGGAGCGTCTGTGAACTCGCGTCGGTCATTTCCCCCCGGCGGCGAACGCGCTCGGGGCCAGGACTATAGGGCGAGCGAGCGGCCCGTGGGTAGGGAAAGCTGCCGGCCATCGCGCCCAGGGCCGGCGCATCTAAAGATGGAGCAGTTCCGTGGACATCGGGGGATCGGCCCCGGTTCGGGCTGCGGTAGCCGGTGCTCCGTGCTCGGAAGCGGTCGAGGGCATCGACAGCGGGGGAGCGGGGAGGCAGTGGCAGCGG
>SXGS01218416.1_pt1 | contig 17641 bp, 15 predicted proteins | sample 3174681 | NCBI WGS metagenome assembly SXGS01 (sample SAMN11356861, study PRJNA531348) | freshwater metagenome | isolation source: freshwater sample F1-80 | place: China: Fuxian Lake, Yuxi | collected 2017-12-25 | reverse complement strand
GCTATGGATTTAAACCGGCTGTTATCGAAGCCCCATCACAAAACACAAATATCCTCGACACCCATGCCCATTCGTTCAGCGGTGGCATCGGCTATCCATGGGTTGTTCGTGTCTCACCCACACGGACGTTGCACATCAACACAAACATTTATGCCAATATCGGTGTGTTGCAAAACAGACGCGTCAACAAACAAGATCCACAAGCATCCCACCAACGTTACAACTTCGGCGGATGGATCTACGATGCGGGTATTGAGATTTCGATGGGGTTGGGTGGTTAACCAATCAACTCTCTTTTATTTCATCCAAACCCTTTTTGTAGCCCTGCCACTTGCCCTTTTCTCCAAAAAGTTCAGTTAAACGGCTTTCCATACCCGTAAGACCCTTGTTCCCCGGTTGTGGAAAAACATCGTAATCAGAGAAAACCATAGCAGGCGCCACATGTTGCTTGCCTGCCATGGCAACAATCTGTGGGCCACGACAGAATTTCGCAACTTGAAGCATACGAGGTTCAATTTCTATATTTTGTTCCTTGAGATATTTGCGGATCTCACCCGCCATTTTCTTAAGTTCTTCCGGCGATTGACGTGCTGACTTGTCTGCCGACAAAAAAAAGTTCCTAAGCCCTGGAATATCCTCCGCATTAGGACAAACCTCGCGCAAATATTCTTGTTGGATGGATGCAACAACTTGCGGTACGCAGGACATGCCTTTATTGCGGCTAAACGTCGGCATTCCCTCATCATCCACTTTAGGAAATGCACGTTTAAAAAGATGCAATAGTTTTAAGTCTTCAACAGAAACCGTAGCACATGAGAAACCATCGGCACTGGCCTGCACCTCTTGACCAAATACTTTATGTTTCCCCTCATGAGGACCCCTTTGTTCTAAATTCCTTTGTGCATATTCAAATCCGGCATGCCCTAACACAACATCCGCGGTGGTAACTGTCTTCGCAACAGGCAAAACACTTAATTGCTGCTTGCTGCATTGACCTGAAAGTTCATCACACGTGCTAATATAACTCGTTGCCCCCCAATCTTTTGAATCGCCCACTTGGATAAGATTCAACGCACCACTCTCACCCATCTTCCCGACCATGGCGTGAAGAGGACGACCTCCACTGCCAGACACAAGAACCGCACCATCAAGCCTTCCATAGCCCACCACAAGATTGTATTGATCCTTGGCCCCCGGCATACTTTCGAGTACCTTCGCAATACTCGCTTTTTGAGCCTCGTTTTCGCAGATAATATTCAAACGGTCCGGGGCGAGCCCTATGGTCTCCGGAGATCGAAACACAGCGGAAGGTGGTTTTGTAGGTGGAGCTCCCGAAGGATTTGGCGTGGGCTTATTACTATCAACCTTAACTTTTGTTGCCGGAGTCGTTCCATCGTAACCGCTATGCTGTCTAACATCTACGTGCACTACGCCAGGATTAATTTCTTTTCCCGCAACATGAGAAGGCCCTTCAGCTGTACCGTGACCTTGGACAACACGACCAGCAGCAGGATCCACCGTGGACATACACAAATTGTACTTGTAATTCTGGCCCGCTGCTTGAGGAAAAAAAGAAAAGCCTACATTTCATTACATTCGCATAGGGTGGAATTCTGATATTCCCTCCCCCCCATGTCCATCACCACCATCCCAAAAAGCCTTGAAACGAGCTGCTTTGCACCCTCAGCTCACTTAAAACCCAATTGCTGTAATATTCTGGTCGACTCAGCATCAACATATGAGTCGGTATACGCCGCCCTTTCAGAAGCACATCGCCTCACAAGCCATATTCAATTAATAGCACCAGAGACACTCGCGACATCCATCATTGTAAAATGTGCAGACAAAAAGCCACATCACGTCGCACTTACCATCAAAGGCGCTGAGCCATGGACAATCACTGAAGTCGGGGATTGTAATTTCCCATCGGGAAGCTATGTTAACCGCGATTCATTGCTTTCTTGGGCCAATCAACACTTGTATAGCATTTCGTTCACACCAGATATTGCAACAAACATTGTAAGCACTTTTGAAAAACATTCTGGATTTTCTTATACGCAACGTTACGCATGGATCACGAGTTCAGAACGCGTATTTAAGCAAGATATTGATCCACACAATGCCGACGATATTCGTTTAGTGCATTTGTTTAAAACAGCACATCCTGGCGCAAGCAAAGAGAACATCCCATCATTCAGTGTGAATAGAGGCCTTAGCTGCGTCTCCCATTTACTCACGTCCATCCAACACACCTACGTCGCGCAATACGAAAGTTGGGCCTTGCATGATGAACGCCTAAAATTGTTTTTTGAAAAATCGCCAAAAGCAAAAGAACAAAGACATATCGGCGAAAACATCACTGAGATGGCGCATTACATCCGTGGAAAGCTCAATCGCCCCATCATTCCCGCCGAGTGTTTGCTGATCCCAAAACTCACCAATGCCGTTGCGCTGCTTAAAGAGATCCCAGAAGAATGGATGTATCGAACCTGCATTATCACGCAAGACACACTTCAATCACCACGATGGGCCGAATCACTGAATAGTCTTCTTCTGTCTACTTAACTTTCAGTCGTCCACTGTCCATAGGTTTTAACCCCAAGCGATTGCAAATAGCCTGCTGAGAGTTTCACGTAATCCTGTGCAATAGTATCCACTTCTTGTTGTTCATCCGCGCCAAGTGATCCGGCTTTAAGTGTTGCAACGCGGGACAATTCCGCCAATATTTTACATACGCCCAACATTTCTTCTTCGATGGATTCGGCTTCTGCTTTGATCGGTTTTGCAAGGCGGCGTGTGGCCTGTCCTGCCGTTGCCACATCGGACAAAAATCGGCCGACCGGAAGCTGCTTTGCAATATCGCTGATCCCTTGATCACCCACGGCTTGGGCAGCCTTCACAATGGATGTCAAGCGCCCCTTAAGCGCTGCTTCTTCCGCACGTGCAGCGCCGTACAGGGCTAGAAATGCCGGTGGCATGGTTTTATCGTCGTGCTTCCCAAACCATGATGTCAATTCACCGGCCGACGCTTCCACGCAATCGAGATCGCTTTTGAAAAGGTCGGTGGCTTCTGCCCACGGCGTGTCTTGATTGGCAATCAAGCTTGTAAGCGCATCCATTTTTTGATGTTGTGCACGCAGTGCACTTAGCCGCGGCGTTGGATTCGCCATCACGTCGGCCTTCACCCATTCGGTGATTGTACCTGTCATGGTTTCATAGGATGCGAGGGTTGCCGCTTTTTCAAGCGCAGTTTTCTTATCTTCTTTGACGCCGAATTTCTCACGTTGTGTCTGCGCAGCGCTTTTTTGCGCAACTTCCGCATCATGATACGAGGTATAGCGCGCCGTAAAACTATCGGTTCCCAAATGTCCTTTGGCAACAGCACCCCATGCACGCTCTACAAAATTCAAATTATCGTGTGTTGCGGTAAGCACATCATTTTTAGCAACAAGCGTTGCATCCGCTGCGGCAAGATCTTGTTTTGCGCCCACGTATTCATCACGCGCCGCCTGTGCTGCGCCATTGCGCGTGGGCACCTGTCGCAAAAGCGACTGCACCTGCGCATCCACCGATGTTCCACGAAAATTGATTTGACTGATCGAAAGCTGACGCGTAAGCACTGCGTTTGTTGCCATGTGTTTCCTCCCCAGGAAAATGTAGGGGCGGTTCGCGAACCGCCCGCTCTGCTACCACCAGGTTATCGATCCAAACTCAAATGCGTTGCGTTATCGCGCAGATAAAAGCACAATACACGACCATGCACATCATCGATCTCCCCACGCCCTGCGCCCTTATTGACGCAAACAAATTGCAAAATAACTGCGACAAAGCCCGCACACGTTGCCAAGCATTGGACGTTCAACTCCGCCCTCATGTAAAAACCCACAAATGTGTGGACATCGCGTTGATGCAACATGGCGGTTCCATGGGCCCAATCACGGTATCGACCTTGGCCGAAGCGGCACATTTTGCAGATCACGGTTTTAACGACATTCTTTACGCAGTGCCTTTTCCCATCACCCGCATGAACGACGCACTCGCATTAAACCGCCGCATTTCGTCGCTTCGCTTGCTTGTGGATCATGAAGACACCGTGCGTGCATTAAGCGACGCTGCTGTGGCGAATGATCAACGTTTTACGGTGCATCTTAAAATAGATACTGGTTACCATCGCGCAGGCGTTTCTCCCGACGCGCCAGCAAGTCTTGCGCTTGCACAAAGGATCTCGTCATCCCCAGGTCTCCATTTCGGCGGCATTGTTTCACACACAGGCCACGCCTACGATGCGCAAACTGAAACAGATCGTGCTGACATCGCAGAAGCCGACCGTGCCCAAATGCTTCACTTCGCAAACGTACTGCGTGCCCAAGGCGTCCCTGTGCCGTGCGTCAGTGTAGGTTCCACACCAGCCTTCGCAGTCACACGCAACCTTCAAGGTGCCGATGAAGTGCGCATTGGTAATTATCCGTTTTATGACGCCTTTCAGGCCGAGATTGGTGCATGCACCTACGATGACATCGCCTTCAGTGTTCTCGTGAGTGTCATCGGTCATTATCCCGATCGCAATTTGATGATCATCGACATCGGTTCCATTGGCATGTCGAAAGATCTCGGCCGACAGGATATGACTCCCATTTTAGGTTACGGGCGTCTCGCAACGGTGGAAAGCAACACACCGCTCTCAGATATCCAACTCGTAGGCTTGTCCCAAGAGCATGGCCGAATTGTTGGCATCAATAAGCCCATCGAATTCACGCAATACCCAATAGGGTCCAAATTTCGCGTTATGCCAAATCATTCATGCCTCACCGCCGCTGCATTCGATAAATATTGGCTATTTCGTGGGAAAACCGTGGAAAAAGCCCTTAATCCATGCAAATTCTGGTCATGACACACCGCACAGGTGATGCCATATCCGACATTAGACACCCATAGGTACTTGACGAACACAGGGTGTCCAATCCTATAGCTTGTCCCTACGGGATTTTACGCCCAGCCGCCAATGACGCCCATAAAGCACACTTGGCGAAACGGGGTGGAGTGAAATAAATGTCAGACCATGCAGCAGCGCTATCGAGATCAAATTCAGCAAGCATAAGAGCAGACGTCCATACGCCGATCGAAAGCGACCATGGAAGCGATGTTGTGCGCCCTGCGGGGCGGCGTTCACCTGCTGAGATATCAGTTCGTCAGGCTGATGCGTTTCTTCCTCTCATCACCCGCGATGCCGTCAAAGAAAAAATCACCGAAGTATCCACGCTTCGCGATGCCGCGGCCACCCAATCGAAAACAGGCAACGCGCGCAAAAATACGTTTCTGCGTTGGATGGGCTTTGAAGGCAAATTGCCTATCCCCGGTATCGCGGGTGCAGCATGCGCTGTCGCCGCCACCGTCATTGTTGCAGCCTTGGTCGGTAACCCCATCACGGGACCCATCGCCGCAGGTGTTGGGATTGGCGTCTTGTGTGTGGTCGGTGCCATCGCACTTTGGCGCATGGTAGCCGCCCATCGTGCTCAGAAAGAAGCCAATCTCGAACCAAAAACCAATGCAGCAACCGCTGAAACGGAATTGGCAAACCTCGTTCGACAAGGACGTGCATCTGTTGTCGATGCGCCTGCCGATGCTCGTATTCCTGTTAATGCGCTTGATGTACCTACCGACGGTCGTGTTGCTAATGCAGGACTGGCTGGCTTGCGTATCCGACGAGTCGCTGCGGTAGATGAAGTCGCCACGCCCGCCGAAGCCCTTCAAGCCCAATCGAAAATAGATGCGCTTAAAGTTGAAAAAGGCAAACAATTCAAACGTGTCGCCATGAAAATTGGCGTGGTTTGTGGTGTTACATTTGTCGCAGCATCCATCGGTGCTGGCGCTATGACCGGTGTCGTGCCTGCCTTTGTGATCGGCGTGTTTGTGACTGCGGTGCTCATTGCCGGCATCTCGCTCGCCGTGGCTGCCGTCAAACGTTATATGAACGACAAGCACACCACCGAACAGCAAATCGCGACACAAGAATTGCTTATCCATGCCGCCAACGATTCGAAAGGCTTTCCAAGCCGTGCGGATGTAGAGCGCGAAAACAACGCAAGAAGAGAATTAAACCTGCGAAGAGAATTCGCGGCGGCACTGCGTGGGCCAAGAGCACCCGATGAGATGCCTCCGGCTGATGGAGATGACGATTCGAGCAACGGAGATCCCACATACGCCAGGGTACGACGAGCGAACCTGCCTTCAGAAGCAGCAGCCACACACTACACGAGCGATGTTGAGACTGACGGTCTCGATGGCTTGCCGGGCTTAGCACGCCACAATGCAGTGCGTCATCCGCGACACGTTATCATGCTGCCTGGCGATGGCTCTGCCTCGCGGGATGAATTTCCCATACCTACGTATCGCGCACCTCCAGCATATCCAGGATTCGGTCGCGGACGTGGTGGTGCCAATCCACCGATGATGTCATTAGATAGCAGCGAACCAGCGTTTCGTGGTCCCAATGATTTCCGGCCACACACCGGGGAGCACCTTACATTCAGCACAGCGGGTGCCCGAAGGCCCCGGATGGATACCCCACCACAAGGGCTCGCGTTTGTTCAACCACGCGATGGCGCGTTTGATGATGCAACATCCACCTCCCCAGCGCATGACCGAGCAGGTAGCTTCAACTTTACATTCCCTCAGGGATTTGCAATGCATCGGAGTGTTTCTGACACCGACCTAAGCCAGCCTGCAGCAGAACGACGCCCCCTGATTGTAGAACTCCCTTCACGTGAAGCATCCGTTCATGCCTCCATTCATGGCTCCACTCATGGCTCCGTTCATGATGGTGATGAGCTTGCACTAGGCACTCCGCGTCACAGTGCTGATCTCTTCGCCGACAGAGGATCTCATGCGTCTACCTCTCCGCATCACAGTGACTTTGAGGATCTTGATGGGAATGCGTCAGGATCTCTCCATCTCGTCGACGCGCCTGGTACTGTGAATGCGCGTCGCACCGCGACGCCACCACAACAACCTCACTTGGCGGTTGTCGCTGTGGCACAACCCGATCATGATGCCCCCGTGGACCCAGTGGATCCAAACATTCAGTTGGGTGTTGATCTTGCGGGCCTCTTGGATGCCCGCCGTAATGACGACGCTGCAGCGCTCTGGATTACAGCAGACCACGCGTTCCGTACCAGTCCTCAAACGCAAGTGTATGCTGCAACCGCAGCAGAAGCAGCAGATAACCATTTGCGCCAGAAAATAGCGCTCATCCCTTGCATCGCAAATCGTGGGCAAGGCGCCGATCTCCCAGCGGATTACGTGCAACGGGTCAATGCGGGCCTCACTGCCGAAGAGCGGCTTTATATCCAGAGTCTAGGTCGTGACGTGAATGCATATATTCCCGCGCAACCCGTGGCTGATGATCATGCAGCACGCCCCGTTGTTTTGGGCGATGCCGCCCCAGTAACGCCACTCAATCCCCAGGATCCTGAATCCTGGATCAAAAACACCCGTTTGCGTGGTGAGTTCGTCAACGTCGCTGACAATGCCGCTGTTGTCGCTCAAGCCAATGCTGCTGCGGATGCTCGGATGAGAAATAGAATAATGCTGTTGCAGAACGCAGTAGCCCTGCGGGCTGCGCGCCAGCAAGATCCTATCCAGTTTCCACGCATTTATTTCGAGGGCCTGCGTACTACTGGAATCGCGGGCGCTGCCAACATGCTCCGAGATCATGGCGCTGACATGGACTTCATGAAACAGGCTGCTTCTGATGATATTGCTGCAAGGCTTACTGACAGTGAGCTGGCATACATCGCATCGCGCGGCCAAACAGTGTTGGATTATGTTATCCCGCATGAAGATCTAATTTAATCCCCCTCTCTTGGAGGGGTATTCTCACGGATAGACCAACCACGCCGCCAACCACGCCGGGTATTGCAATGTGCAGTTCTGCACATTGTGCTACATCGAACATCTATTTTGTAGGCGAGCGTCACCCATCAACCCGGTTCAAGCCATTCCAGCATAAGTTCCTGAATTTTTGTTTGATAGGCCGTCCCCTCCCATTGTGCTTTAGAGCGAAAAGCCTGGAGAAGCGCTGTTGGGATCCGAATGCTGATCATTGTCCTCTCGACATCGCGTCCCAAATGGCGGTGTCCAACAAGCTTTCGATAGTCATCCAAAAATTGAATAATTTGATCAGGGGACATTTTGCGCGATCGTTCAAGCGCCTCATCCGAAAAAAATTGCAGTGCTTTTTCGCTCACTATTTTAACCTTTCAAGTGCTGAGATGTCTTGAATATCTTGCGCGCGACCCGCCGTTTTTTTCATAGCGATGAGTGCGTTAATCTGAAGAACAGGAATGCTCATCCCCAACGCTTTGATTTTCGTCGTTGGTATTTTCCGTTCCGCAAATGTAATGATGATATCGACCAAACGTGATCGATCCGATGGATCCACAAATGACCACGCAATCATATTTCGTTCATGAATGTATTCCTCACGGAAATGAAAAACATCCTTCGCCGTCACAGGAACTCTGGATGCAAGTCCGATGGATATAAGGGCTTTTTCTGCGGCACAGTAATTGGCTTCATCCAATTCCAACACCAAATCGAGGTCGACTGTTCCACGAACCGCACCATAAAGTGCAACGGCATAGCCACCTACAATGGCATATTCTACATGATGAGAAGTGAGTGCTTTGACGACATCAGCGAGCAGCATAGTATATACCAGTATATACTAAAAGAAACCGCTTTGCACCTTTTCCAAAATAGCATCCACGTCATCGAGCCCTGTTTCATCTTGAATATCGCGGCAACGGTCGAGCATGGCACCCAGGGCTGGGCCAGGCTTCATCCCACGTGCCATCAAGTGGCGGCCAAGCACCACATCGTCCATAGGGGCATCCAATAGGCCGAGCACGCGCGCACGTTCAGTCACATCCACATGCGCCACATGCGCCCAATCACGGATGCAAACATGCCCACGATGCAGCCTACGCGCCAAACGACGCATGTCGGCGTCGGAGGTTGTTGCAGCGTTGATTTCAGCAAGCAAAACCTGGGCCTGTTTGCGTACTTCGATGGACGGTTTTAATTGGGCGAGAAAATCCAACAACAGACTCTCCCTCTGATGAACCTCTCCCACGTGCGGGGGAGGTCGGCACGAAGTACCGGGTGGGGGTTGGTGAGTGTGCTCTGCGGCAAACAATACCGCCAGCATCAACGCACGGCGTATAGGCGCATCGTCGGGGATGGATTGGGCGATGCGGTCGCATGCCTGGAAGGCCACGCCAAACGCAACAGACGCCAACGCAGGAAAAAACCGAACCTGTTCGCTTTGCCACAAAAACAACAACCCCGTAGAAGGCACACGGCCTTTAAGAAATAATTTTTCAAACTCACCCCACATACGCTCGCTTGGGAGTTCGGATAAATCGAGTGCTGCACACAGACGTATCAATTCGGGATCGGGTTGCATGTTAAAGCGCGCTGCAAATTGCATCACACGAAGACCACGCAAAGGATCGTCGGGAAATTGCAATGGATCCGTGGCGCGCAAAATATGGGCCGCAAGATCTTTCTGGCCACCATGGGGGTCCAAAAGTTCGCCTGTTTTCAAATCAATGGCCATGCTGTTGATGGTTAAATCACGACGGCGGGCGGCCTCTGGATAAGGCATATGCGGATCGCAATGCACACGAAAACCGCGATGGCCTGGACCTGTTTTTTCATCGGTGCGCGGCAATGAAAAATCGATATCAAGCCCCTGTACACGCAAAACACCAAACGACTTGCCGACATGCGAGACATGCCCAAAGGCCGACAACACTTTTTCTAAGTGATCCAGTTCTAACCCCAAGACTTCGATATCCAAGTCTTTGCAGAGGCGTCCCAAAAGATGATCGCGTACAATGCCACCCACCCCCAGAGCACGACCCCCAGCTTTGGAGATGGCGGCTGCCATATGTTGGATTTGCGGAGGAATGATAAGTGGATCCATGGCTTTTTGTTTAACCCATGCCTTATGATTATGTTAGATTTGGGCTAGAGGTGAATCATGACCGCCGACATCTTTCGCCTTGGGCTTCCGCTGATGCGCATGTTGCCGCCCGAATTGGCACATACCCTCACCGTCAAAGCCTTGGGATCAGGGTTTTTGCCTTTGCCCCCACACGCACCCGTCCATCAAGCCTTGGAGGTTTCTCTTTGGGGCCATCGCTTCAGCAACCCCATCGGTATCGCCGCAGGTTTTGACAAAAATGCTGAAGCCTATGCTGCGATGCTGCAATTGGGATTTGGTTTTGTGGAAGTGGGCACCGTAACGCCCAAACCGCAGTCCGGCAATCCCAAACCGCGCGTGTTTCGTCTTCCCAATGATCAAGCGGTGATCAATCGCCTTGGGTTCAATGGCAAAGGCATGCACTGTGTGGCCGACAATCTTTACGGTCGCAATCATTGTGCGGGTATTGTCGGCGTGAATATTGGCAAAAATAAAACAACGGTGGATGCCGTCAAAGATTACAAAAAGGCTGCAGCCCATGTGGGAGGACTTGCGGATTATGTGGTGATCAATGTGTCGTCACCCAATACGCCGGGTCTTCGCGATTTGCAAAACACCGATTCGATCACCACCCTGGTCCGATGCGTGCGAGAAGCACTCCCAAACAAAGCCATACCCGTGCTTGTCAAAATAGCGCCCGATCTTGACACTGAGGGATTGGACGGTGTGTTGCAAGGATGTCTCGATGCACAGGTAGACGGTATTGTGGTGAGCAACACAACCATCGCACGTCCCCAAGCACTGCGTTCGCTCAACGCCAAAGAACCCGGTGGATTAAGTGGCGCACCACTTTTTGCCTTGTCGACAGAAATGCTGCACCGGGTGTATTTGCGCACCCATGGCCTGGTGCCCTTGATTGGCGTGGGTGGCATTTCCAATGGTCATGATGCTTATGCAAAAATTCGTGCAGGGGCATCGCTGGTGCAACTTTACACTGCATTGATTTATCATGGTCCCGCACTTTTGCAGCGCATCAATCGGGAACTTATCGCCCATCTTCTTGAAGATGGATTTACGTCCATTACGCAGGCCGTCGGCGCGGATCATCGTTAGGAACTAATCTTATGCGGTCGCACATCGAACAAGCTGCACATTCATCATGAAAATTGAATCGATTATCGTTCTTTCGCCATTGCGTGTGCAGTTTCCTCGCGCGTCCCCAAAAGCCACGTGACGCGTATGAACTATGTAACGGTATAGGTTGGCAGATGCTTATGAAAAAGCGTTATGTGGTATGCTTTCGCCTGGTTTGTTGAGCAAAACCAACGCATCACAGGAGCGAACCATCACATCATATGGCACTGTGAGTCCTTGTTCTTGTCTACGAAATCCGGCCTCGCCATGCCGTGTAAACGGACCGGACCGCATTCTCACAAAAGCGTTGTGACGCGTTCAAAGAAGACCATCAAATCCCAAACATCATGCGCGTCACGTGGCTTTTGTGGAAGGCGGGAGGACACTGCACACGGATGGCGAGGCAGAGAGGTCCAGCGTGACAAACCAATTATCCCGCGTAACATCAGTTAGGAAAACAATGCGGGCGGGACGCCCGCGCTCCCAGGCCTGGTATCGCAGTGAAGTTCCCTCTACGATGCAAGTGGGGGGAAACGCGATGCATGTTTTTAAATTAATGCTCACGATCATGTTCCTTACAGCCTGCGGCGATGGATTGGTCAAACCCAACGGCCCGGGCGGTGGCAACAACAACGACGATATACCGATCCCCGAAGAACCGACCTTCACACCACCGCCTTTTGCATGTGCAACCGGAAATCAAGTGCAAGCAGGGATCAATCATTGGACGATTAAAAATCTCGCCCGAGATTTTTATATCGAATTACCCAACACGCCCACGGACAAGCCCGTCGCTGTCATTTTTAATTTTCATGGATTTGGTGACACCCTCGACAATTGGCGGACCTTTTATGGCTTTGCACCCAACGGTGATCCTGATTTTCCGTTTGTGATCATCACCCCCGATGACACAGGTCTTACGCCCATGAGCACCCCACAAGGCCTCGATTGGGAATTTCAACGAAGCAACCACGGCGATGACAACCGCGAGGCGGCGTTGTTTGAAGAAGTGCTTGGATGTTTGTCGAAACAGCGTGCCATCGATGGCGAACGTGTTTACACCATGGGATTCAGCGCCGGTGCCATCACTGCCAACATGCTCAATGCGCGCTATCCGCAAAACGTCGCCGCAACGATTGCATTTTCAGGGGCATGGTTCAGCGATCCAACCCAAGTGATGCTCGTTCGCATGAGCAGCCCAGACAGCATCGATTGGGACAACATGGTGCGCGGCACAGGCGCCATTCTGATAAGCCATGGAGGCACCAACGACAGGTATGCGCCCATGGGTATTGAAGTTCTCAATTTTGAGCGTGCTGCCCAAGCAGCCGTTCCTTACCTTACGGATCTTGGCCGAACCGTTCTCGATTGTGCACACACCTACGGGCATACGGTTCACCCGCGCATCGGACAAAGTGCCATCACTGAATTCTTCAAAGTCCATCGTGTAGGTGTCACAAGCCCCTATGCCAGCGCCGGTGGCAGTGAAGCGCTTACATCCATTTGCCAAATAAGCCCATCGGCGCTCTAAACCAACCTAAACCCCCTGATCAGCCACAAATCCTGTGTTAAAATCCTACCATGGCCGTTCCACCCCCCAGACGTATCAGTGAGATCCTCCCCACACCCAACCGCGATGCAACAACGTACATTGAACAAGAGCGCGCACACTCGGAAGTGATGCTTCCTCCGAACGCAACACCCCAACAAAATATGCGCAGCACGCTCGTCGGTGAAGCACAACTTCTTGCGATGAGCGCACTCGCACCTTGGGTCGCACCCGGCATCACACGCGAGCTCATGATAGAGCATATCAATGGATACCCCCATCTTCGCCAAGCGCTGGGCCCCCAACGTGTGGCGCAAATTGAACAAACCATCAACCGAGGACTTGCCGCTTTGCCCGCGCTTGAAGGAAACAGAGATCCACGACGCACACGTGCCGGCATGGCACTTCAACGCGCAATCGTTGATCATCCCAACGTCGCTGCAGGTTTAGGTGTCGCCACACTGCGCCTCGCAACCGATGGCTTGTGGGCGATCCCGCGCGGGGTCCTTGTCGGCACAGGCTGTGCCATTCAACCTTGGGCACAACAGGCCAACGATTGGCTCACCCAGGTCACCATGGGCCCCCATGATCCAGCACTCCTCCCCGCAAGCGCAGAAAGTTTGCAGGCCGTAGGTGCAGCACAAGATCTGCTTGCAGCACGTTTATCTTTTCAAGCCCTCGGCGGCGCCACATCACCAAGCCTTCTTGGATCTTTCTTGGCAGCCTCGTTGCAAGGCATTGGACCACCCGCGCCCACCGGAGATCGCGCACACGATGTCGCAGCACAACGTGTTGCAATTGCCAATATGCGCGCCATCGCACATATCGCAGAAATCGCCGTAATGCTTTCTGCCGTCTATGCTGTCGGCGTAGGACTTCCTGTCGTGCTCACGGCCGCATCGGTGATCGAACTTGATGTGTGGTTCGCAGCCTGCTGGGTCGCCTATGCAGGCATGTATACCCTTAGCAGCGATCTCCTTCAGGGCAATCTCGCTGCCATGTGGCCACGTTTTGCATTCACCGCACTGCCTGGATTGCCACCTTCCGTACGCGCAACCCTCGGGCTTGTTTCCGATCATACCCCCGATGCCGCAGAACGCATGGACACGGTCGCCGATGCACGCATCGAAGCGGCAGGGACTAGAAGTAAACCTGGCGACATGGCATTTCATGCCCAATTTGCGCGTGACATGTGTGATCTGTTTGACGCACACGATCAAGCCATACGTGACCAGTATCGCGACGGGATAACACGCGGTCATCCTCTTGATGAAGACCGAGAAGACGCCGAAGAAGGCGAACGTTTCGATAAAGCCCATGGGGCCTTGGTTCAAGCCTATGCATCCGGAGGGCATCGTCGCGAAGATGCAGGACTTTCATGGCTTGCGGGAATCATCCCTGTGGCCGCATACAAAGGTGAAGATCACCCCTCAAACGACGCCACCGATCGCGATGTGGTATGCACCCTTGCCGAGGTTCTTCTTTCTAGAAAAAGTATCAAGAAAGCCCTTGCAGAAAGCGACGATCGAAAACCGCTCATGGACGCGCTCAGAGCACTTCAAACAGGCGATCCTGACCAACGTGCGTTACTCGCATTTTGTCGTCAATTGGGTGATGTTTTAGCGCGCGTTCCCCATAACCAAGAAACGATTGATCGCGTCACCCGGGCCATGCTCGAAAAGCTCAATCAAGCCTATGTCGAAAGTGCGCCCGTGCTTGCCACACGCGATCACCCTGCGGCCATGGCCATGGCCGAACATGTTCACCAACAACTGGTGGGTGCATTGGGTGGTTTGCAATCCCAATGTTACGGACTCAATCTCGAATCCAAATTACGCACCGATGGTCCCGAGCTTTGGAAAACTGCGGTGATGCGTTTGCTGCCCGATGAAGATGTTCACACGGCCACGTTGGACCATTTAATTGACGCTGTGCAAAAACGACAGGCCATGGTTCTTCACGGGACATTGCCGCCCCTTGAACTTGCCACCGATGTGGCGATCCTTGCCGAATTGCTTGAATGCGCCGCAGAATTTCATTTAAGCCGAGGCATTTGGCAATGGCTCGGCCAAAGTCGTGATCTCTGGCCTGCGGTCGATCAATTTCATAGACTTGCGGATTTGCTTCGTCGTGTCAGCCGAGATCTCAACATCGGTGATCTCGATGCGCTCCAAGAAGGTGAAAAAACATCGCATGAATATCGCATCAGCACCCATGCAAGGCATGCAGCCGGTGTCCAAGCATTCAACCCCTATGCCGACATTTATTACGCCGCAAAGCTCACCGCCGACATGGCCAATGGATTGGACCATGGTGAGTTGTCTGAAAGCAGTGCGGCTTCACTTCAACGTTATACAGCGTTAAATCACGCGGTCACCGACAATGCTGCACCGATTGCAGCGATACGATTTCATCATGAAGCACCCCATGCCAGCGTGGGGCTTCTTTTCTTAGGAAAGGCCATCGAACGACGTCTTGCTATTCCCAATGAACACCAAAAAGATATTGCGGTACACGAATTGATGTTTCCCCATTTTGTGTCGCCTTTAAACGACGCCGATAAGAAAAAATGGATTGCAGCCATTGACGACGACACGGGCGCAGCCCTTACACGACTTACCTTGGGCATGAAACCTCATATCAAAACAGCGCTTGAAGGCGATGTTAAATATTTGCGTGAATTAAAAAGACAAGCCATCGCTGCGCCGCCCAATACCCAAGATCATGTTTTGCGCCATCTGCGTGAGCATTGCGTCTCCACTGGGAAACCTTTCAATACAGAAAAAATGTTGGACATCGTGAAGGGCCCAGACAGCGTGCATGATCAGATGGAATTGATTTTAGAAAAAGCACGTGATCCAGAAGCCGATCCTGCATGGAAAGCCTTTGCACATGGCGTTGTGGGTCTCGTACAACCCCATCTTACGTTGCAACGGGATCAAGGACGCATTCCTCAACTTGATGCGTTGGTGAACGCTGGCCGAACGACCGGCGCGCAGTATGCGGCGTTTTATTAAATACATCCGCACTAAATGCCTATTTAAACACTGGTCCAAATTTCATTCGCAGATGCCTTCTTCGTTTAAGTTTTTGGAGAACATGCATGATCCTGGTCGAATGCCATATTAGGGCGTAGGATGACTCTTTGGTTACTCTTTTGGAGGTCATGCATGATTCACTCTCGTCTTGGATTTCTTGGTTTTGTGGCTTTGATGGGCGTTGCAAACATCGGTTGCGCCGGTCCCATGTCAGAGTGGCGCACCGCCAATTGCAATTACAATGGCGCCTATCAGATCGGTGTGAACGATGCGCGTACCGGCAGACCCATGGACGCCGCACGCCTTAATCCTAGCTGCGAAGACATAAACGCACCCGATGTTCAACGCGGTTACCGTGAAGGTTACGAAACGGGCATGAAAGTGCCACAGGTCCAGGCGGGTCCTTCCTCGGAAGCGACGGTTGTTATACCGCAAACATGCCTCGAATCATTGGGAAAAAAAGTGTGCGGCTACAATTGCGTGAAAGGTCTCACCGATGTGCAGTGTGCCATAAAACCTGAGCATAACTGCGTTGAAGCCGCAGGTCAGATCCGCTGTGGCATGAATTGTAAGGCAGATACCGGCCAAATAACCTGCGACGCCGATAAGTAAAAACCTGAATCGGTTATTGATCTTTCTTCTCACATTTGCGCGGCAGCCCATTGCGATCGCAAAAGCAATCTTTGCCCGTCATCATACCACCACACGATCCCTTAAGACGCTTGCCCATGAGAAGCCCGACGGCCATGATGGCCATACACAAACCCAAAAGTGCGACTGTAAAAATGAGTATGGTCATGGACTTGATTGTACCAAGCAGGCTGCATAAGGGGCAAGTGAGGAGGCGCCGATGGAACCACACTATCTATCAGTCATTGGCACCAGGCTCCTCCATGCATACCAGGGCATCAATCAGGAGCGTTTAAAAAGCCAGCTCAAGACCCCCGTGTTGTCCATTCAGCCCGCCATGGCCTCCTGGGGCCGCTACGACCCCACCACACGCACCATCAGCCTTCGTATGGGGCTGATCATGGAACATCCATGGCCTGCGGTGATCGAGGTATTAAAACACGAGATGGCCCATCAGGTGGTCCATGAATTGTTTGGCTTGGACCATGCCCCACCCCATGGGGAGGCATGGCGCCGGGCATGCAAGATGCTTGGGATCGATCCCATCGTGAGCGGCGATCCCATTGTTTTGGCCGATGAACAGGACATCCCCACCCCACTTCGCCGTGCCCGCAAATTGCTTGCCTTGGCCGAAAAAAACTCTAATGTGCATGAAGCTGCGGCGGCCTTGGCAGCGGTTCAACGGATCATGGACGAATATCAATTATCGATGGATGCCCTGCGCGATGACGATCCCCATCGCATGATGTCGGTGGCGTGGTTTGGCGACGTATGCAAACGACGACCACGCTATCTTTCTCTGTTGGCAATCATCTTGTCGGATCACTTCCATGTCCGATGTATTTGGGTTCCAAGCCTTGATCTTTTGCGTGGTGGTATCGAAGGCCAGCAACTCGAAGTGTGCGGCACAAAAACCCATCTCACCATCGCGCATCATGTTTACGACAGTGTCATCAATCAACTTAAACTTTTGTGGGACGCACATTCAGGGCGTGGGGCGCGTCAAAAAAATGCGTTTTACGACGGCGTCTTGATGGGGTTTTCGAGCACACTTCAAAACGAACAAAAGAAATCTCGCATGGAAGGTTTGGTGCATCTTAACGATCCCAAATTGAATGCATTTTACAAACAACGCCATCCCCATACGCGCAGTGTGAGCGTGGGGGTCAACAGCCGCGACCGTGCGTACAGCGATGGACATGAAGCAGGCCGTTCCTTGCGTATAGGCAAAGGCGTAGGCGGCGAAAAAAGCACAAGAATGCTGGCTTCTTAAAGGCTCATACCTGGGAGCGCGGGCATCCT
>SXGS01637959.1_pt1 | contig 17655 bp, 12 predicted proteins | sample 3174681 | NCBI WGS metagenome assembly SXGS01 (sample SAMN11356861, study PRJNA531348) | freshwater metagenome | isolation source: freshwater sample F1-80 | place: China: Fuxian Lake, Yuxi | collected 2017-12-25 | reverse complement strand
GGACCATCCGGCTGCGGCAAGACTCGCCTGGCGCATGAACTGCTGCGGGGGCTGCCGCCGGGGTGGCAGGGCGGGCTGGTTCGGCCCGAGCAGATGCTAGGCGTGAACTCGAATCCCGCGAGTCGTCCGTGGCGGTGGAGATCCCCCACCCTGATGGTCATCGACAACGCGGAGTTGGTTGGCGCCGATTTGCCCCGGTGGATCGAGGCGGTGTCGACCGGGTTAGATCTCGATAGTCCATCGCTGCGGGTCCTTCTGGTCGACCGGGAAGCGCACGACACTTCCGGCTGGTTCTCGCGTTGCCGGCGCGTCTGGTTTTCCCCAGAGTTGAACGCCCTCCGGCTGGGGCCTCTGCCGGTGGTCCCTCCACCACTGGCTGAACTCTGGCGAAGGGCCGACCGGGCGTCTGTGTATCGGGCGGCGCGAGCCGGCGCTGCGGCACTCGATGCCCTCGCTGCCGACAAACCACTCGAACAGCAAGCGCCCGAACAGTTCGCCGACGAAACGGTCTGCGGGTCGCCGTTGGGGCTGATGATGGCCGGACTGCTATCCTTGAGGCGGCATGTGGACTCCCCATCGCTGTGCGATCTCAGCGAGCTGCGGCTCGCCGTTGGGGTCGCCCGGGAGGCTCGGGCCACCCTGATCGGTCAGAGAGTCGGGGACCCTGACGACTCGACCCCGTCGGTGGTCGCTCGCGCGATCGCGTGGATCACGCTCCTTTCGGCCCTGGCGGGGGATGAGCTCCCGGCGCACCTGAGAGAGTTCGGGGCCGAGCTGCCTGAATATGGATCGTCGAGCTGGCTCGCGGTGGAACTTGATCTGCGCCGGTTTCTCGGGCGCTCCGACGGATCCCTATCGCCTCCCCATGGTTTGCTGCCCTTGGAGGCGTTCGTGCTCGAGGAGTTCTTCGGCGAGCGGGCCTCGCTGGACGATGCCGCACTGTCGAAGGTCTGCAGGGATCAACCCTCGGTGGCGCTGCGGCTTGCCGGCATGGCCGGACGTTGTTACGAGCTCGGGGCGCCGAAAGCGCACGGTACGGAGCGCTGGACGCCGGCCGTTCGAGCGCTCCGCTGCCTCGCGGAAAGTCGGAGCCTGTTCTCAACCGACGTCTGGGAGATCCTCGAACCCCTTCTGGAGCGGATACTTCCGAGACCCACACCGCCGACGCCCCTGACGCCGGACCTCGGTGAGTCGCCGACCGCTTCGGCCGTCTTTCAGGCAACACTACGGATGCTCGAGCAGCACGAGCGGTGGCCGACGGTGGACAGGGCGTGGAACGGCACAGCCGACTCCTGGCGAGCGCTCTCGCCGCCACTGCAGGCGGCAATTCTGCTGATGGAACGTCTCCGAGTCGCCGATCCGCCGGGTTATGCACTCCACCGAAGAGTCTGGCTGGCGGAACTGATCACACATCGGCCCCAGGCTCTGGAGCCCGACTCTGCACCGTGGGCGCTCGATGCGGCGCGGGAGTGTCGACAGTTGGCACGGAACGAACCGGACATCTTCTTGCCCGTGCTCACTGTCGCCCTGGAGCGACTGTGCCGTTTCCATCTCAACCACGACGATGAGGACGAGTTGGCCGAGAAGTCCCCTCGCTTACTCACGGAATTGGCCGCGCTCCAGCGGTTGCTGGCCGATGCCCGGCCGAGAGAGTTCCGTTGCTGGCCGATCTGCGCATTCTGGCGTTCAGGAAGCGAGTCTGCGGCTGCGCCGGACTGCCTCGGCTCGACGGTCTGGCTGAGGGATATGGCTCAGCGATTGAGGTCCGTCCTGGATGCGCCGCCCGACGCCGTGATCGACGAATTGCCCCTCGCCTGCTCCGGGCTCGCCGCCGCGTTCTTCCGGGTGGGCGCACAGGAAGAGGGAGTCGAGTGGGCAGGGGCCGCACTTCAGGTTGGCAGTCAGCTCTCACATGAGTGGCCGCGACGGTTTGGGACGTCTGCCGAGGCTGCCGTCATGGATCTTGCAATCAGCCTCAATGGCATCACCGGTAGAACGTCTCAGTGCGACTGGGTTCGCTCGCTGGAGCGTCGAGCCGTCGAGCGGTATCACGACCTGGCCAAACGCGCTCCCTCGCGACACTTGGTGTCACTGGCTGACTCGGGGTCTCTTCTGGCGACGCGACTCGCGCACGAGGGCCGCGAGGTGGAGGCGTTGACGCTGCTCCGGGACACCGTTGGGTGGATCCGGGAGATCTGGAACGGTACGCACCCCCACTCGCGGACGACTTCGAATGAAGGTGATCGGCCCAGGTTCGGACCGGCGCTGCGCCTGACGTCACCCCTCCGTTCACCCAAAGTAGCCATACCGTTCATCCTGGCGAGGTTGGAACGACAGACCCGTGTGGAACCCACAGAGCCGAGCGAGCAGCTTTCGGTCTGTTTAGACAGCCTGGGCGATCTCGCTCACATGCTCCGGCGGTTGGGCCGGGAGTCTGGCCAGATCGAACCGTAGGCCGAGATCTCCCGGCGCCTGAAGGCCATGCTTCTCCCTGAGTCTGCGCCGGCGACGGGGCCCCCAGCACAGTCGCACCGTACCGGGATCTTGCAGTGGATGGGGAATCAGTGTCATGCTGCCAGGCAGTCGCCGCGATCTGTCGGATTGCGGACGGACTGCCCCCGATGAAACGTACCGATCCTGCGGACCCTCCGTCCGGCGTCCAAGAGATGCATGGTGTGGGCCGTGCATCCCTTCTGTCACTGGACCCCTCCGCCGACCTCCGACTCTTCGAGATCCCAACGCCGCGACCGGTGGTGTGGGAGTTCGATCTCCTGCCGCCGGAACAGTGCGTCACCCCGTTCGTCGGGCGAGAACGGCCGCTCCACGATCTGCTCCAGTGGCTGCGGGAGCCGTGGACTTTTTCCACGCGAGGAGTGGAAGGGCCGAGGGGGAGCGGCAAGACCCGCCTGGCTCACGAGCTGATTCGGCGGCTTCCTGGGGGCTGGCAGGGTGGGCTGGTTCGGCCCGATCAGGTTCGGCTGCTCGATCCGTCGACTCTCGCGGCCCCCTGGCGCTGGGACTCCCCCACCCTGGCTGTAGTCGACTCGGCGTCGCTGTGTGGTCCCGCTCTCCGGAAGTGGATCGAGTCGGTTGCGATCGGGCTGGCTCTCGACGGGCCGCCGCTGCGCTTGCTCCTGCTCGACTGCGCCTGGAACATGCGGGACGGTGGGCTCTCCCAATGCCGACGAGCCTGGTTTCACGCGTCGGTCGACTCGACGCGGATCGGGCCGCTGCCGATCTCGCCGCCAGGTCTCTCCGATCTCTGGATCCGTGCGCATCGGCGATCCGTATTCCAGGCCGCACGGGCCTCCGCCGCCGCGCTATATGGCGACTCCGAAGTGGCCGCTGTCGCGGATACGCCGCCTCTCGAACCACAGGTCATCACCAATGCGCGCCCCGTGAGTCTGATGCTCTTGGGCACCGTCTCCGTCGGTACGTCTTTCGACGGATCGATCGACGGCTCCCCTGGCCCTGCCGGCCCGGAGCCCGACGGACCCGCGGCCGAGTGTGCCTCAGAAGCCGCCCTGGCCCTGGCCCTCCGTGCTCGAGCTCGCGTTCAGAACCATCCGCTCTTGCGGGGATGCCCGGTCTCCGCCGAGTTTGCGTCACAGGCGATTGCCTGGATTACGCTGCGCGACGGTGTCCCCGTTGGGGAATTGCGGTCCGTATTGACTGAGTTGGGGCGGCGATCGAGCGGCAGCGTCCCGAAAGACTTCGGCCCGATCGAGACCGTCATCAATGAGCTTCTCGACCACAGAGAGGGACGGATACTCCCGCTCCCGCTGAACGAGGCGACTTCGGCTTTTGTGATCGGCGAGCTGTTCGGAGACAAGGGCCCGATGAGGGACGAGACTGCGGCTGAACTTCTCTTGCAGACCGGCAGGCTTCGGAACGAGGTGATGTCTCTTTCGCTGGCCCTGGATCACGTAGGGTACTCCCCACAACCCACCTCTCACTTCCTGGCCCTCCAAGAAGCCACAGATCGCGCACGGGACCTGATCGAGCTCCGGCTCGGCGCGATGCCTGCTGACCAGCGCCGGGAGGCAATGGACGTAGTTCTCGTCTCCGGGACACGCTCTGTATCTGACTCGCAGGACACCCTCGTCGAGTCGCCGTGCCAGGATCTGGATCCGCTGAGCACGGAGGCCGCCGTTCGCCGAGCCCTTGAGGAACGGGAGCGCCAGAGGCGGGCAGTGAGAGATGAGATCCAAGTTCGAGGAGATGGACGCCTACTGGGGGCCGCCCACACCCGAGTTCGAGGCGGTGGTGGAGCAGGTGGGAAGGATCCGGAGCTCCGATCCGGAATGCTTCGATCGACTCTCAAAGCTCTGGACCGCCAAGCTTGTCACGATCTGGCCGGGAGTGCTCCGGAAGAGCGCCGTGGGGTGGGAGGCGGCCATCGGAGCAGACTGCAGACGTCTCGCTCGCGAGGATCCCGCTATCTACCTGCCGGTGCTGACGCACGCGCTAAGGAGGCTGTGCCGTCAACTAAGAGCGCCGCTTCTCCCCACTCATCCGCCGGAAGAACTGCGTGAACTAACCCTTGCCTCAGGAATTCTCGCCGTAAGTCGACCCGACGAATACTGTGGCTGGCCGCTCACCGATGAATGGATCGGAGAGCTCTGGGAGCCGGTTCATCCAGACGAACTCGCCTGTCGGGCATGGCTTGAGGACGCCAACTACCGACTTCGCGCCGTGCTGGCGCTGCCGCCCGAGGGCAATCACATCCGTCTCTCTGAAGCCTGCGTGAGGCTCGCGCGCGCTTACTTCAGGTTGGGAGACGACGTGCAAGGCTTTTACTTCGCCGAACGGGCTCTCGGCGTCGCCCTCCGACTCGCGGACGAATGGCCGGAGAGATATGCTGAAGCCCCCACTTCCACGTTGTTTTCGCTTGCCGACGCCTCGTTGACGTGCCTGATCGGAGCTCGATGGCTCACTTCGCTCGCCGATCATGCCATCGAGTGGGGGACAAAGAGCGTTGGGCCTGACCCCGAACGGACCCTGGGCAGTCTGCAGCTTGTCTCTCTGCGCAAGAGGCTTCAAGAGGCGTGGTGAGTCTGATCTGAGACAGTACCTCCTGATGGCACGGTTGAGTGCTGTGGAGAGCGTGTCAATGGCATTGCCCGGCGGGTTAGAGGCCGAACTCGCTTCCGCGTTGGCAGCAGTTTCAGACCTCCAACAGCGCCTGGGCCGCCCTCAAGACGCACTGCCACACGTTTGGAGAGAGATTGCCATCTATCGCCGACTCCCGCCCGAACGGCGGGTCGAACACCTGGATGCGTGGTTCCAAGCCGTCAGTCGACTCGCTTCCTGTCTGGGGAGCGTACAGCGAGATCGGGAAGCCTTGGTACCGTTTCGGGAGATCATCGACTTCATCAACTCGCAAGAAATCTCCCCGGAGCCGGACGGGATCGAACCGGGAAGCACGAACAAGCTCGTCCTGATCCGGGCCCTCAGCGGTCTTTTCTCTCTCCTCGAACGCCTCGGAGAATTGGATGAAGCGATCGAGATCGGCTACCAACTCCTGAAACTCTGCTATTCGTTGCCCCCCACCGGAGATCTGGAGTACGGATTGCAGTCCCTGCAGCAACTCCTCTGGCGGCTGGGGCGTCGCGACGAAGCGGTTCGCCTCCGGATGGCCCAGGCGTCCTGGTTGAACGGTTACCTGGACGGGGAGGATCCGCTGCCGTTCATCTGGCTGGGATACAGCTACTGTGAACAGGCGACCCTCCAGTTTCTCCTCGGCGATACGATAGCCGCAGACGCTGCAATATGCCAGGCACGCTCGGTGCGGGATCACGTGGAGAACCACTTCCACCCCGGGTGGGCAGCATCGGCTTCGAGCAAACTGGCGAAGGCGCTTTGGCAGATGGATCGACCGCAAGAGGCGATCTCAGAGGGCCGCTCCACTGTTGATTTGGAGCAGCGAGCCGGGGACGGTTCTCGAGACCGCTCCAACGACTCGCTGATGCTGGCCTACTCCCACCTGGCGGAGATGCTGGTCCGACCCGAAGACGCCATCGAGGCACTTCAGATCACCGGCGAGGCGCTTCTTCTGTACGAGACAGCGCCCACCCATGAGAGAGCCGCGTGGTCGACCAAGGTTTGCCGCTGCCTCTTCGGCCGTGGACGCGCGCTCCATCACCTGGGGAAGTTGTCGGAAGCCACCTCGGCGTTCGAGCAGTCGGTCGCCATCCTTCGAACCGCCGCAGAGAGTGGCGATGGCGGATGCAAACGGCAGTTGGCAACATCCCTGATCACCCTCTGCTGGATTCTGTCGGAGGAGGAGCGTCTGGAGACTGCATTACCGATCGCCGAGGAGTCGGTGCGGATTCTTCGCGACCTCACTCCGGGCGCCGTTTTGCCCACGGACACAACGCGGCTCCTTGCTGAAGCGAATCGTGCCGCGCTGCTGCTGGAGTTGGATCGGGCCGAAGAGGCGCTCCAGGTGGCTGATTCTGCGCTGCTGGCGCCCTTTGATCCGGACTTCCCGTGGACTATGGAAGAGAGACATCGGCGAGCAGCGCTGCTGGGTGCCCGGGGCGGCTGCCTGTGCCGACTGGATCGACATGAGGAGGCGGAGGCACAGTTCCGAAGTGGAATTGCACTACTGAAGACAGTCAGCGGCGGCGTTGCCGATCTCGAGTCCGTGGCGGGATTACCATCACTCTTAACCTCGCTGGCCCTACAACTCCAGTTGCTAGGTCGGAGCGAAGAGGCTCTCGACACCGCCCGCGAGGCGGAGGGGCTCCTGATGGATTACGCCGGCACGCCCACTCCGAGGCAGACGCGCTTGTTGATTCAGTGTCGGATCGTTGCGGCGCAGATCTTGCTCGAGAATGAGCGGCTTTCGGATGCACTAGACGCGGCAAACAAAGCAGTCTCTCTGGCGGAGACGCTCCCGGGAGAGCAGTCCCGCCGAGGCGCCCTGCTGCCGGCGGGGGCACGACTCCAGCTTGCGCGTGTTTTGGCCGCGCAGGGTCAGGCAGATCTCGCGATGCAGACATTGAGAACCGCCGCGTCCGAACTCAGGCTGCCGACCGGCACGGCGCCGCCTGCGATCTGCCGTGCACTCCTCGATGAGATCGCCGTTGTCGCCGAGCAGATCGGCCGAGAGCACAACCTTCCCGTCGATCTGGAGTTGCTCAAGCCGAGTGATGCCGCAAGCGTGGACGGTGGAGAATGAGGGCAAACCAGCCGTCACTCCAAACGGGAGAACCGATCCTGGAGGCCGCCGCCGGAGGTACGGCCCTCGGCATAACCAAGATAGCGCCGGGCCTCGGCGTGGTCTGGATCGAGACCCAGGATTCGGCGGAACTGAAACGCCGCTTCCGTCATCCGATCGGCCTCGTAGAGGTGGCGCGCCGATGTCAGCATCCGATCGATCTCCGCGACCCGAATGCGGGCTTCGAGGTCGGCGGTGGGATGCAGTTGATAGGCGGATCGCCAGAGTGACAGGGCCTCCTCCGGGAGGCCGTGCGCGAGCCGGACCTCAGCGTCCGCGACCAGAGCCCGACTCCACTCAACTCGTAAGGCGGCCAGGTCCGACCGCAAGTCCGTGCGGAACGGGTCTGCGGTCAGCAGTTCCACGTAGATCGCGTGCGCCACCGCAAACTCGCCGACCGATGCCAGCTCCCGGGCTTCCGTCACGCGGAGCCGTTCCGCGGCCAACTTCAACCTTACGGTGATCTCGAACAGCTCGGCGGACGTGGGCGCCCAGGCCAGAGCAGCACGGGCCGACTCGAGCGCCGCTCCCGGTCGGCCCGAGGCTTTGAAGGCCCTCGCCTGCTCGCAGAGCTCCGACACGAGTCGATCCCGCAAGTCCAGCAGCCACTCCGCCGCATCCTTGTCCGTCGGGTGGGCGTTCAGGTGAGCGATTCCATGGTGCAGCGCTTCGGCAAGCTTCCCGGCGGCCGCGAGGGAGCGAGCTGCAACAAGCTGTTCCGGTGCTGCCTCCGCTTCCGGTTCCACCACGGGATCCCACTCCACGCAGCGGGCCTCACCGTTGGCGAATGAGAACACGAAGTGCCGACCGGAAGGCGAACTCGCGGCCCCGCGAGGCTCAATGGCGCAGGGAGACTCCCACCGGCACACTCCACCAGAGTCCAGGATCAAGATCCCGAACCCGGACTCGCTAGTTCTCAAGCCGACTGCGATCCGTTCGAAGTGGTCGCCACCGGCAATGCTGAGCGCGATGCCGGAAATGGGCATTCGCCAGGTGAGCCGTCCGGCGCTATCCACGCGAACCAGCTCCCCGGATTGCAGCCCGACCACCAGCTCACAGCCCGTTTTGCCCATACACAGTGCCGTAACGGGGGAACCCAGGGCGACCCGTGCCTGCACCTGCCGCATCGGATCCAGGATCTCGAGTTCGCCGCCCGTGGTGGCCATGGCGATCCTGCTGCCGTCGGCCGAAATCCCCACCGCAGCGATTGGCTCCGGACACTCTCGCGTCCAACCGACTCGCCCTGAGGCATCCCCGAAGGCAAGCGCGTGGGCCGAGCCCAGCGCGTCGCAATAGGCGGCGATGAACCAGCCGGTATCGGTCGCGAGTGCGCAGTCTATATACTGGGCACGGGTCTCCGGCATAAACCGCGCCTTCTTGCCGTCTCGAAAGAGGTAGAGGCTTTCGTGGGTGCGAGCCAGGATGAGGCGAGCGTCCGGGCGCGCGACGATCTGGCGGACCGTCTCCAGGGCAAGGGCCCCAACCTCATGGGAGGCGCCGTCGACGTCGGCCCGCAGCAGTTGGTACGTGCGGTGCTCGAACTCGTCCGGTCGAACCAACAGGCAGGTTCCATCGTCCGCCACGGAGCGAGGACCGGCCGCCAGCATGCCGCGCGATCGGATCGACCATCGGAGCTCTACCGGATCTGGTGTCACTCTTCGCTGACCCGTTCCAACTCCAGACGCACGATGCGATGGTTTCCGGTATCCGACACGTACGCGCCGCCGTCAGGAGACATAGTGAGTCCCGATGGAGACTTGAGGTTCCCCTGATCGGGCACTGCCTCCACCAGTTGAACCGAACGGCGCTTCGGATCGAGCAGTTGCAGACGGTGATTGCCCGCTTCCGCAATGAGGAGGTGGCCGTCGGGAAGCTCGAAGAGATCCTGGGGTTCGGCAAACTGGCCGCGTCCGATCCCGATGCTTCCGAATGTCTGCTGGAGTTGCAGGCTCGGACTGAACGCCATCACACAGTGGAGAAACCGATCCGCCACATAGACCCAACCCGACGGTCCCACATGGACCGCCTGGGGACTGCGAAACAGGGCCCCCCCGGTGGAGGACTCGGCCAGCACCGACACCAGCTCCCCGTACCGAGTCCATACGGTGATCCGACGGCTCTGCGAGTCCGCGACGAAGAGGGTCCCATCCGGCGCGAGGCAGAGGCTGGTTGGGCTCTGGAACTGAGTCGGGCCCGTACCGTGCTTCCCGAAACAGCCCAGGGGTTCGCCTTCCGGCGAAAGCACCTGGATGCGACAGTTGCCGTTCTCCAGCACGTAGATTCTGTTCTCGGCATCGACGGCCACACCGATGGGGTTCAGGAACTCCCCGGAACCCCGACCGCGTCTCCCAAGCGGCGCAACGTCGCCCTGCGGGGAGATCCGTTGGATACGATGGTTGTAGGAGTCGGCAATGAAGAGGTTTTGCTCACGGTCCAGGCACAGCCCTCGGGGGGATGCGAACTCCCCGGAGTGGGTGCCTCCGACACCGAAGGCCTCTGCCACCCGGAGTCGCAAGGGCGGAGCTTCCACGCTATCCTCAGGGGGCGCCAGGACGGTCGCCGGGGCTGACGTCACCGACCGCCGGGGCGGTCTGGCGTCTCCGATCTCCAGGAAGTCAAATCTACTGTCGGTCATCGAATCGTCACCAGCGGTTCAGTCGGTGGGGGTTGTGTTGAAGGTCCAATCCTACATAGTGCAGCGGAATCCCTTGATTGGGGTCCGAGGCGTGCTCTTTGCAGCAGGACTGCTTTCCATCTGCGCGGCCCAGAAGGGCGCCTGGGCGGCTCCGGCTCCGGTTGCCGTCGACTCGAAAGGGCGACTCACCATCCCAAAATCGCTGTGGTTGAGCGTCGGCGCTAAGAAGGGACCGGATGGGATTGTGCGCGTCCAGTTCCCTTCCCCTCCCGGGCTGCCGCGGGCGGTCGACGAACACGGTCACCCACTGCCCACATCACCGATCAAACTCTTCGTGCCGGTTCGCAGCGACGGCTCTCTAAAGATATCCCGAACGGTCCTTCCGGGGGGCCGAGGCGTTCTCCCGGGCGCACCGGGCACTCGCTTCACCGCGGCCACCGATGGTGATGGGCGTTTGGTCCTCAGCCTGGTGGCAACGGGCGGAAAGGCGCCGCCACGGGGCCGGAAGTAACGGTTCCCGAGGGATCGGTGGGCCGACACCGCTCAAGATCAGTTCAGGGGCAACTCCCAAAGCGTCAGCGTGTCCGCGCCCTTCACCAGAATCAGATTTCCATCGAAGGCGGGACTGGCCCAGGTGGTTCCATCGAGCAGAGCGTATCGTGCCGACTCCCGAAGCGTCGATCCCGCCTTGGCGTAAACGAGGAGCGTCCCATCAAAGGTGAACGCCAGCAGGTGCGTCCCGCCATCGTACAACGAGACCTGCTCGCCCTTGTCGCCGTCGCAAGCCCAGATCACTCGGCCTGTGGCGATGTCCATCGAAACCAACTGCCCGCGCCGCTTCTCGTTGACGGCGAACAACCGATTGCCGTCCAGGATGGGGCTGGAGGTCGACATCGTCACGTCGCGAGTCTCCCAGAGCCGGTCGGCGATCCAGATGTTGCCGCGCTTCTTCACCCTGAGCGCCAGCGTGCTCCGCTGGTTGCCGCCGCAGTAAACGACATCCCGATCGACCACCGGAGTGATGGAGTTGTGATTGAACATGTTTTGTCGCACCCGAATGCTCCAGAGCAGCGTGCCAGTCTCGGGATCCAGCCCCATCCAGGTGTTGTGAGACGCCGTTACGATCTGACGTTTGCCGTCCAGGGTGGCGAGTTGCGGAGAGGTGTACGCGGGGCCCTCCCCTCGGGCGGACCAGATCGTCTTGCCGGTGTCCTTGTCGAGCGCCAGGAAGGCGCCGACTTCGTCGTGACCCACGTGCACGTAGAGCTTCTTGCCGTCGATCAGGGGCGAGAGTGAGGCGCCGCAGATCGGCATCGGGGTCGGGAACTCGATGGAAAAGTCGCGCCGCCATAGCGCAGCGCCGGTCTGCGCATTGAGACAGCGGGTGCTGCCGTTCACCCCGATCACGTAGAGCTTGCCCTGGTGCACCAGCGGAGTCGATCTCGGGCTCTTTCCCAGTCTTCTGGCGGGAAAGATTACCGAGTCGAACGGTGCCGGGGTGCGATCCTGCCACACCAACTTTCCGGACTTCAACTCCATGCAGGAGGTGACTTCGACGTCCCCTTCTCGCGTCAAGACGAACGCTCGACCTCCGGATGTGACCGGCGACGAGTGCCCTTCGCCAATCTTGCGCTCCCAACGCTTCACCAGGTTGCTGGGAAGGGCTCTGGGAACGGTGAATCCGATGAGCCGGCCGTCCCGTTGCGGCCCTCTCCACTGCGGCCACCCCAATTGCTCGGCGCCGCCGGAAGCGCTGCACCCCATCGCCAGAGCGCCCATCAAAGCCAACCACGAACACTTCATCGCCACACCTCCTGCATCGTCCCAATCGCGCAGAAGCGATGGGAGCGACCTGTGGCGTTCTACACGATGGCGACTGCCAGCGGGACGGGGCAGCAGACGGGACGCATCAGCGGGACATCACGACGTGGACACCCTTCCACGGAGACTGAAAGGGCGTCTGGCTCTCAATCGCAAACCCGCGACGTGTGAACAGCGCGAGGAGATCATCGACTCGGCGCCACTGCGCGGCCTCATACATGCCGGATGACCCCTCCCCCTCTTCACCGTCCACCACTTCCAGGATCAGCCGGCCGCCGGGGCGGAGAACCCTCAGGATCTCGGTGATGAGCCGGTCGAAGTCGAAAGCGTGATCGAGGGAATTCGTGAATACGACATCCGCACTGGCGTCCGGGAACTGGATCTCGTGAAAATCTCCCACCAACACGTAGCGGTTGTTCGGCCCCGGATTGAGATCGATCCCCACCGCGAAACAGCCGAGGTCGAGGAAGGAACGCACTTCGGTTCCCACGCGGGCCGCGAGACACAGCGCGGAGCTCCCCGGAACGACGGCGCCGCTCTGGCGGAGTCGTTCGGCGAGGGCCGCATGGTAGCGACGGTCGTACCGCTCCAACCACTCCGGCTGAAGCGTCTCCAGCTTGGATCGCTGCAGGGCCAGATACTGCTCGTACGAGTCGTATTTCCGCCGGCGCAGCCCCTCGGAGTCGTCGGCCACCCAGGCAATAGCCGCGGCGGCACGCCGATCGCGTGCCGCCCGTAGGCTTCGCTGAAATCGGTCTCGCGTGCGGGCCCACCACCCGCGCCCGGTTCGTCCGGACGATTCCTTGCTCCTGGACATCAGCGGCGCGATCCGTCCACGTCTTTCACACAGCGGAATCCCATATGCGGGGTCGCGCTGATGCCATCATTGAAGTTTCGAGCGGCGACTCGATAGCCCTGGCACCAGTTCTCAGCGCAGAGAAACGAGCCTCCACGGATCACAAACTGGTCTCCCTCCGCGGGGCCCTGCGGGTTTTGTGCGGGGCTGGCCGAGTAATAGGTGTCGGAGAAGCGATCGTGAACCATCTCCCAGACGTTGCCGCCCATGTCGAACAGACCGATGGAATTCGGGGGGAACTGGGCTACAGGCGCGATGCCGTGGTAACCGTCGCTGCCCTCATCCTTCTTGGGAAACGGCCCCTGCCAGTAGTTCGCCAGGTACTTGCCTGCGGGATTCAACTCGTCCCCCCATGGATACTTTGTGTTGGTCGGACCCCCACGTGCGGCGTACTCCCACTCCGCCTCGGTAGGTAAGCGCTTGCCGGCCCACGCGGCGTACGCCTCGGCGTCCTCGTGACACACCTGGACCACGGGAAAATCGTCCCGGCCCTGGATCGATGTTCCGTCCCCCTCAGGGGTGCGCCATTGGGCGCGATCTCTCTTCGCCCAGTGGCCGGTCTTCCAGTCGAACACACCTGACCAACCGTACTTCTCGGCCACGGTGACGTACTTCGTCGCCTTCACAAACTCGGCGAACTGGCGGTTGGTCACTTCGGTTCGATCGATGAAGAACGACTTCACGGTCACTTCGTGAACGGGGCCCTCGTAGTCCCATGGGGAGCCGTTCACACCCATCCGGAAGCTGCCGCCGGGCACAAGCACCATGCCCTCCGGCGGGGCGGGCGCTGCCGGAGGCGGGCCGCAGCCGACCAGCGCCAGCGCCGCAAGCACAGAAACGGTCAGTATGAGAAGTCGCATGCGGGAGTTCAGGAACCGTTCGCCGTGCTGTCCGTGTCACGCCCTGGCGCAACGATCGGCACTAGTTTACCCCGGATTTCCCTGCCCTACGGAGTGGACCACGAGGCATTGCGGGGATGGGGGCATCTTGTGTCAATCTGGCAGAGAGTGGGTTTTGAGGCTTCCCCCCGCCGGAACGCTCGAAGTATAACGTCCTGCCGGTTTCCGGCCAGATCGACTTTCGCGGGTCTGGCGTGGGGCGAGAGCGTTCGCGCTCGAATCCGACGTCCTGTCGTGCAGCAAGTGCTCGGCATCCAGGGCCCAGGAGATGCTGCGGTGTTCGAGGCGCCGCGGTGTCGTCGCGCGACGAAAGGAGAGCATGCCTTGCTCAAACTACAACTACATACCTCGCGCCTCTCTCGGAAGGCATTGCTCGGAATCGTGATCGCCGGCACGGCGATACCGGCTTCGATTGCTTTCTCTGCAGAGAGTCGGGTCCTGGTCGACGGGAAAAGCATTCCCGTTTCAGGGGCCCATGAAACAGTGGCCAGGGTTCTCAGAGCGGCCGGAGTCGAACTCCGCGACTCTGATGAAGTGACGCCACCTCTGGACACCACCGTTACTGATGGCGCCGTCATTCGGGTCTCCCGAGTGCAACAGACGTCAGTTACCGAAGACCGTCCGGTGCCGTACCGGGTCGTCGTTCAGGCAGCGCTCGGAAAGCGGTCGCCGCGACATCCCACCGTCACTCGGCCCGGTCGTGCGGGCATCACCCGCGTGACCACCGAGACTCGGATTGTCGACGGACAGACCGTTGCAACCACCGTCCGGGAGCAGCAGGTGCTCCGCCCTGCAGTCGACCTTATCGTCACCTCGCGGGCGCCGTGGAAGCTCGGTTCGCGCGGCGTTTACACCGGCAAAAAGACTCTGACCGTTTCGGCGAGCGCGTATGATCCGGGGGTCGGGTCCTGCGGCAAGAACGCGTCGGGACGCACCTGCACCGGTCAGCGCGCCGGATACGGGGTCGTGGCGGTCGATCCGACCGTCATTCCCCTCGGCTCCAAGCTCTTCGTTCCCGGCTACGGCTACGGCATCGCCGCGGACGTGGGCGGCGCCGTGAAGGGGAATCGAGTCGATCTCGGATTCAACTCGCGCTCCGCCGCACTCCAGTGGGGCCGCCGGCGAGTGGTACTTCGAGTCGTTGACTGACCTGCCAGAGGTCAAGTCTCGTGCCGCGCTGCTGGAACTCCTCCGGCGGCGCGGCTTGCGGTCTCACCGGGATCGCGGCCAGAACTTCCTTGTCGAGGGGACCGCCGTCGCCCGTATCCTGGAAGCCGCCGAACTCCATCCCGACAGCACTGTGCTCGAAATCGGACCGGGCTTGGGTGCCCTCACTCTCGCCCTGGCTTCAGCAGCGCGCACGGTCGTGGCCGTGGAGATCGACTCGGGGCTCGTGGCAGCGCTTCGGGACGAGATCCTGCCCGGCATACCGGGTGTAGAACTCCATCACGCAGATTTCTTGCAGTGGGACATCGATGCCCGCTTCCCACCCGGTCAACCCCGCTGTCCGGTGGTGGCCAACATCCCCTACAAGATCACGTCTGCCATTCTTGCACGCTTGTTTGAGCGGCGGGATCGATTCGATCGGCTGCTGCTGATGGTCCAGAAGGAAGTTGCAGATCGACTTTCCGCGGCGCCCGCCGAGGATGATTACAGTTCCCTTTCGGTTTTCATGGCACTCAGCGGGTCGGTGCGAACCGTGGCCCGAATACCATCCGGCTCGTTCCTTCCCCGTCCCGACGTCGACAGCGTCGTGCTGCGGATCGATCTGAGGGAGCAGCCGCGGTTCGCAGATCTGCCCGATGCCGACGTGATGCGAACCGTGCGAGCGTGCTTTGCCCAGCGAAGAAAGCAGCTTCTGGGATGCCTCGTGAACGCCCGTTTCGGCGAACGATCAGCCGTCGAGGCGGCCCTCAGCCGGGCTGGAATCGATCCTACCCGGCGTGGGGAAACCCTGACGCTCGATGAGTTCGCCGAACTGACGCGCCGGCTTCGGTGAGGTCGTGAAGCGCTCCTACGACTCCCGCAGCTCCGAGAACGAGAACAACATCACCGCAGGGTCTTCCAGCAGTTGGCGCAGCGAGTCGAGAAACTGAGCGCCCTCAAATCCATCAATGTACCGGTGGTCAAGGGTGAGCGACAGGTGCGCCATCCGTCGCGGAACCACCTGTCCGTCCCTCACGGCGGGACGAACGGCGATCCGGTGGATCCCCAGCACAGCGACCTGCGGAGAGTTCAGCACGGGAGTTCCATGCAGGCTTCCCGCCGACCCGACGCTGCTCACGGAGAAGGTGCCGCCCTCCAGGTCTTCGTGGGCTAATCGACCGTTGCGCGCCAGCGCAGCGACACGCTCCACCTCTCGCGCCAACTCCATGAGGTTTCGAGTTTCGGCATTCCGGATAACCGGAACTACCAGACCCTCCTCGGTGTGCACAGCGATAGCGAAGTGCTGCTGCTGATACACAAGCAGATCTCCGCTCTCCGGATCGTGCCGCGCATTGAAACGCGGAAAGCGCCGAAGGGTCATTCCGAGTGCCGCCAGCACGAACGGCAAAAACGTCATCCGCGTGCCGGACTTCTCTGCGAGCGGCTGTACGCGCTCTCGAAGCCCGACCAACTCCGTGAAGTCAACCTCGTCCACCAGGGTGTAGGGCGCCGTATTACGCTGCGCGTCCATCAACCTCTCGGCGATCACCCGCCGCATCCCGCGGAGCGGCACCCGTTCCACCAGCGGACCGGCCGCCGTGTAACTCTCGGCGGCGGCCAGAACATCACTCTCTCGAATCCGGCCGCCGGGGCCGCTCCCGTCGATGGAGGGGACTTCCAGATCCAGTTCGCGCGCGCGTCGTCGAGCGGCGGGAGTGGCCCGTCTCCGCGAGCCCGTGGGCGGGGGCGCCTCGGGCAGCTCGGGATTGAAGACGACACCGCTGGCGGGTGCGGCCGGCGCGGATGGGGGGAGTTCCGTGACCGGCGCCGTCCCGGCAGGCGTCGCGGGCGCGGACGCCTCGGTGAGGATCTCCACCAGAACTGAGCCGACCGGCACGACCTTCCCCTCTTCCCCACACAGCCTCACCACGAGACCGGAAACGGGTGAAGGGAGTTCTGCGGTCACCTTGTCGGTCATCACCTCAACCAGGGGTTGATCGGAGCGAACGGTATCTCCCGCCCGAACCAACCAGCGGACGATCTCCCCTTCCGCCACACCCTCGCCCAGATCGGCCAGTCTAAACTCGTAGGTCATCCCAACTCCAACTCCCGCGAGCTAATAGGCTGCCACTCGCTGCAGCGCCTGCAAGACTCGAGCCACGGTCGGGAGATACTCTTCTTCCAGTGCATAGGGGAACGGTGTGTCCAGTCCGGTTACACGAAGGATCGGCGCGTGAAGCTGCTCGATGGCTCGCTCCGCCACCTGTGCAGCGAGTTCGGCGCCATACCCACATGCTTTCGGCGCCTCGTGGACAATCACCACCCGTCCCGTTCGTCTCACGCTTCGCAGTACGGTGTCGATGTCCATCGGCCAGAGCGTGCGCAAATCAATCAGATCGACCGAGCCGCCCGACACGGCAAATTCGGATGCAGCCGTCTGACAGAGCGGAACCATGGCGCCGTAGGTGAGCACCGTGACATCCTCGCCGCGCTCGACCACCCGAGCCAGCCCCAGCGGGACGATCTCTTCCTGCTCCGGAACCTCTTCTCGCACCGAGCGGTAGAGTTTCTTCGGCTCCAGGAAAATGACGGGATCCTCACACCGCAGTGCTGCCTTCAGAAGCCCGCGAGCATCCCGAGGCGTGGATGGCGTCACCACCCGGAGCCCCGCCGTGTGAACGAAGAACGCCTCCGGGCTCTGGGAATGATACAGCCCGCCATGAATTCCGCCGCCGACGGGACTCCGAACCACAACGGGCGCCGTGCTCTGCCCGCCCGAACGATAACGGATCTTGGCGAGTTCGTTCACGATCTGGTCGATCGCCGGAAAAATGTAGTCGGCGAACTGGATCTCACAGCACGGTCTGAGGCCCGTCAGCGCCATGCCCACTGCGGCGCCCACAATGCCGCACTCATTCAACGGCGTGTCGATCACCCGCTCATCGCCGAACTCCGCCTGAAGCCCCTCCGTGGCGCGAAACACGCCTCCCAGGCGCGCCACGTCTTCCCCCAAAACCACGATGCGTTCATTGCGCCGCATCTCCTCGCGCAGCGCCAGGTTGATCGCCTGGAT
>SXGS01097250.1_pt1 | contig 17657 bp, 16 predicted proteins | sample 3174681 | NCBI WGS metagenome assembly SXGS01 (sample SAMN11356861, study PRJNA531348) | freshwater metagenome | isolation source: freshwater sample F1-80 | place: China: Fuxian Lake, Yuxi | collected 2017-12-25 | reverse complement strand
GGCCCGCCGCGCCTCATCGAGATCAATACTAATGCTGGCGGTGCTTTCCTCAATGCCTTTGGGGCCCGTGCGCAACTCGCCTGCTGCGATCTGGTGGAGCCTCTGAAGAAGGGCTCGTCGCTGGGCGATTTCGACGATGCAGTCATTGAAATGTTCGAAGACGAATGGCGACTGCAGCGCCGTCCTGGGCGTCCGAGGACGATCGCAATCGTCGACGACGCACCTGCAGACCAGTATCTCCATCCAGAGTTCCTGCTAGCCCAGAGGCTGTTCGAGGCGCATGGCTTCGAGGCCGTGATCGCAGACCCCAAAGAGCTGTCCTATGTTGGGGGCGAACTTCGGGTCGGCGAAGTTACCATTGATCTGGTTTACAATCGTCTGGTCGATTTTACGCTCTCCTCGTCACATCATGAAGCCCTACGCGAGGCCTATCTCGCAGATGCGGTTGTCGTAACGCCGAACCCGCACACGCACGCGCTGTTTGCAGACAAGCGCAACTTGGTACTGCTGTCCGACGCCGATCAACTGCGTCGACTGGCGGTCCCGCCGCATATCATCAGCGCATTGGCGTCCATTCCGCGCGCCGTCAGTGTCTCTCCTGACAACGCGGATCAACTCTGGAGCGACCGCAAGCGTCTGTTTTTCAAGCCCATCTCGGGACACGGCGGCAAAGCCGTCTATCGCGGCGACAAACTCACGCGTTCTGTTTGGGCTGAGATTCTTGCTTCGGACTACGTCGCCCAAGACCTGGCCCCACCCGGCGAGCGGCAGGTAATGATCGACGGAGCGATCCTGCCTCGCAAGATGGACATCCGACTGTACACCTACGCTGGCCGCCTGCTGCTTGCCGCCGCCCGACTCTACCAAGGGCAAACTACCAACTTCCGCACCGAGGGTGGAGGATTCGCGCCGGTGTTTTTCCTCTGATGCGAGTGACCGTTTCGGGCCCCGGTCCGGTGGTAGGTAATGTGAGGCCTGACAGTCCGGAGACGGGGGGTATTCCGGCCATAGGCGGATTGCAGCGTGAGCCGGCGTCAGGTCAAGGAGCCGGCAGGCTGTGAACAGGCGCCGCATTCGAGGCCGTTGGCTTGCTGCGAAATCTGTCGTGCCTAGCGCCTGTCGGCGCCGGGTTAGTCTGCGAGAGGCGCCGAGCCACCGCTCACCAAGTGTGGCGCAATCGCCGGCACGGATTTTAACTCCCGCGCGTATCTCAGACCTATCTTCTGCAGACGCTCGGGAGCGAAGCCGACCTGAGCGAGCGCCATGCCTCGGTCGAATACCTCGCTGTAGCGTTTGATCCGTCCTGCTTCGAGGTCGAACCGGCTCATCCCGTCGAACACCACTCGAGCCCGGTTCGCTTCGGGTAGGATGGAGTCATAGCTGAACCTGTAGCTCGCATAGCCGAGGCTTGCCGATGCGAGAGGGGAGAAGAACTCCCAACGATAGTTGGCGCCGCCTTCGTAGAAGTGATCGACAGTCGCGCTGACGCCGGCACGGCCTGGCTGTGCTGCGCCAAAGAAGTAGTCGTCGTATACGCCATCGTCAGTGAAAAGGTCCGCGAGACCGTCAGCGTCACGCTGTTCAATCGCTCGGGAAAACCTGTTCAGCAGCAGGGGGAAGTCCATCGCGTCGTCCCGTTCTGATGTTGCAGCCAGTACAATCTAGCCACGACTGGCAGAGGTGTCTGCTTTGGAATTCCACGACGGGCGATAAGATTTCCAGCGCGGCTACTGGATCGGCCGCGCTCCAACCTCTCCTGCTTCAATCGCCGCAAGACATTCGAGGATGTCGTCCCAGGCCGCCAGCGCCTCCACATCGCCGACTGCCGTATACTCAGCTGCACGCATGACAGCTATCACCTCTGCATCGCCCCCATACTGGCCGATCAGCGCCAAGGCCGTGGACCTGGTCCGCTCATCAAAGTTTCGCGTCATAGGTAAATCTGTCCAAAGCCATCGACTGGATGCGAGCATTTTGGCGTTCGTTATCCACGACCCGTACGCAGCCTGGCTGCAGCCGGATGCATGTCCGCGGCCTCAGGTCGCCGGTTACTCTGGTGGCGGTCAGCACGCTGTGAAGGATTACCGGAAGTGGATTGCGCGGCGCTAGTCGCCCGTGGACGTTTCGAGCTCGCGCCTTGCCAGCCGCCCTGCCGCTTCTAGCCTGAAGGGCATGACCCCAAGCCCTCGCAAAATCTCGCTGGCCCAGTGCATCAAGCAAGGCAACTTCACCGTGACGATTTGGTGCGTCTCGCCGGGCGAGCGAGCCCCCTATGGCGGCGGCCCAAATGTCTGCGGCCATAAACGGGAACTGCCGATAGGCGAAGCGATCAGGCTGTTGGGGTTGGAGACAAGCCTCAGCGACCTTCGGATTCGCTGCACGGTATGCGGAGGGCGGGCCTACGATGCGCGTGGAGAGGCCACGCGCGGGTTGGTCATCGATGGGTTGGTTAGTGCGTCGGCGTCGAGACGCCACGATAACTCACGGCGACGGCATCGGCCTGAGGATGTGATAGTCTGCCGCGATGCGTTGGGGACTGGCACTCGTCATCGTCTTTGCCGCGCCTGCGCTGGCACAGTCCAGTGCTGATCAGCGCGACCGGCAAGCAATGATTTCGGAATCCATCCGCAACTATCCCGGCAAGTGTCCCTGCCCGTACAATACGGATCGCGCCGGCCGAAGCTGCGGGCAGCGTAGCGCCTCTAGCAAGCCCGGTGGCGCCTCGCCGCTATGTTACCCTGACGATATCTCTGACGCGATGCTCGAACGTTGGAGGGCGCGGCAGCGTTGAGCATCAGGCGGCCGCAGGCGGTCGGCGAGAGCCTCGACGCCTTTCGTACTGACAGCATCTTTGCGCCGGACGAGCGGATTATGCGGCAGTTCGGGAAGACATTGACGATGTTGATCAAGCTGCAGGAGTTGAGGCTGGCTGGCTCGGGCGTAGGATGACCGAGGCAGAAATCCACTTATCCAAGCCCCGGAACCTGTTCAGAGAAACCGAGCCACCTCTGACTACACGGCGGAATTCACCGGTTCTGCAGATGATCCCATTTCCGCAGACAGCCCGTACGCCTGCCTTGCGAAAATGCCGCCCCAACTTCTGGCGCCGCTCATGCGTTCCGACCCGCGCTACATTGAGACCACGTTCCAAACGCTGGAAGCTGAATACGGGTCGGTGATGAACTTCATCGAGACCGAGCTGGGGGTAACCGAAGCAGAACTCCAGTCCATCAGATCCGCCTTGCTCGAATAGTGCAGAAAACATGCGTCGGCCGGCCGCGCTCACTTCGCCGGGCGCCGGGACGTATCTGTCCGACGAGACGGAGACGGGTGGCGGGCTGAACGGTGTTCCCGATCATCACCGCGTGTGACGCGACAGTTGCGAATGGGCGCCATCAGGGTTGATGCGCTACCACCAGCTGACGAGCGGGCCTTTCCACCCGGTCAAGAGCTACGTCAGATAGCACCTTCGGGTCGCCCTTTTGCGTAAACTGAGCGCGGCATCTTTGGATGGTGGGCAGCCTAGGAAGACTGGATCGCGCTGAGGTCAATATCGGACGAACCGCACTGAGCGCAGTGAAGGCGCTCGCAAAGGCGGCGTAGTTCGATGTCGCCGCGACGTATCAGGAAGAACGACGGATCAAGGGGCGTACTTGCTCTGCACTCCTGGCATTGCACCTCAACCAGCCGGCCCGCTCCGATCAGTTCACTCAGTTTCACTGCACACCCGATACAAACGTCGTTGGCAGTTATACACAGAGCTAGCCTCAGTCAAAAGAAGCGCGCAGGCCTCCGCAGCCACGGTGCATTTCGCCGATGGGGCGAACGCAAGCCAGTCCGGACGAAAACTTGCGCCGCCGATATTCCTGCTCAAAACAGGCTGATCGCAGCGCACCGGCGATCTGCAAACTAGCCACGAGAGCGTGCTGGTCTGTTCACAGCGCGCAGCTTTACTCGGTAGAACGGGTGATCACAGCCTTCGGCCCTCGCGTGACGACCATGCCAAGGCCATCGATGACCCGGTAGCACCTCGCACCGAACTTCTGCTGCGCGCTCTCAAACCCCGTCAATGCTCTGCTGCCGGCCTCGATCCTGTCTCGCGCCACGACGGACTCCGAGAAAACCGCTTTGCTCGCCGGATCGACTGAATAGATGATGTCGTATCGAGGCATTTGTTCCGTCTCTTGCCAGACAAAGATGACGCTTTGCGCAGACAAGGCGACGCCTATCCTGCTTTGGCCTGTGATCAAATCACGGAACGATGAAATTGGATGGCCAGAACCTGGATTCGTTTGAGCACATTCTCCCGAGCATCGTGCGAACGGGTGCGCCGTTTCGAAAGCGGCAGCTGCGACGTCGTGTGCAGCTGCCGCCAACCGTCGTAGGATCGATCAGAATCCTACCGCCGCAGTGAACGAGACCGAACGGGGGGCGCCGGCGGTGTAGCGCTGGGTAAACTCGTCAAGCATGCCTCCGACATACCGCTCGTCGAGCAGGTTGTTCACGGCAAAGCCGAGTTCGAGATATTCGGCGCCGGTTGATGGAAGCTCAAGCCGATAGCGGGTCGAAAGATCGACCAGCGTATAGGCCGGGACAAACAGTGACGCCGTGTTGAAGGCGTCGCCAGCGGCCTCGCCAATACGGCGCACCTGGAGCGACCCCGTCAACGGCCCCGACACGTAGTTGAGCGCGCCGGCCAGAATGTATTCCGGCGTGCCGGCAACCTTGTAGCCTGCGCGAACCTGGCCGCCATTGCCGCCATAGCTCGCAGCATTGAAATCGGCGGTGTACTCAGCGTTGATGACGCTTGCCGAAGCATAGGCCGTCAGAGCGTCCGTGAGGTCATACTCGAGGCTTGCCTCGAAGCCTCGCGATTCCACCCCGCCCGGCACGTTGAAATACGTACCGCCCGTGCCGGCCGAGTAGTTGATGCCGGGCGCGCCGATCGCAAAGTCATTGGTGAGGAACACGATGGCGTCGTCATAGTCGATCGCATAGGCGGTCGCTGAAGCACGAAGGTTGTCGCCGACGAAGCGCAGGCCCACTTCGATGTTCTGGGCTGTCTCCGGTTGCAAGTTCGACAGGTCTGTGCCGGTCTTCTCCAGCGCCCAGTCACCGATCGCCCCGAAATTCTTCGAATAGCCTGCAAACACCTCCAGAGTGTCCGAGATTTCGTAAACAGCGCCAATCGAGGGGAGAACTTCCTGGCTGTCGCTGGATGCGGCGAGGTTGCGCGGCGCGATGAGCTGGCCCGCCGGGTTGAACTGGGCGCCTTCAATCGAGATGCCCTCGATATCGATCATGTAGTGCTGCAGACCTGCACTGATCAGCAGGTCGTCGGTAACCTGCCAATCATCGGCAATGTGGAACTTCACGAGGTCGGTCTTGAAGCTCTGGTAGAAGTCGCGGCGGTAGATGCGATCGAGTGCGATTGGTCCAAGCCGAATGTCGAGATAAGGCTTCCAGGCGCGACCAAAATCCCGGTCCAGCCGCTCGTACCAGACGCCTCCACGAATGGTGTGATCGCCAAGCTCCAGCGTGCCGTCCGCGACGATGCCCATGCGCTGGTGATAATACTCGCTATTGCGGTAGGACTGCGCCATCGGACAGACATCGACGCCTGCAGCGACACGCGGCGTGTTGTCTGCGTTCCAGCATTCTGACGAGCGCACAACGACGCCATCGAGGCCGGTGTACACCCGCTCAACGCCTCCTGCAGCGAAGGGCAACACGGCGCGGCCGGTAGGGTTGGCGCGTGTCGTGCGGATGGTCGAGCCCGCATACATAACCTGCCGCAGCGCACCGGGAGTTGCGGTGTTGACGAAGCGGGGCTCCTGGAAGGGCGGCGCGAACTCGCCTATGCCTTCGTTGATCTGGATGTACGGCGTCACGTCGACAGACAGCGCATCGTTCAACTGCCAGTCGAGCTTCAGATAACCGAACGTGTTCTCCCGCACGGCGGCCCAGGCGTCCGCCCAGTTCTCGTTGCCGCCAATGCCGGCGACGGCGGCTGGCTGGTTGGGATTCCAGAAGGAACTCGATCCGTCAGTGTTAAAGTCAGTGGCGCCAAGGAAAGCACGGGTCGATTCAATGATCGGATCATCGTCGCTGTCATTGTAGGATCCGTAAGCCGTCACGGTCAGCGGACCGAACTCGCTCACGAGTTTGCCGGCAACGTGAAATTGCTCGATGCCGGCGGCCGTCGTGCCCTTGTGCGGCCAGAGATGCGTCTTGAGATCGGAGACAGCGATCATGCCGCGCGTGTTGCCGAACAGCTCGCCGGTTTCATAGAGCGCCATGAAACGCTGGCTATCAAAATCGCCGAACGTGCCCTTCAGAACGCCGCCCTCTTCCTGCGATGGATCGCGACTGGCGTAGACGATAGTGCCCCCCAGAGCGGCAGAGGCAGGTGAGCCGACATCAGCCGTGCCCTGGTTGACCTGCACGCTCTCGACCATCTCGGTGATCATGTATTTCTGGGCTGGCGCCCCGCCGAGATAGTAGGACGCGTTGAAGAGCGGGACACCGTCCAGCGTCTGGCCGATCTTGGCGTTGCGGAGATTGACTTCGAAGCCGCGGATATTGATCGCATAGGTCCAGGGATCGTTGTTGCTGGCGTCGGCGCCGCGGATCTGCACGCCGGGCACGAGCTTGATGACGTCGATGATGTTCTGTGCGCCAGCCAGATTGGCGATGTCGTCCTCGGAGACGACGTTGTTCGCGCGGGCGACGCTTTCACCGACGATCACAACGCGGTCCACATCCGCGGCTTCAGGCGTGCTCTGGGCAAAGGCCGGTGCGGCCAGCGCCGCAAAGCCCGCGGTCGAGAGAAGAAGATGGCGTTTCATGTTTGTCCCCGATAATCCTGGCGAGTGAGCTTTCGTCATCGTGGAGCACAGGCCAGCCAGGGCGGGCCAATTCATTGTCTGCATGCCTTGCATAGACGCCGTGCGAGGGCTTTCGCCTGAATGGCGAAAGGCAGGTCAAGGACGGATCAGCGCAACCGACGGGTGAAGTAGACGGCTGACGCAAGCGTCAGGACCAGCCCCGTCGCGCTGGCGACATAGGCGCCCAGCGTAAAGAAGGCGAGCCAGTCGAGATCAGCGGCGCCGAAATTCCGATAAAGCATCAAGCCGACGCTCCCGACATAGCCCGCCGCATCGGCAACATAGATTAGGAAAGCCGCCGTCGCGATCTGGCGGGTCGCCGCAATGAGCCGGTCGAACAGCATCGCGTTGAACGGCGTATAGGCAAAATAGAGACCTGCTCCGGACAGGATCATCCAGGCAAGTGGATCCAGCCAGCCTGTCTGAAAGGCGTATGTCGACAGCCCGATCAGCAAGGCGCCCGCAGCACACACGAAGTGCATTGCGATCAGCGCGCGGCGGTTGTCGCGCACCAGCATCAGGCTACCCAGCACCAGAAGCGTTGCGACGGCCACAGGGGCTTCGCTTGCCGTGAACACGGACGACACGCCGCCCTGTCCCAACGCCGTCCAGATCTCGGCTGCGAAATTGTCGCGGAAATCACGAAACGCCGTGAAGAGAACATAGGCGGCGACAAGCAGGACAAGCCCAGGCGCATATGCCGCGAAGAAGGCGCCGCGCTCGGCCGCGTTCATCGGCCGTCTTTCGGTGCGCTCGGCAATGTCGGCCGCACTGGGTGGCGGAATGCGCTGCAGGCCCCACACCGACACTGCCAGCACTGGCAAGAACAATGCGCCTGTGGCGGCGGGCATCCACATCTCGGTGACGCCAAGATCTACCATCAACCAGACACCTACGGACTTCACCATGCCCGAGGCGATGATGAAGCTCGCACACAGCATCGCGCCGAGGAGCTCGCTGGTCCGGCGGCCCTCAATGTATCCGAACACCAGCCACCAGATCAGACCCAGCGGCAGACCGTTCAGAAACAGGGCGGCAATCTTGTAAGGCGCCGGAACGACCGCGAAGAGGAGCAGCGCCAACCATGAGAGGCCGATCAGCACCAGGATGGCCAGACCGCGACGCGCGGGAGACATCTCCGAAACAATCTTGACGCCGATGATCTTCGAAAGGGCGTAACCTGCGACCTGGGCGATGACGAGTGCGACCTTGAAATCCAGCGCCGCCGTCCAGCCCGCTACCGACTCGTAGGTCCCCGCCGTGAACGGCTTGCGGAACGCGTACATCGAGAAATAGGCTGTAAACGCCGCAAGACCGCCAAACAGCGTGACCTGCAGTTGTACCCGCCGCGTGGGCTCGCGTGCCGCCGTCACTGAAGCTGTCATTGGTCGGGGCCCATCGACAACCTTCACATCCAGACTGTGGCGATGCGCTCGCCTGGCTTCCCGCCCGCAGCGAGGCGCACATCGATCTCGGCCACAACATCGGGCAGGTCAGAGAGGGTGGCGATCACGAAGTCGGCTCCGGCCGCAGTCAACGACGCTATGGCCGGCGCCATCCGCCGTTTGCGTTCGTCCTGCGACAGCTGGGTGAAGGTCCCCTCGTCAAGACCCAGACCATTGCCTGAGCCCGCCAGGCCGACACACCAGCAACCTGCATGGCGGCCCGCCTCAATTCCCACCGGCGCATCGTCGGCGACGAGAGCAGCGGCTGCTGGCCAGACGCCAAGGTCGACAAGCGCTTTCCAGACCATCAGCGGCGCCGGCCTGCCCTGATGTGTCTCGCCAGCACACACGATGGTATCCGGCGCATAGCCCTGCGCGCGTGCGCGCTCGACAATCGCGCTCATCATGGTGCGTGTGTACCCCGTGGTGGACCCGATCCCGAGGCCTCGCGCACGCAAGACGCCTACCGCCTCCACAGCGCCGGGGATGAGCACAGCGCAACGGCTCGCCGCCGCGGCCATCGCCGGTTCGAGCGCCGTCATTATCCGATCCACGTCATGCTCCGACCAGGCGGCGCCCTTTGCCGTGCGCCATCGGGAGGCGGTTTCCGGCTCTGACAGCATAGCAGTTACGTGCTCGCGCTTGGCCATGCCCATAAAGCGGCGGATGACATCCTCGCCAATCGGGAGCCCTTCCGCGCAAAACACCTCTTCCATGGCCAGAACGGGCGCGCGCGATCCGAAATCGATCACCGTGCCCGCCCAGTCGAGAACAGCAGCCTGGAGTTTCATGGCTATGCGGCCTCCGCCAGGGTCACGTTGAGCGCGCGAGAGACGACCTGCTCGGCGATCGCAAAAGCTGTCGACATACCGGCCCCGCAAGTGATCACTGTCATGTGCACGTTGGGGCGCACTTCCTCGCTGAACCACGGCCCTTGAGGTGACGAGGCATAGACGCCGATCCAGCGTTCGACAGGCTGAGCCGGAAGTCCTGGCAACGTGTCACGCAGCGCCGCCAGCATCAGCTCATCCTTGTCCGCGGGCTGGAAGGGCGTTGGAGAGTCGCCATACTCATGCGTGTCTCCGACCACGAGCGAGCCGTCGGCGGACTGGACAGCGATAAGGTGGATGCCAGCGGCCAGCATGTCGCCCCGCTCCGCCTCGATGCGGCGGCGCAGCGCGGCCGCGGAGGGGAGCTCGGCATAGCCTTCGTAACGAATGAGGCTGAGGTCAGCCATCACGGGCGCCGGAAGCTTGACGCCCGGCGGGGCGAGACGAAGCATGTGCAACTTGCAGCGGGTGACCTGCCGCTGCGCCATTACGTTGGGGAAAAGACCATTGAGATCATCGCCCGGACAAATGAATACGGCCCCGGCGCTGAGCTCGCCGCGCGTCGTCTCGACGCGGCCTGCGTCGCATCCGACGACGTCGGCGGGATCGAGAAAGCGAACGCCGTGCGCGCGTTCGAGCCAGGATCGCAGCAGCGGGATGGCGTCACGCGCCTCAAGCCTCAGCTCATGCGGACTTTGCAGCACCGCCTCGAACGGCGACACGTCCAGGTGCGGATTTGCGCCCCGCCAGGCCTTTGCGCTTGTGAGCTGGCAGCGCTCGCCCATCTCGGTCTCGAGGAAGTCGGCGAGCACCTCGGCTGCTTCTTGCCGGTGGGCAAAGACGTTGAGACCGGTCTGGACAACGTCGATCTTCGCTTGAGATGCGACGCCGGCCCAGATGTCGCGGGCCCGCATTGCGAGTGACCACATCTCGCGACGCGCCTGGCCCGTGACTGTCACAAAGCCGAAATTGCGAATGCTGGCGCCAAGTGCGCGTTCGTGCCGGTCGACCACGGCGACAGACATCCCCGCCCGGGCCGCGGCGTAGGCATGCGCAAGACCCACAACGCCCTGCCCTACCACGACGACATCGAATTCCTGTTTCATGCCTCGCTCCCTGGTTTCCGCTTGCATGGCTGGGCCGCAACAGCGAATTCATTCGGGCCATGATGGCGATAGACGCCGCGCATGGCACGCAAATTCGTTACATGGGCATACTAGGATAATGGCTCGGAACCGGCGTCATGAGCCTTAACTTTCAGCATTTGCGCGCCTTCTACGCGGTCGCCAGCGATCGCAGCGTCACACGCGCGGCCAGCAGGCTTGGCGTGTCGCAGCCGACGCTGTCAAAACAGGTCAAGGCGCTGGAAGACCGCTATCAGGTCAAGCTCATCGAAGGCGCCCGGCCGCCGCTCGGGCTTACCGCCGCCGGCCAGGCGCTGTTCGAGCGTGCACGGACGCTGTTTGATGTGTCGTCCGATATAGAGGCGCTGCTGGGCGAGACGCCGCCAGAACAGGGCGGTCTGATCCGGGTCGGCACTGACTCGCCGCCCTATGCAGCAGACCTGATCGCGGCCTACCAGCAGGATTCACCAGCACTCGATTTCAAGGTCACGATTGCAAACGCCCGCGAGACGAACGAGCTGCTGATGGCGGCCTCTGTCGATATCGCCGTTGTATGCGAGCCGATCGGCGACAATGAATACACCTACCAGCCCCTGTACGAGGATGAGCTGATCGCAGTCGTTCCGGTCGGGTGGAAAGTGCCCCATGAGGGGCGTTTCGAGCTGAACTGCCTTGCCCACCAGATCCTGCTTGTGCGCGAGCCGACGTCCCGAACACGGGCGACGATGAACCGTGTCCTGGAAGCGGCCAATGTCGCGACCGGCCGTGTCATGGAGTTTCACACGCGCGAGATGCTGCGGGAGGCAGTGGCGCAGGGCATCGGTGTTACTTTCATGTTTGCGCGGGAGTGCCCTCCCGATGACAGGCTGTTGCGGCTGCCACTCGACCTTCGGACCCCAGCGGCCTGGATCACAGGCTATATCGCCTGTCGCAGTGAACGGCGCAGGCATCCGGCTATCCGAAAGGCGTTCGATATCGCCGCGATCATGGCAAAGCTCAACAACACGCCGCAGCGGCTTTCGGCGTGACGCCCGCAGCCTGCGCCTCGCACACTCTCGGGCGGTGTTCGTGAATGACCCGATCGACGGGGTTCGGGTCGCGATGTCTCGAATTGGCCAACAATAGAGAGCCCGCCACTCGCTTTCCTAAGGCAGGGCCGCTTGTGCGTCGCCAGTCGTCCCCCACGCTGGCTCACAGTCCTATTCGGCCTTACCGGATCAAGGCTCTTTCGACCTCATGATCAGCTCCTGTGAACACTCCGCCCAGGCTCCACGGTCAGGCTGCCTCGATTTCGATACGGTTGATCTCATCGCCGACTAGTCGCCGATAAAGCCCATGAGGGCGCTGGACGAGGTCAGAGTGCTTGCCCTCTTCCACGATCCTTCCACCGTCGAACACCATGATGCGGTCAGCCTTTCGCACCGTCGAGAGGCGATGAGCGATGATCACCGTCGTTCGCCCCTCCATCAGTTCCTGCATGGCCTCCTGGATCATTCTCTCCGTGAGCGTGTCCAGACTGGCCGTTGCCTCGTCAAACACAACGATTGGCGCATTCGACAGGAAGGCGCGGGCGATCGCGACGCGCTGGCGTTCGCCCCCTGACAGCTTCAGTCCGCGTTCGCCAACCAGCGTGCCATACCCGTTCGGTGAGGCCATGATGAAGTCGTGCGCGCGCGCCTTGCGAGCGGCCGCAATGATCTCCGCTTCGGTCGATTCCGGGCGCCCGTAGGCGATATTCTCTGCCAGGGTCCGATGGAACAGTGCTGGCTCCTGCGGCACGATCGCCACCTGTCGCCTCAGGCTCGCCTGCTCGACGCTGCCGATGTTGACGCCGTCGATCCGAATCTCGCCGGCTTCGATATCGTAAAGTCGCTGCAACAGCTTCACGAATGTGGATTTACCGGAGCCCGTGGCGCCGACAAGCGCGACGTGCTCGCCAGCTTCGATCCGCAGTGACAACTGCTCAAACAGGGGTGTGCGGAGGCCGTAACGGAATGTGACCCCTTCGAATACGATGGCGCCCCGCGCCGCCGGCATGGGTTGCGGCTGCGCCGGATCGGACACATCAAATGGCGCGGTCAGAAAATCCATGGTTTCGCCGAATTCCCCGAACGCGCGCTGAAGCATCCGGATGTCCCCCCCGATCCCACGCAATTGACCACCCAGTTGAAGGATCGCAGCGATGGCAAAGCCAAGGTCGGCGGGCGTCACCCCGCCATCTCCCGCAAACACCACCAGTGTCGCAAGGACACTGGTCTGCAGGACGGCCCACAATCCCAGCTGTACGGTTTGCATGAGGCTGGTCCGGTCCATCGAGACCGTCGCCTTGCTGCTCCACCGCTCGGCCGCCTCGGCGAGACGGCTCTCTTCTCGCGTTTCGGCCCCAAAGGCCTTCACAGCGGAGTTGTTGGCGATCGCATCGGCGATGGCCCCTGTGAGATCGGCTTCCAATCTCGCCGAGACGACGTTGGCCGGCCGCACCCATCGCGCCGCGAGCTCAAAGCTGACCCAGAGATAGACGGCCGACACAAGAAAGAACACGGCGCCTGCAACCGGAAGCCGGATCGAGACAAGCGTTCCGATGACGAGAATCATCAGGAGAGGTGTTGCCATCCGGCTGAAGATGACGACGCCGATTGCGTCGATCGCCCAGCGTGCGCGTGACAGCCTGTGAACGGTAGCGCCGGCGAAGGTGTCGCCATGCCATGCGCTCGAAAATCGCTGCACGCGCGAGAATGCCTCCGCCTGCAAGGCGTTCATGGAATTGATGCTGACCCGGTTCCAGACGATGTCGAAGCTGAGGCGCAGAAAGGCATGGCAAACGAGCGCTGCCCCTCCCGCAAGTAGCCAGCCGATCGCAAGCGCGGCGTTGCTTGCCGCCGGCGCGGCGACAGCGCCGATCACGCCTCCCAGCGCGAGGGAAATCGTAACATCAGCGAGTGCGACCGCAGCGATCAGGCCGACGACGACCCAGGTCCTGCCCGGCCGCGCAAACCAGAAGCGTGCGCAGGTGAGCAGGATCGCGCGCCAGCCCGCCTGCCGTTTCTCGAAATTGCCAGTCTGGCTCATCTGCAGTCCAACTCCGCAACAATGACAGGGTGATCGCTCAATCCGGAGCCGGCGAGTTCGACCTCGCGGCGCAGGCAAGTCACGCGACGCAGGGGATCGAAAACGAGGACATGATCGATTGCACCGCCCTCAAGGAGCGCAGCTGCGCTTGCGCCAGGTTGCTCACGCGCAGCGTGACACGACCTGTCCATGTCAGGATCGTCGAAAAGAGGCGACAGGCTTGGCGACCACGAAACTGCATTCAGATCACCAGCAATGATGATCGGGTCTTTCCAGTTGCTTCGTGCGAATGAAAGTGTTTCGCGCGCCTGCGTGCTGCGTACTTCCAACGCCGCAGTGTCGCGAAGGTGGGTCAGATGAACGTTGACGACCCGAATCCGCTGGTTGCCGAGCTCAAGATCGGCGCGCAACACCAGCCGTTCGCCGTCGCGCGGATCCGGCGAAAGTGGGGCAAACGCGACATCGAGGGGCGCCTCGCGGGTCAGGATCGCCAGATCGGCGCGGGACAACACTTCGGTTCCATCCGTTGACCGCACCTTTTCCCGCATCGGCGCCCGAGAAACATGAAGGCCGAGGGCGCGCGCCACGCAGGCCGCCGTGTCGGCATTGATTGCGGGGGCGTAGAAGCACTCCTGCAGGACGATGACATCCAGTTCAAGACGCGCGAGCGCTGCGCCGATCGCGTCGATGCGGGTCAAGTAGTCGCCTTCGTTCTTCCAGGTATTGAAGGTTGCGATCCTCATCCTTGCTCACGCGGCCCGTCGGCCAGCGACCCAGACGCCGCGCACGACGGGAAGCCCGCCCGCGAGACGTACCCGGATGAGGTCAGCACGCTTGTCGATGGCAATTTCGCCCCGGTCGTCGAGTCCCACAGCCCTTGCAGGCGCTGCGGACACGGCCGCGAACGCCGCGGGAAGCCCCCAGCCAAATGGCTCGCCTGCAAGGATGAATGCGGATTCAACGAGGCTGCGGGGAACGTAGTCGGAGGCGAGCCCGTCGAGCATGTCCGCTGTCGCAGCCTCGGCTGCTGAAAGATTTCCGGAATAGGATCCGCCCCGCACCAGATTCGGGCCGCCCATGATGACGCTCATGCCGAGTTCACGTGAACGCTTTGCAGCCTCTGGCGTAACGGGAAACTCGGCAATCGTCGCACCCGCAGCGGCGGCGGCTTCGACATGGCTTTCTGTTTCGTCGTCGTGAGCTGCGATGGGGGCGCCGATGCTTCTTGCACCTTCAGCGACATGAGCCCGGTTTGGCGCGACGTTGCGCGCCTGCCGTTCGTGCTGCGCATTCATGCGAGCTGCGATGTCGGCTTCGGAGACGCCTTCCCTCCTCCAGACGCGGTCGAGAAAGCGATCGAGATTCATGTACTGGCGTTGCCCAGGCGTATGGTCCATCAGCGAGACAAGGCCGGTCATCGGGTGCAGATGGGCCCTGTTGAAATGGTCCTGCAGCACGTCGGATGGCAGTTCGCAGCGCCAGTGGATCCGATGGTCTGCACGCAGCGCGCCTGCATCGCGCGCCGACAGGAGTCCGGCGACCAGGCGATCAAGGTTCTCGGTGGATCGCGATTCGGATTGGCCGAACGAACCAAGCGAGAGCGAATCGAAAACAGTCGTCACGCCCACCGACAGGCAGGCGCCATCATGTGTGATCGCGGCAGAGACCGGATTCCAGTCGATGCCCGGCCTTGGAAAGAAGTGCTTTTCCAGACAGTCGGTATGCAGATCCACAATGCCGGGGGCGAGGAAGTCGCCGTCAAGATCTTCGCCAGGCGCATCGCCCGATCGCATGGCCGGGTCGATCGCTGCGATCACACCCTCGCGCAACGCGATGTCGCCGCGAACGACCTCATCGCCCAGTACGATGCTTGCATTCCTGAGAACCACTTCCATCTTCTCGCCCTGTGTTGTTGCCGGCCCAGCCTCGTCCGGCGCCAGTGTTCGTTCGCGTGCTGCTGCGATCAGCTTGCCTCGGGCTCGATGACAATCTCCACCCTGTCGGAGGCCATTCGTGCATCGCCATACTCGAGCGGTCGGTCGAGGCCGTCGTGATTGATCGATTGCGTGATCAGCAGCGGCACGTGTCGAGGAAGCCCGAGCAGCTCGCTCTCGCGGGGCGTTGGCAATCGCGAGACGATGCGCGTCTGCACCCGGACGTAATCAGGTATGCCGAGCTCCAGCAGCGCTTTCGTGATCGAGCCGTACTTCGGGTAGACATCGGGAAACTGCGGCAGCCGCTCATGGCTGAAGTGATGCAGCCCGATGCCAACCGGCAGGTCGTTCACATAGCCAAGCCGCTCCAGAACCACGACGGGATCACCAAGATGTATTCCAAGCGCGCGCGCAACCGCGGGCTCAGCCGGCTGTACATCGAGCGACAGCGTATCATGCCGGTGCGTCGCTTCTGCATGGCGCGCGAACTCGCCGAAGCGTGTGCGCTTGCGGATGTGAAACTGCAGGCTTGGACGTCGCACAAAGCTGCCGCGACCCTGGGTCGATTCAACCAGGCCTTTCGCCTGCAGATGTGAGAGCGCACGCCGTACCGTGTGGCGATTGACCATGTATCGGCGGCCAAGTGCGTATTCGGTCGGAAGTCGATCACCGGGGGCGAGCGCACGATTTCGAATACTGGACTCGATTTCATTTGCGATATCAGCCCAGCTTGCTGTCTTCAAAATGCTCATTTCTACGTATACTTGCTCTATACTTCATTGTGGACAAGTTATATTGACTACATAAAACCTTCATAACTGATCAGTTGCTCGCAATACTTATTTTAACTACACAATATTTGGAACGTAAGGCAATACGCAGTTCAATCGGCCAGCTCACAGGTGGTGATTTGCCTGAACTTGTTGAGACTTCTGGTGAGGCGACCCGGCAGCGCGACCTCAGCCTGCTGGCCAAGGCGCGGCCCGATGATGTGCTGGCCGCCTTCGCCTCCCTGCCGGATCGACCCGCATCCACTTTCCTGAGGCCGCCGGAAACCGGCATGGTCATGACGCGCGGGCGGGTCGGCGGATCTGGCGCCCCGTTCAACCTCGGCGAGATGACCGTCAGCCGCGCCGTTGTCCGGCTTGAGGATGGCGAGGTCGGCGTTGGCTATGTGGCTGGACGCAACAAGCGGCATGCAGAGATAGCGGCCATTGTCGATGCAATGCTGCAATCGGGGCGGTGGCGCGACATGGCGCGGTCGATGGTGATCGAGCCTCTTGCAGCGAGCGCGGCGGAGCGCCGTGCCACGGCTTCCAGAAAGGCCGCCGCTACGCGCGTGGAATTCTTCACGATGGTGCGGGACAGGAAATCCTGAGCATGTCAGCAGCTCCCAATCTTGCCGGCCTTCGCCCTGGACTTGCCGACGCTTCGCTCGACAGTCAGAGAATCTTCCGTCGCATCATGGAAGCTACGGCTCGTCCCGGCCTGTCGCAGATCATTCTGTCGGCGCCTCAGCCACCGCAGGGACTGAGCCCCGCAGCAGGCGCAGTCCTGCTCACGCTCGCTGATGTCGACACGCCGCTCTGGCTTGATCCAGGTCTCGTGGCGACTGAGGCTGAAGCCTGGCTTCGGTTTCATTGCGGCTGCCAGATCACATCGGATCCGTCAGCCGCGGCATTCGCGCTTGTGTCCGATCCCGGGTCGATGCCACAGCTTTCGGCCTTCAACCAGGGCGAGGCCAAATATCCTGATCGCGCCACCACGCTGATAATCGACATTATCGGCTTGAGAGGCGGACCAGCGGTTGTGCTGCGTGGCCCGGGCATCGAGAACGAAGCGGTCATTTCACCGCACGGACTTCCCGCCGCCTTCTGGTCCCAGCGTGCTGATGTGGTCTCGCGCTTCCAGTTCGGCATTGATCTCGTGATGTGCGCGGGTAGCGAGATTCTGGCGATTCCGAGAACCACCCGGACTGCAGGCGGGGAGTCCTGACCTCATGGCTTATGTTGCTGTAAAGGGTGGCGAGCGTGCAATCTCCAACGCGCATGCGTTGCTGGCGGAAGAGCGTCGCGGGGATCCGGCCGTAGCCGAGATTTCAGTTGCACAGATCAGTCAGCAAATGTCGCTCGCCGTCGATCGCGTCATGTCGGAAGGGTCGTGCTATGACCCGGAACTGGCGGCGCTCGCCATCAAGCAGGCGCGTGGCGACCTGCCAGAGGCGATCTTTCTCCTGCGTGCGTATCGCACGACGCTGCCCCGCTTCGGTTTTTCAGCGCCCATCGAGACGGCTGACATGGCGGTGCGTCGCCGGGTTTCAGCAGCCTTCAAGGACATCCCAGGCGGCCAGGTTCTGGGGCCGACCTTC
>SXGS01689626.1_pt1 | contig 17660 bp, 17 predicted proteins | sample 3174681 | NCBI WGS metagenome assembly SXGS01 (sample SAMN11356861, study PRJNA531348) | freshwater metagenome | isolation source: freshwater sample F1-80 | place: China: Fuxian Lake, Yuxi | collected 2017-12-25 | reverse complement strand
TCCAGTTATGGAAGTACTCGTGCGCAATCACCGATTCGATGCCGTCATAGTCGGCATCGGTGGCCGTGGCGGCGTCGGCCAATACGTACTTCGTATTGAAGACGTTCAGGCCTTTGTTTTCCATCGCACCCATGTGGAAATCGCCGACGGCGACGATCATGTACTGGTCCAGGTCGAGTTCCAGACCGTAGCGCGCTTCGTCCCAGCGGATCGAATGAATCAGCGAATCCATCGCATGCTGTGTCTTGGGCAAATCACGCGGTTCCACATAGATCTGCAGCAATTTCTTTTTGTCGCGCCGCGTCTTGATGGTTTCTTCGAGCTTGGCCAGGTTGCCTGCCACCAGCGCGAACAGGTAGGAAGGCTTGCGGAACGGATCGACCCATTTGGCCATGTGCCGGCCGTCACCGAGGTTCTTGCGCGCGACGCAGTTGCCATTTGAGAGCAGCACCGGCACCTTGGCCTTGTCGGCAATCAGGGTCACGGTGTAAAGCGCCATGACATCCGGCCGGTCCGGGAAGTAGGTGATCTTGCGGAACCCCTCTGCCTCGCACTGGGTGAAGTAATTGCCGTTCGAGACATACAGGCCCATCAACGAGGTGTTGGCGGCCGGGGCGATGCGGGTCTTGATCTCGAGCACGAAGCGTTCGGGTACTCGGCGCAGAGTCAGGGAGGTGGCGGTCTGCGCAAAATCCGGTGCACCCAGCGGCGCGCCGTCGATGGCGACAGCCAGCAACTCCAGCGCTTCACCGTCGAGCACCAGTGCGGCGCCATCCGTGCGTGCCGGGTTGCGCTGCATGGTGATGCGTGACGAGACCACCGTGGCATGCGGATCGAGTTCGAAGGTGAGTTCGACACTGTCGATCAGGCACACCGGCGGCTGATAGTCGGAAAGGAGGATGCTTTGCGGTGCGGGATTGTCCATGGGGTCAGCCTGGTTGGCACAGTGATGCCGAGCGAACGATTATCGCAAAGGACGCGCTTGCCCCCAGATTGGAGGGGCAGGCCGCCGGGTGCAACCTGAAAGGAGGTTTAGCCCAGAAGGGCTTTGATGCCGGCGTGGGCCACCTGCGCATCCTCAGTGGATTTGACCCCGGAGACACCGATGGCACCCACGCACTGGCCATCGACCATGATCGGTACGCCGCCTTCGAGCATGGCGCCGCGCATCGCGGTGGCGCCGACGGCCGAGAGGAACGAAGTGCGGCCGCCATTGATCATTTCTTCGTAGGCGCGGGTTTCCTTGCGGCCGAATGCGGCCATGCGCGCCTTGGCAGGGCCGATCTCGGAACTGGCGGGGGCGGCATTGTTCAGACGTTCGAACCGCAGGAGATGCCCGCCGTCATCCACGATCGCGAAACTGACGGCCCATTGGTGGGCATTGGCTTCCCTGGCGCAGGCGGCGGCAATCTTGGCGCAGTCTTCGTGGGTGAGATAGGGTTTGGTTTTCATCGCGACGGCAATCACATAAAGGAGGGGGAGGGAGACTGACCTGGATTATGACAAGCAATATCAAGCCTGGCGGCGGCGCTGGCGTGCGGCCAGCCACTCGCGCACGGCCACATAGACGGCGGGCAACCCGGGGATGATGATCAGCGCCAGGATGATTTTGGTCAGGTTCTGGCTCACCCACGGGATGTTGCCGAACCAGTAGCCGGCGATGGTGAGCGAGGCCACCCAGAAGATGCCGCCCGAAATGTTGTACAGCGCAAAGCGCGAGTAGTCCATGCGGGCCGCACCGGCCACGAACGGGGCAAAGGTACGCAGGAACGGCAGAAAGCGTGCAATCACGATGGTCTTGCCGCCATGACGCTCGTAGAACGCGTGGGTCTGATCGAACAGGCGCTTGTTGAACCAGCGCGAATCCTCCCAGGAAAACACCTTGTCACCAAAGTAGCGCCCAACCGCATAGTTGACGGCATCGCCGAGGATTGCGGCCACCGAGAGCAGCACGATCACCGTGCTGACATCCATGTCTCCCTTGGCGGCGAAGGCGCCGGCCACAAAGAGCAGGGAATCGCCGGGCAGGAAGGGCATGATCACCAGTCCGGTTTCCACAAACACGATGGCAAACAGGATGCCGTAAATCCACATGCCGTAGTCGCGAATCAGCTCTGCCAGGTGAGCGTCAATGTGGATGATGAAATCAACGAGGTACAGGAGGAGTTCCACGGCGGGCTCGGCAGGGTGGGTGGGGAAGGGCAGCATGCAGTGCGCGCGGCGGACCGCCGGCGCGGGCGCATGATACCTGACCGCTATAATTTCCCGATGACACCGGCCTCAGTTGCACCCACCGCGGCACCAACGACGGCAGCTGCAACCGCCGCGCGCGTGATCCGGCCCCTGCCGGACCAGCTGATCAGCCAGATCGCCGCGGGCGAAGTGGTCGAACGGCCCGCATCGGTGTTGAAGGAAGTGTTGGAGAACGCGCTGGATGCCGGCGCCACTTCCATCGACATCAAGCTGGAAGCCGGCGGCGTCAAAAAACTGCGCGTCGCGGATGACGGCAGCGGCATTGCGCGCGACCAGCTGATGCTGGCGCTGGCCCGCCATGCCACCTCAAAAATTGCCTCGCTTGCCGATCTGGAGAACGTCGCCTCGCTCGGATTTCGCGGCGAGGCACTGGCGTCGATCGCTTCGGTGTCGCGCCTCACCCTGACCAGCCGCACCGTGGGCGGCGACAAGGCTTATGCGCTGGAGGGCACTTCGAACGAACCGCGTCCGGCCGCTCTCGCGGAAGGCTCCGTGGTTGAAGTCGAAGAGTTGTTTGGCAACGTGCCGGCAAGGCGCAAGTTCCTTAAAAGCGAGCAGACCGAGTTTGCCCACTGCGCAGAAGTGGTGCGGCGGATCGCTTTGTCGCGGCCGGACGTTGCATTTACGCTGGTGCACAACGGCCGCGTTTCCCTGCACCTCAAGAGCGAATCCGGCGCGGAGCGCATTGCCCATGTGCTGGGCGACGAGTTTGCGGCAGGCGCGCGCCGCATCGACGCGGTGGCCGGTCCGCTGACGCTGACCGGGCTGATCGGCAACCCCGCCGACGCCAAAGCCAGCCGCGATGCGCAATACTTTTTTGTCAATGGCCGCTTTGTGCGCGACAAGGTGCTGCAGCACGCCGTGCGTGCAGCCTATGCTGACGTGTTGCATGGCGACCGCCAGCCGGCCTACGTGCTCAGGCTTGATCTGCCGCCTGCCGGGGTGGATGTGAATGTGCATCCAGCGAAAACGGAAGTGCGCTTTCGCGACAGCCAGTCGATTCACCAGTACGTGATGCGCGCAGTACGTGCTGCTTTGGCGGGGAGCGCGGCCGAAATGCCAATACCCGATGCCGCCAGAACCGTTGGCGCCCAGGGGTTTCAGGCAGGAGTGATGCCGAAAATGGCTCCCACCAACGATTTTCGGCCGATACCCCTGTTCACCTCTGCCCCCCCCGGAGCAGGGCAACCTCAGCAAACGGCCGCGTACTACGCCTTGTTCGCCAATCCCGCAGCCGCCCCGAGTGCAATGGAGGCGCCGGCAGCATCCTATGTGCCGGCACCCCTGCCGGAAGGGGACCTACCGCTGGGGCACGCGCTGGCCCAACTGCACGGGGTGTACATCCTGGCGCAGAACCAGGCCGGCCTGGTTCTGGTGGACATGCATGCGGCGCACGAGCGCATTCTCTACGAAAACTTCAAATCCCAGTTGGCGTCGCAGCGCATTGCTGCCCAGCCCTTGCTGATTCCGGTCACGTTCAACGCCGAGCGCATCGAAGTGGCGACCGCACAGGATTACGCCGATGCCCTGGAAGCGCTGGGCTTTGAGTTGTCGGCCTTGTCCGAAACCACGCTGGCCGTGCGCGCGGTGCCGGCGCTGCTGGCCGATGCTGACGCCAAGACTCTGGCGCGGGATGTATTGCGTGAATTGCAGGAAGTCGGCTCCGGCGAGGTATTGACCCGCCATCGCGATGAACTGCTTTCCACCATGGCCTGCCATGCTGCCGTGCGCGCCAACCGCCGCTTGAGCCTGCCGGAAATGGATGCATTGCTGCGGCAGATGGAAGCCACCGAGCGCAGCGGGCAGTGTAACCATGGCCGCCCGACCTGGTATCAGTTCGGCCTCACCGATCTCGACAAACTGTTCATGAGGGGTAGATAAGTGATCCGCTGCGTTTTGTTCGACCTGGATGGCACTCTGGCCGACACGGCGCCGGATCTTGCCGGTGCCCTGAACAAGATGCGCACGGACCGCGGCCTTGTGCCACTGCCGCTGGAACCGCTGCGCCGCATGGCCTCAAGCGGTGCGCGTGGTCTCGTTGGTGTCGGGTTCGGCTTGAAGCCGGGTGATGCTGATTACGAAGCGCACCGGGTCGAGTTTCTTGACAACTACGAACGCGCCCTCTGTGTCCACACACGGCTCTTTGACGGCGTGGATGGGTTGCTGGTGTCGATCGAATCACGTGGCTTGAAGTGGGGCGTGGTCACCAACAAGGCGCGGCGCTTCACCGATCCGCTGAGTCTGGCGATCGGCTTTACTGGCCGCGCCGCTTGCGTGGTCTCGGGTGATACCACCCCGCATGCCAAGCCGCACCCGGCGCCCCTGCTGCATGCGGCCGAAGTCTCGGGTGTGGCACCTGCGCACTGCATTTACGTCGGTGACGATCTGCGTGACATCCAGGCTGGCAAGGCAGCGGCGATGAAAACGCTGGCGGTGACCTGGGGTTATCTGGGGGATACCGATCCGCCTGAGCACTGGGGTGCCCACGCGGTGATTGCGCGACCCGCACAGGTTATGGACCACGTATAGCCATGCCTGTGCGGGCCATTCGGGTGCTGGCTTTTGCCGCGCTGAAGGAGCCGGACCCTACTACCAAGGTGGCACTGACGCAGTCGGCCTGGCGCGAGTTCATGGCCGGCAACGCGTTAGTAGATACGGCTCCCGCATTCGCGGTCGAGGTGCCGGGGCGCCCGCTGCGGCCGGAACTGCTGCATCCGTCCAAGGTGCCGCGGCGCGGCCTGGGTTCCACCGCCGGCCGGGCTGCGTTGATCCATGCAGTGGCGCACATCGAATTCAATGCCATCAACTTGGCGCTCGATGCGGTGTGCCGCTTTGCCGGCATGCCGGATGATTTCTACCTCGACTGGCTTACCGTTGCGAAGGAAGAGGCCTATCACTTCACGCTGCTGGCCGACCACTTGGCGCAAGCCTACGCGCAACACTACGGCGCATTTCCGGCGCACAACGGCTTCTGGGAAATGGCCGAAAAGACGCGCGACGACGTGCTGGTGCGCATGGCGCTGGTGCCGCGGATCCTGGAAGCGCGCGGGCTGGATGTCACGCCCGGCATCCGGGACAAGCTGGCGCATCATGGCGATGCCGCCGCAACGGCCATCCTGGACATCATCCTGCGCGATGAGGTGGGGCACGTGGCAATCGGAAACCGTTGGTACACAAGGCTTTGCGCCGAACGGGGCCTGGCGCCGCTGGAAACCTTTCAGAACCTGATGCGCCAGTACAACGCCCCGGCGATTCATCCACCGTTCAACCACGCAGCTCGGTTGGCGGGAGGGTTTACATCGAACGAGCTGGATTGGCTGGAGAGCGGTGCTGGCAATGCGCGGGAGGCGCCTTAGCCATCGTTCTCGCAGCGAGGCCTCTGCGCGCTAAACTTGATCTGTCCAGCGTCACAGAGTTGTGACGCCAAACCTTTCTCGAAAGCTGCAGATGCATGATCTGATCATCCGCAATGGCACCGTGATTGACGGCACCAATGCCCCGCGCCGCCGGGCTGACGTGGGTGTGACGGCTGGCAAGGTGATTGAGATTGGCAGCATCGGCGGCAGCGGCCGTGAGGAACTCGACGCGCAGGGATGCATCGTGGCACCCGGCTTCATCGATGCCCACACCCATGATGATCTGGCGGTGCTGGCCGAACCGGACATGACGCCAAAGATTTCACAGGGTGTGACCACCTGCGTGTGCGGCAATTGCGGCGTGAGTGCGGCGCCGATTCCTGATGGCATGCTCCCGGAACCGCTCAACCTGGTGGCGCTGGCGAACCTGCCGCGCTTTCGCCACACCCGTGATTACCTGGAGGCGCTGCGCGGCCAGGCTCTGGCGGTCAACGTCGTGCCCCTTCTCGGGCATTCGGCCCTGCGCGCCAGCGTGATGGGCGACGTATTTCGTCCGGCCACATCCGCCGAGGTGGAGGCCATGCGTTCGCTGGCAGAAGATGCCCTGCGCCAGGGCTTCCACGGTGTTTCCACCGGCACGTTCTACGGCTCGGCCGCGCAGGCTTCCACTGAAGAGATCATCAGCGTATGCGCGCCGCTCAAGACGCTGGGCGGCGTGTTCACTACCCACATGCGTGACGAGAGCGACGACGTGCTGCGCTCGATCGAGGAAACCGCCGCCATTGGCCGGGCGCTGGGTGTCAAGGCGATCATTTCGCACCACAAGGTGGTGGGGGTGCAAAACTACGGGCGTTCCAGCGAGACCTTGAAGCGCATCGCCGAACTGCAAGCGCAGCAGGCGATTGGCCTGGATTGCTATCCGTACTCGGCGTCGTCCACCGTATTGCGGCCAGACCGTGTCAAGATTGCCGAGAAAACCGTGATCACCGTGTGCAAGCCGCATCCGGAGTTTGCCGGCCGGGAAGTGGGCGAACTGGCGCGCGAGCTGGGCAAGACGATTGACGAGATGTGCGCCATGCTGCAGCCGGCCGGCGCGACTTATTTCATGATGCACGAGGCGGATGTCGAACGCATCCTCCAGTATCCGGAAACGATGATCGGCTCCGACGGCCTGCCGATGCAGGAGAAGCCGCATCCACGCGGGTGGGGCACCTTCCCACGCGTGCTGGGGCACTATTGCCGCAACCGCGGCCTGTTTTCGCTGGAGACGGCGGTGTACAAGATGACGGGCTTGACGGCGCGCGCGTTCAAGCTGCACGATCGCGGCACCCTGACGCCTGGCAAGGCCGCCGACATCACCATCTTTGATGCCGACGCGGTGATCGATAACGCCACTTTTGATGCCCCTACGCGGCCCGGCACCGGGATTGAATGCGTGATCGTCAATGGCACCATCGCGTGGCGCAATGGCGCGCATTTGGCTAGAACCGGACAACTATTACCCAGAGGAGTGTGACCCATGTTTCACCAAGCCATTCGCCTGATCACCCTGTGCCTCGCATGCTTTGCCCTCACCGGCACGGCATGGAGCCAATATCCGGACAAGCCGATCCGCTTCATCGTGCCCTATGCTGCCGGCAGCTCACCCGATGCCATCTGCCGCCTGCTCGGGGCCGAGATGTCCAAGCAGATCGGCCGTCCGTTCGTGATCGACAACAAGCCTGGTGCCTCCGCCATGATCGGTACCGAGCTTGCCGCGCGCGCTGCGCCGGATGGCTACACCATCGTCTATGCCAATGTCGGCACGCTGGCGATCAACCCCGGTTTGTTCTCCAAGCTTCCCTACAACCCGGAGAAGGATCTGGCCCCAGTGGGTCTGATGGGCTTTGTGCAGAACGGCCTCCTGGTGCGCAATGACCTGCCGGTGAAGTCGGTCAAGGAGTTGATCGACTACGCGAAGAAGAATCCGGGCAGACTCTCCATGGCCTCCTCGGGCAATGGCACCACCGGCCATTTGGGTGGTGAACTGTTCAAGTCCATGACGGGAACTTTCATGGTGCACGTGCCCTATCGTGGTGGTGCACCGGCCCATACGGATTTGATGGGCGGGCAGGTTGATCTCATGTTCGATAACCTGGTTACCGCACTGCCGCTGGCGCGTGCCGGCAAGCTGCGCATGCTGGCCGTGTCGGGCTCCAAGCGTTCACCCCTGGCACCCGACATGCCGACCATTGACGAGCTGGGCGTCAAGGGCTACGAAACCCTCGCCTGGGGCGGGGTGGCCGTGCCGGCAGGCACGCCGCGCGAGATCATTCTGAGGCTCAATGCCGAACTCAACAAGGCACTGGAAAGCCCGACGGTGAAAGCCGGTTACGCCACCATGGCGTTTGAAGTGATGCCCGGTCCCCCGGAGGCACTCGCTAATCTGGCGCGCAGCGAAACGCCCAAATGGGCAGCAGTGATCAAGCGGGCAGGGGCCAAGGCGGACTAAGGCGTGACCGCTTTGCTTTGAGCGGGTCAGGCGGGTGAGCCCGTCGGCCAGACTCCGCCGGCCAGTTGCGTACACGTTGAGGCCGCTTGCCGCAGTGCTCTCTCGTTTTTCGCCGCGGCCGCGCGCATGCGATGGGTGGGACCTGCAACCAGCAACGCGCCGGCCACGCTGCCATCAGCGGTGTAAATCGGGGAGGCCATCGCGCAGGCGCCGGTGACGCGCTCTTCGTTGCTGTGGGCAATGCCGGTGCGCCGGATCTTGCCCATCTCCGTTGACAGCGCGGCGGCGCTGGTCAGCGTGGTGGCAGTGAATTTCTCCCGACGTGTCGCTTTCAGGTAAGCCTAGAGCCGAACCGGGGGAAAATGCGCAAGCAGCACCTTGCCCATGGCGGTGCAATACAGTTCGCGCCGCTCACCCACGGCGACGGCGTAGCGAATCGAGTTGTGGCTCTCGATCCTGTCCAGATAAACCGCCATGTCGCCTTCCGGTGCGAAACAACCGAGCACGGCGGTTTCGCCCGTGGCCTCGACCAGCTTGGCCAGTGCGGGCCGCGCCAGAAGTGCCAGGTCCTCACCGGCCGCTGCGCGCAGCGCAAGGCTGCGCACGCGCGGGCCCAGCCGATAGCGCCCGGCCTGGTCGCGTAACAGGCAACCTTCCTCGGTCAATCCCTGCAGCAGCCCCACCAGGCTGGTCTTGGGCGCGTCCGTATGGCGTGCCAGCTAGGAAAGGGTGGCGCCGGACCGGATCGCCGACACGGCTTCCAGGATGGCGATGATGCGGCCGACGGACTGCGGCCCGGAACGTGGTTCCGGATGCGAGTGGTGCGTAGTCGGATCTGGCAGGGGTTTTTTCGGGCTGTGCGCATATGGGTATTTTGTACGAAAATGCATGATACGATAACCGCAGGTGGGGCGCGGGCGCCGCGCAGGAACGGGAGGGCAAGGCAGGTGCTGAACTACGCGAAAGTAAGCAATTGGCAGTCCGGCGATGTGCGGCACGCCTACACGGCCAAGGACGCCCAGCTGTATGCGCTCGGTGTGGGCATGGGCCAGGATCCGCTGGACCGGCAGCAGTTGCGCTATGTGGTCGAGTCGAATGCCTTGCGCGTGCTGCCGAGCATGGCCGCCGTGCTGGCGTCGCCCGGCTTCTGGATGCGCAATGACCCGGAGGTCGGGATCGACCACGTCCGCCTGGTCCATGGCGAGCAGTCCGTTACCCTGCACCAGCCGCTGCCTGCGGGAGGCACGGTGGTGGGCCGGACGCGGGTAACCCGCGTCGTCGACAAGGGCGCCGGCAAGGGCGCGCTGGTGCATACCGAGAAAACGATTGCTGACGCAGACACCGGAACCTTGCTTGCAACGTGCGAATCAGTGGTGTTTTGCCGAGGTGACGGCGGGTTTTCCTCACAGGGCGGCGGCGATCCGCCCGTGGCGGCGCCACCGCCGACACCCGATGTCGATCCCGAATGGGCAATCGAATTGCCGACACGTCCGGAAGCGGCGCTTATTTACCGCCTCTCCGGGGACATCAATCCGCTGCACGCCGACCCGGATGTCGCGGCCCAGGCCGGTTTTCCCCGGCCGATTCTGCACGGACTGGCTACCTATGGGGCCGCCTGCCACGGGCTGATCAAGGGCTATTGTGGTTACGACCCCGCTTCGCTCAAGTCGATTGGCGCACGCTTTTCGTCTCCCGCCTATCCGGGGGATGTGATGCGGGTCGAGTGTTGGAAGGTAGGGGAACAGATCGCCTTTCGTGTGCGCGTGCCGGCGCGCGATGTCACCGTGCTCAGCCACGGCCGTGCGCGATGTGTCGCGGCTTAGGGGTGTGCGCGTGACCGACAAGACCGAAGCGACCGGCCCGCTGGCCGGCATCAAGGTAGTCGACATGACCGGTGTCGGCATGGGCCCGTGGGCCACGCAGATGCTGGGTGACCTGGGCGCCGACGTCATCAAGGTCGAAGCACCGGGTGGGGGGGATGTGTTCCGCCATGTGTCGCCCCAGCTGCATCCTGGCATGAGCCATGCCTTCCTGAACCTGAACCGCAACAAGCGTTCCATCATCCTGGATGCGAAGCGCGCCGAAGATCTGGCGGCGCTCGTGTCGCTGGTGGACCGTGCTGACGTATTCATTTCCAACGTCCGTCCACAAGGACTGGGACGTCTGGGGCTGGACTACGAGAGTCTGAAAGCGCGCAACCCACGATTGATTTACTGTGGTTGTTATGGCTACTCGGAGCGCGGCCCCTACGCGGGACGCTCTGCCGTTGACGACACCATCCAGGGAGCATCGAGCATGGCGTGGTTTCAGGGTGGGGAGGCCGGGCCGCCGCGTTACGTCAAGACCGTGGCGGCGGACAAGGTCGCAGCACTTTGGGTAACCCAATCGATTGCGATGGCCTTGTATCACCGTGAACGCAGTGGAACAGGGCAGGCGATCGAAGTGCCGATGTTCGAGACCGTGTCGGCTTTCATGCTGGTCGAGCACATGGCGGGGTGCGCTTTCGTCCCCCCGATTGGACCGGCCGGATACAACCGCGTCACCTCGGACAGCCGGAAACCGTTTCGCACGCGGGATGGTTATGTTTCGTTGGTGCCCTACACCGACGCGCAGTGGCGCCGCTTTTTTGCATTGACCGATCGCCCCGATCTCGCGGCCGACGCTCGCTTCGTGCTGCTGGTCGACCGTGCGCGCAACATTGCCGAGCTGTACAAGCTGATCGAGCCGATCTTGGCCACGCGCACAACGGCAGAGTGGATTGGCTTGTTCGAGCAGGCGGACCTGCCGTTTGCGCCGGTCAATTCGGTGGATGACCTGCTGGCCGATCCGCATCTGCATGCGGTTGGCTTCTGGCATGACATGGCGCATCCGACCGAGGGGCAGCTCCGGTTGCCGGGCATTCCGGTTCACTTTTCAAAGACCCCGGGAAACATTCGGCGCCCCGCTCCCAATTATGGTGAACACACCGAAGAGATTCTGGAGGAACTGCACTTGGCCAAGACTGGAGGAACGGCATCATGAAGCTGATATCGAGGCAATCCGTTTGGCGCATCGCCGCTGCTGTGGGGCTCGCAAGTTCGGTGTGGGCCCTGTTGCCAACGGCATCGGCGCAGGAATATCCGATTCGCCCGATCCGCGTGGTCGTCGGTTTCCCGGCAGGCAGCGGCATCGATTCGATGGCGCGAGTCATGCTCGATGACATCCGCAAGAATACCAACGCCACGTTTGTCATGGAATACAAGCCAGGAGCGCTGGGCCAGATCGGCACGGATTTCACCGCCAAGGCGCCGGCTGATGGCTATACCGTCATGGTGTCATCCAGTGCCACACATTCTTCCGGCGCACAGTTGGCGAAAAGCGTTCCCTACGATGCCCTGAAGGACTTTACCCACATCGGGCGGCTCTCGCGCTTCGATGTCGCGCTGGTGGTCAGCGGCCAATCCGGATTCAAATCCATGGCGGAACTGGTCGCTGCTGCCAAGAAGCAGCCCGGCAAGCTTTCCTATGGCTACGGATCGGGCACCGCTCGGGTGGTGGCAGCGGCGTTTGCGCGTGCGGCTGGCATTGATGTGCTGGCGGTACCCTACAAAGGGCAGCCGCCGGCGTTGACCGATCTGATGGGCGGCCAGATCCACTTCGTCATGGCTGATCTGGCCGTCGTGATGCCGCACATCAAGTCGGGCAGGCTGGAGGCGCTCGGCGTGGCTTCGAGCAAGCGCTCGGCGTTGCTGCCCAACGTGCCGACGCTGACCTCTCTGGGGGTGCGCGATGTGGAATTGTCGGGTTGGGCCGGCATCTCGGGGCCCGCCAACATGCCTAGGGAGGCTGTGGCGTGGTGGAGCACCCAGATGAACAAGGTGCTGGCGTCAAAGGATCACGCAGATCGGCTCGCGGTGCTCAGCCTGGAAGGTGAACCGAATTCCGTCGAGGAATTCAACCAGTGGGTGCGTACCCAGTATGACCTGTGGGGCAAGCGAATCCGTGAGGCTGGCATTCCGCTTGAGTGAAGGCGGGTACCCGGCTGGTTTTTAACGACCCCGGAATTGGGCAGGCAGCTTTTCGCCCAGCAACGAAAGCTCCAGCGCGCGCGCCGTGCCGATTCGCCTCGGCAACAACCAGGTCGAACCGCAATCCTGCACCAGCCCGATCCGCCGGAAGGCCTGCAGGACATCCGCCGAGCGGGCGCACCGGATCACATCCCCCAGGAGCGCCACGCTCATGCCGGCCCCGGCCGCCAGGCCGTTGACCGCAGTGACGATCGGGCACGGCAAGCTGCGCAGGCGTCGCAGCAAAGGGTGGTAGAGCGTTTCAAGCGCAACGCCCGCTGCAGGTGGTCGGGCCGCGTTGTCGTCGGCACGCCGATTCTGCAGATTGGCGCCGGCACAGAATGCACGACCCACGCCGGTCAGCACGAGGCATCGAATGTCGTTGGCAGGATCTTCGATGACCGAAACGGCCTGGTCCAGGCTGTTGATGAGCTCATCGGACAGCGCGTTCAGCACCTCCCGGTGGTTGAACCGGATGGTCGCAACCGAATCTTGCATGTCGAGGATGAGGCGCGGAAACTCCATGACGCGGTGCTCCATTGGGTGATCGCGGTTAAACACCGATGGTATAGCCGCCGTTGACGGAAAGGTGCTGTCCGGTGATATAGCTGGCCGCCGGTGAAAGCAGGAAGCACACCGGTTGGGACACTTCCTCCGGATTGGAGAAGCGACCCATGGGTACCTGGGCAAGAATGCGGTCGCGGAACTTCTCGGAGCGGATGGTCTCGGTCATTTCCGTTTCGACCACACCAAAACAAATCGAGTTGACGCGGATGCCGCTGGGTGCCCATTCCCGTGCGGCACTCATGGTGATGCCCATCACGCCGGATTTGGCAGCGCCGTAGTTGATTTGCCCGATGGTGCCGCGCCGGCCCGCATCCGATGAAATGTTGACAATCACGGCAGGGCTCTTGTCGCCCGCCTCGGCGCGTGCCAGCATGTGCCGCCCCACCGCCTGCAGGCAGTAGAAGACGCCGGACAGATTGACATCGATGACCTGCTGCCAGGTAGCCGCAGACATCTTCTGGATCATTGCAGCGCGCACGATGCCGGCATTGTTGACCAGGCCGTGGATGGCACCGTGCCTGGCCACCACCTGCTCGACCATGTCCTGCACGAATGAGGGGTCGGCGACGGAACCCACATGCGCCTCGGCAGATGCGGCCCCAAGGGAGGCCGCCAGGGCCTGTACCTTGTCCGCCTGCACGTCCACCAGGATCACCTTGCCGCCCAGTTCAACCGCCAGGCGTGCAACCGCCTCTCCGATACCTTGCCCCGCGCCGGTAACGATGACGTTGTGACCTGTGAGGCTCATGGGATTTTTCATCTGCGACCTTTCATTGGGAGTTGAGGTTGAGGGTGTGGTGATGCCGCTAGCTCAAGCCTGTCGCGTGGTGCCCGCGGCCAGCAACTGGTCAATCTCGGCTGGCGAGAGGCCGGCTTCCGCAAGGATTTCGCGGCTCTGCTCGCCCAGGCGCGGCGGCATCCGCCTGACCGATGAGGGAGAGTCGCTGAAGCGAATCGGTGGATCGGTCATGCGCAGCCGGCCTTCTGTCGGATGGTCCACCATGCGCCAGAATCCGGAAGCGGCCAGTTCGATGTTGGTGAGCAGCGATTCCTTGCTGTTGACCGTCATTACCGGGATGTTGGCCTTCCCCAGATCGGTCAGCCACTCGTGTGTGGTCCGGGTAGCAATGATCTCCGCCAAGGTGGCGTAGACGGCCTCGGAATTGACAACCCGCACGGCAATGCTGCAAAAACGGGGATCATTAATCATCTCTTCCCGGCCGGCCAGCTTGAACAGCGCCCGCCAGTTCTCGTCGGTGTAGGGCAGAACCGCAAGAAAGCCATCTCGAGTCGGGTAGGGCCTGCGTTCCCGGTTGAGGATGCGCTGATAGCCCATTGGGGCAATCGGTGGCTCGAACGTGGCGCCTGACAAATGCTCGACCATCACGTAGTCGACCAGGGTTTCGAACATCGGGACTTCGATGGCCTGGCCGCGTCCGCTACGTTCACGGCGGAACAGCGCTGCCAGGATGCCGGCGACGACGTTGTAGGCTGACGTCTTGTCGGCCACGATGGTGGGCACGTAGCGCGGCTGGTCGGCTGTGGAGCCCACCAGGTCGCACAGTCCGCTAGCGGCCTGGATGACGTCATCGTAAGCCGGACTGTCGGCCATCGGACCGGACCTGCGAAAACCATAGGTGGCGCAGTAGATCAGGCGCGGGAAGCGCACGGCGAAGTGTTCATGCTGTAGGCCGAGCTTGGCGGCGACGCGTGGGCGCAGGTTGTGGAGGAACACGTCCGCTTTTTCGACAATGCGGAACAAGGCCTCACGCCCGGCTTCATGGGTCAGATCCAGGACGATGCTGCGCTTGTTGCGATTGACCGTCAGGAACAGAGCCGCCATGCCTTCGTTGCGGCGCGGGCCTAGCTTGCGCGTGGTATCTCCCTCCGGAGTCTCGATCTTGATGACTTCAGCACCCAGGTCGCCGAGCATTTGTGCGGCCCACGGTCCGAGCACGACGGTCGACAGCTCGACGATGCGAACGCCTTCGAGTGCACCAGCCACGCTATGCATCCCCTTTCAGGGACGCAATCTGATCGACCAGGTCAACCAGATTGCGGGCCTGCTTCAGGTGCGGCATGTCAAGCATCTTGCCATCCATGCCAATGGTGCCCAGCCCGGGGTTGCTTTCGAACAGATCGATCACCCGGCGCGCATGGGCGACCTCGTCCTCCGACGGCGTGAAGGCACGGTTGATCACTTCAGACTGGTCGGGATGGATGGCAATTTTTCCGACGAAGCCTGCGCGGCGGTCACGCTGACAATCGGCCTCAAGCCCGGCCAGATCGCGAAAGTTGACATGCACCACCCCCACGGGCTGCACCCCGATGGCGCGGGCCGTTGCGAGACATAGCGATTTGGCCAGCAGGTAAGGGCTATCGTACTCGCCCGTACGGGGGTCGCGATTGTCGCTTGCACCCAAGGCCGCAGCGAGGTCTTCGCCGCCCCATGTAAGCCCGACCAGCCTGGCCGAGACGCCCTCCAGGTAGGAGCCGAACGTCAGCAGAGAGGCGGCCGTCTCGGTGGCCACGCACAGAATTTTGGTGGAACCGGCCGGCAGTCCTTCGCGCGCTTCCAGCGCGTCGAGATAGTGGGAAAGCGTGTTGACTTCCTTGGCCGAGTAGACCTTGGGCAGACAAATGCCGTCCGGTGCCCCCGGCATGATGGCCGCCAGATCCGGCAGCGCCAAGGGCGTGTCAAGCGGATTGATGCGGACAAACAGTTTCTGCTTGCGGCGGTCCGTGCGTTGCTTCAGGTAGGCGCAGCTCATGTTCCTGGCGAGCTCTTGCCGATCCTTGGAAACCGAATCCTCCAGATCGACAATCAGTGCGTCGGCCGCGTTGCTGCGTCCCTTGTCAAGTTTGCGTTCGCTGTCACCCGGGACAAACAGCCAGGAGCGGACGATCATGATGGCCGCTTCATCATCATGCCGGTGCGAACCACATAAGTCACCTCTTCGCCACGCTGGTTGTAGCCAAAATGCTCGAACACCACCAGGCCGGCGTTGGGCCGTGACTTGCTCTCGCGCATGTCCTTGATGCGCGTTACCACTCGAATCGTATCGCCATGGAATACCGGCTTGGCAAAGCGGATATCCGTCATCCCCAGATTGCCCAGCGTGGTGCCCAGCGTGGTGTCGGCCACGGTGACGCCGATCACCAGGCCGAGCGTAAACAGGCTGTTGACAATGCGCTGCCCATACTCTGTTTTTTTGGAAAACTCCTCGTCCAGATGCAGCGGTTGCGGGTTGTGCGTCATCGCGCAGAACATGACGTTGTCCATCTCGGTCACGGTGCGGGTTAAGGCATGCTTGAACTCCATGCCTACCTTGAATTCTTCGTAATACATTCCTGCCATGGCACGCTTCCTTTCAGGAGGATTTATGGATTGTTGGGGAGTGCGGTGGTGCCGGCCGCGAGCATGCCGGCGATACGAGCCTCGTCGTAACCGATTTCCTGCAACACCTCGGCGCTGTGCTCCCCAAGGCGCGGCACCGGGCGCGAACATGAGGGCTGTGTGCGGGACCAACTGCTCGGATAAGCCATCTGGCGCAGACGCCCCTCACTGGGATGGTCGACCCAGCTGAAGAAGTGGCTGGCGGCCAGATGCGGGTCTTGGAGCAGAGATTCGAGCGAATGCAGCGGCATGGCGGGAACGTCGGCCCGATCCAATAAATCGAGCCATTCGACAGTGGTGCGGGTGCGCAGCAGCGCGGCCAATTCTTCGTAGATCACCGCAATGTGTTCGGTCCGGGTAGCCATCGAATGGTAGCGCGGGTCGGCATCGAAGCGGCTCTCCTGGCCGATCGCCTGGAAGAAGGCACGCCAATGCTTGTCTGTGTAGATCATGACGCAGACGTACCCGTCCTTGGTCGGATAGGGCCGCCGATCCGGATTGAGCATGCGCGCGTATCCCGCGCCACCCATGGGGGGGTCGAAGGTATGGCCGGCCAGATGATCGCCGAGCACAAAGCTGGCCATCATTTCGAACATCGGGATCTTGAGTTCCTGGCCGCTCCCGGTTCGGAGCCGGTGAATCAGCGCAGCGTTGATCTCGCCGACAGCCCAGAGAGCCACGCCGCGATCGATGATCGCGGTGGGCGCATACCGCGGCGCACCGCCATCGGCGAGGTGTGCCAGCCATGGCACCCCGATTGCGCCCTGGATCAGGTCATCGAAAGCCGGTTTGGTGGCGTACGGCCCATTCTGCCCGTAGCCGAACAAGCCCGCGTAGACGATTTGCGGCGAGATGGCAGCCACCTGCTCGTAGTCCAACCCCAGCTCACGCATGGTGTGGGGACGCAGATTGGTGACCAGTACGTCTGCGCCGCGCGCCAGATCAAGCGCCGCCGTGCGTCCGGCCGGATGTTTCAGCTCCAGCTCGATGCTGCGCTTGCTGCGATTGGCATTCAGGAAGATGGCACCCATGCCGGGATGCCTGGCCGGTCCGATTCCGCGGATCGGATCGCCCTGGGGTGCCTCGATCTTGACGACATCTGCGCCCATGTCCCCCAGGATCTGGGTGGCGTAGGGCGCCATCAGCATGTTGGACAGGTCCACGATGCGGATGCCGGCCAGGGGAGCGGGCGGCGGCGCCGGGCGCGAAGGAGGCGTCATCGATCAGTACGATTTGGGCAAGCCGAGCACCCGCTCGGCGATGTAGCAAAGGATCAGGTGCGGGGTGATCGGTGCGAGCCGATGGATCAGCGCCTCGCGCAAATAGCGCTCGACATGGTATTCCTTCGCATAGCCCATGCCGCCGTGGGTCAGGATCGCGTTGTTGCAGGCATTGAAGGTGGCTTCGCCTGCCAGGTACTTGGCGGCATTGGCCATGGCGCCGCAGTCCTCACCGCGGTCGTAGAGTTGCGCCGCGCGAAACGCCATCAGGTTGGCCGCCTCAAGTTCAGCCCAGCTTTGTGCCAGGGGATGCTGAATCGCCTGGTTCAT
>SXGS01590034.1_pt1 | contig 17662 bp, 11 predicted proteins | sample 3174681 | NCBI WGS metagenome assembly SXGS01 (sample SAMN11356861, study PRJNA531348) | freshwater metagenome | isolation source: freshwater sample F1-80 | place: China: Fuxian Lake, Yuxi | collected 2017-12-25 | reverse complement strand
GGGCCGCTGGGGTCCGTTCCCTGCTTTCCACGAGCAAGTCCGCCACGATCACCGAGCTCTCTCATACCCCACTCCCCCGAGCGCCGCTGCGCCTCGATCGCCACCAACGGATCGCCGTGACACCCGAGGATGCCGCTCGCACCTGGATGAAACTCGATCTACCGGGCCGCACCGTGGTGGTCATCGAACCCGAAGTGCCCGACGCCCAACTGTCCGCCGTCCTCCAAAGCTTCAACGAGGTCACCCGCAAGGACGATCGCGTCATCGCCACCCACGGGAACGCCGAAAACTTCCGTCGCCCCGATGAAATTCCGCGGTCACGTGACATTTGGGTATTCAGCCAACTGAACGCCACAAAACCGGGCCTTCAACGCCAACAGCGCGACAATCTGTGGACAATGACCTCGCCGTTGTCGGACCGGATCAGCGTGTACCTCCAAACCCGCGAACAACCCCTCCTTCGCGAACATGGCAAGGCGCTTTGGCGCGGTCCCGTCCCCGCTGGCTGGGTGGAGTCCCTCGAAAAACGCGGTTGGACCCTCTACGAGATCACGGACGCCCTCTGCGACGCGGTGAACCCGGATCGCAGCACTGCGATTCGTCAGCTGCTGAGCTCCTCCCAGCCCGCCTTCTTGGCCGCTCCCAGCGGCTCCGAGGGAGAACCTTGGAAGCAAGTGGCTCAATCTCTCGGCATCCCCACCGTCGAACCACACACCGCCGCGGTTCGGCTCCCCGAATTGGAGAACTTCAAGCAACCGTCTCGGCCATCCAGTGGCCCTTTGTGGACACTCGTTCAACTCGGGAAAGCGGGGCCCTTCGCGCGACAGAACCTCGATCCGTCCTGGTACGAGATCGTTTCCGCCAATTTGCGCGGCGATTTTCCCGTTCCGCAAGCTCAAGTTCTCCGTGTCATCCCGGAAAACACCCCCTCACACCCCGCCACCCTTCGGGATCTCGTCGAAGGAGGGGTCCCCCCGGTTCCCGCTCCCGCCCCCGTGCCGTCCATTTCCCCAGAGGTCCGCAGTCGGATCAATGCAGGGGAACGCCTGTTTGGCGAAGGCGACACCATCGGTGCTTTCCGGGAATTCTCGCAGGCGCTTGAGGGCGCCCCAGAGTTGGCGGAGGCCTGGAACAATCTCGGCGTCACGCTGCTCGCCATGGGCCGCAATGACGATGCGGCGGACGCACTCGATCGGGCGATCCAACTCGATTCCAGCGACCTCAACGCCCTGGTCAACCGCGCCCGTCTCGGTTGGTTGCGCGGGCCCACCGGGCGGGTCGCCGCCGCCCTCCGCGCTCAACTTTCTCCCGAACAACACACCGTTCTCGAAGAGCTGAGCATTGAAGGACAGGGAGCGCCGAGAGCACTGTTGATCGGCCTCGATCGCTCTTCTTTGGCCGCCCAAGCCCTGTCTGCCATCGGTTGGCGCACCTTCGGCATCGACCCCACGATCTGGTCGCTCCTTCGGGCGCAAGCCCCCGACGATGTCACCGCTGCCACGGCGTATTTGCGCGCGGTGGGGTCCGCAGTCGTGGCGCTCGAGCCGCACCAGCCGAACGCAGAAACTTGGCGTTTGGCCGCAAAAGCGGAGGCTCGCCCGCTCCTGGAGACTGGCGTTCGTGGCGCCAACCAACCGGCCCACTTTCACCTCCCGAGCGCCGCTGCTCCCGAGGATCTTTCGGACCTTCAGCTCTGGCTGGGCGCCCAAACCGCGATTGGATTTGATCCCGCGGTTCCCGCGCCTCTTGCGGTCCTGGGAAGCGCCGGCAGCGATGCCGCCCTCGCCGCCCTCCTCGACCGCGTTGCCGTTCAGGACATCGACCCAGGCGCTTTGGAGGCCATCGTTTTGGTGGCGCCCGGGGTTACCTCACCGGGAGCTCGACCGTTCCGGGTCCGAACCGTCGAAGCCACCGTTGCAGGCTGGCAAAGCGCACTCAATGCCATCGGCAACCGCCCATGGATCGGCTTCGGTCTTCACTTTCCAGACGACGCCAGTCGGCTCCAGGCCGCTTTTTCGCGGCCGTGACGTCACGCCAAAAGTGACGTCCACACCAACTCGGCATTCTCCAGGGACTGCCGAGCTTTGTCCGTATCCCCCGCACCACGAAAAATTTCGGCCACCAGGCGCCAAGCGTCGACACGCAGATCGCTCTGTTCGAGCACGGAAAATGCAAGGCCTAATGCCTCTTCCCATTGGTGGGCGCGCAGCGCCACACCCGCCGCCAGCAACGCCGTTCGACCGGGATCGATCTTGTCCAACGCCAGAAAGAAACCCTCGGCGCTAGGATCCGCTAAATTGATAAAGAAATGGCCCGCGGCAATCCCCTGGCGAACCGGGGCCGTGCCGTCCAAGTACGCTGTCGCCAACTGGGTAAACCAGGCCCGCCAAGCTGGGTCCAAGGCCAACTGCTGAACCCGCAAGGTGTCTGCATTCCACGTCAGAATCGCCGATCCATACGCACGAAGCGAACGGTTGAAACCTGCGATCACTGCACCCCACTCCAGCAAAGCTGGACACGGCTCGCCCGCCACCACGTCGGTAGCCCGGTATGCAAACGTCGGCATGCCAGCCCGGACCGCTTCAGCGAACCGCTGGGAGTGGACCGCACGGGCAGCAAACCGCCCAGCGATCCTGGCGGACTTGTGCTGCGCCTCCCGCCGCGCTGCCGGGCTGTGGAGCAACTGCTGGACCCGTCGTGCCGCCTCTTCGTTCGAGTCGGCCACAAAATCGACCAGCGCTTCGGACTCCAACCCAATTCCACGAAACGCAAAGGGAGTGCCCACAAGCGGTTTCCTGGCAGTAAACGCCTCCAACGTCTTGATCGCCGTTCCTGCGCCGCCGTCCACAGGGGCCACCACCAGCCGAGCCGCCGCATACAACGGGCGCAAGTCGCGAACCTTTCCCAACACGAACACCGAATCGCCGAGATTCCGCTCCAACTCGGGCGAATCCCCAATCGCCCCCGCCAACCACAGGTTGACGCCAAGCGGCGCCAGGTGCGGACGGAACACCTCGCGAAAAAACCGATTGAACGACCGAACATTGGGAACATAGGGCGAGCTCACCACCAGCACATCAAGCGACTCCGCGCGGGCCAACCGCGCAGAACAGCGCTCCATTGCCTGGGGTGACGGACCCGCTGCAGCCAAAACCTCCGCCAGATTGACGCACCCCGCCAGCGTCGTCTCGACGCCCTCGGTCCCAGACGGAGGCAATGCGTGGACCACCGGAAGATCAGGAAGTACCGCCTTCACCTTGTCTTTTTCATCCGAATTGATAACCACTAGGGAGGCGCACTTCGCGAACAATTCCGTTTCGCGCTTCCATTCCAGTGCATCAAGCGGCGTTCCACGTTGGTACGCATTGGTATAGGACATCAAATCGTGGGTTTCGAGCACGATCGGTAGCCCACCCAACCGCTCGATAAACGGCACATTAAAGACGTAGTTCACCAGCGCGAATGCGTACGCTTTCGCTTCGACCTCCGCGTGCAGTCCCTCCGGCAACCGCATGAGCGCGTGGCCATCCAGCTCAAACTGCAGGTTCTTCTCCCCTGCTGCCCGGCGAGCCTGCCAATGCCGCCACCGAAGCGCATCCCGAGAATCTCGGTAGGTGGCATACCCCTGCAGGCCAACGATCCACACCTTCCCAACGGAATATTGAAGGAGTTTCCTCCTCAGCTCCCATTCGACTTCAAAGGAGATCGCGTCAACATCCGCCTCGGGGTACGACGTGACCAACAGGTCCACTTGGAATCCCTGCTCTGTCAGCCAACGAAGTTGGTTTTCGGCGACCGTCGTCGCGCCACACGGTTGAAGGATATACCACTCCATCACATACAATACGCGAGGTTTAATCTCCTCTACCGTCACCTCGCCCCGGAGCGCATTCACCACCACCCCGGCCTGCCGCGCCCAGGGTGCCCACTGCTCCGGCTGTGCCGCCCGCAAGGTGACGTTTCGAGCGAACTCCGGCCACTGTCCGAGCGCGCGAAACCAGCTCAACCACGCAGCGCGGTCCGGAGGGCCGCCGTGATGGGGGGCAAAAGCCAGTATCAATTCCTCTTTCTTGTCAAGCGGCGCATCCCACAAGTCCTGGCCCCTGCCAATCCGCCTTGGTCGCGCAGGAGCTTCCTCGTGAATTCCCAACTCCCTCAACGCCTGGTACGCCGTGGCATACCAGGGGTCCATTTTCAATGCAGCTCGCGCAAATTGCTCGGACGCAGCCCGATTCCCACCGATGGCATACGTAAGCGCCAGCGCGCCGTACAAATTCAATGCCTCGGGCGCGTCGTCGGGGTAACCCGCAAAAGACAAAGCCGTATCTCGAAAAATCGCCAGGGCACCGGCGATCCGACCCGTTTCCAACGCGGCAACCCCGTCCTGAAGCTCCACCTGAATTCGCCGGCGCCGTTCGAACGACGAACGGTTGAAGGTCGACGGCCACACCGCCATGCCTTTCGGAGTCACCCCGGCCAGAGCTTCCTGCAAACCGACCAAGTCTGCAATGACTTTCTCTCGCCCAAAATGCGCTCGCGCATGCTCCAAAGCGTTGACCGATACTTCGCCCCAAACCTTGGGTTCCGTATAGAGCTCCACGACTGCATCCGCAAAACTCGCGGCGTCATCCCTCACTCTGGACTGGCGGTCGTTCAGTGACATTCCTTCCGCACCAATGGACGTTGTCACCAGCGGAATCCCCGCAACCAGGGCCTCCACATTCTTGGTCTTCAGTCCTGTGCCAAACGGAATCGGCGACACAAACACCCTCGCCGCAGAAAGCACCACGTCCAAATTTTCGACAGGCCCAACCGCTCGAATTCCAGAACCCACCGCAAAGTTCCATGGCCCATCCAAGGGCGGCAAGCCCACAACGTCGAGCACGACGTCGGGCAACCTGGCGCGAACCAACGGCCAAACCTCCTTGACAAACCACCGCACGCCGCTGCTATTGGCGGTATTCTGCCCATTTCCCACAAACAACAGTCCCTTTCGCTGATGGAAGCCCGCCACCGCGTCCGGAACCGGCCCACGCCCGTAGTGGACAATGACTGGCTTGATCTCCGGAAGATCCTTCCGAAAACGCTCCTCGTCCAGGTCTGTGATCGCGACCACCAGATCGGCGTTGCGGTACGCAGCGTACTCGCGGGTCTTCATAGACTCAACTCTTTCTGCCTCTAAACACGACTTGCTAATTCCCGCGCGACGTTCCTCCCGAAGCCAATGCACGTCGTCCGAAAGCACAACCACCTTCGAGCGAGGCGCCCACCTGCGGATCGCGTCGAGGTAGGCCTCGACCACCGAAGTGCCGAACCAATACCACTGGAACAGTACGACAACATCAAAGTTATCTGCAAGTAACGCCTGTAAATTCAGAGGCGGCCCCTTTGCGTGATCGAGCAAAGGTGCCCGCTCGGGATCGGGCCCGAACACTCTGAACCCTCGATCTCGTAGATACCGCGTGTACTTTCCGCTCGGATCAAAGTCCGCCATTCGCGACAGAAAGGTGACCTCAAAGCCCGCCGCCTGCCACAGATCCATCAGCTGCTGAATCCGAACATCACAGCCTTGTAGGTCAAATTTCGGTGGATGTTCATGGACCACGAGGACGCGCTGGGGTCCAAACGCGCGCAGAGCGACGAGCGCCTCGTGTTCACTGGGGGAGAGAGCCGTCGGAGGAAGCATCTAAAATCCAGGCAGGCGATTCCGTGTAACGCCTCCCCCATTCGTCAACAAACTTGACTACTTCTTCTTCCGAAACACCCTTCGCATCACCATCGGCTTCGCCGGATCGACCTCCATCTTCACCACCTGCACCAACGTCGCCCCGCCATCCTGCAAACTCCGAGTGATCACCACCGGAACCTTACGTCCATCCTCTAATTTCGCCGTGCTGGTGGTCACCATCGACTCCCCCACCAGCTTGGTCGACGAACTCACCGGCTCGCCATGCCGATCAACCGACTCAAATGGGCTTCCATCCAACGGAAGCGTCTCCAATCGGTCGTGGGCGGCGCTGTCCACGGCAATGGTGACGCTGCCGGAGGTCTGCGTGATCGTCTGGGTCACACCCATGCTTTTGGCAGCGGTGCGTTCCATCCATGAGGCACCCGTCGCTTCCATCATCGGGACCGGCGAGTCGGACGCTCCCAAGTCGAGCTCCCAAACCCCACTGAAATCCGCCCCAAACGCAGCTTCTGCATAGAACATCCCCGCCAATACCACCGCCCGAAATGCTCCACGCATGGCGCCTCCTCGATGAGCCTACCTGTAGCGGAGGTAGTAAATCTACTTGTCGATGGGGCCCTGGCTTCGCCATCGGCGCCCTGCCGGCTCGGTGGGACCCCGGCTCCGGCCGAAGCGGCCTTCGCCGCCCACCTCGGTGCTGCGCACCGGCGCTGCGCACCGCCGTCCGGTCGCCTGGGCCATTTTGAGGTATCCTTCCCTCGAGGTGCCGATGATCGGTCGATTGTTCAATCTCGGAAAGGGCATGGTCAGCGTTTATACGAAGCCTTCGACCACGGATCCCGCGGTCGAAGAAGAGCTTCGAACGGCCACCGCAAAGCCGCGGCCTCCCCGAAAATCCACCTCAAAAGAAGCCTCGGAACCCACGACGATCGACGCCGAAGTGGAGCCCATCCGCGCGGATCCCAGCAAACCCAAAAAGCGAAACCTGTGATCGCCAAATAGTAAACGATTTTACTATTTGGGCTTCAGGCACGCCTCCACCTTTCCGCGAAATGCCGCATAGTTCGGACACCAGGACACATGTCCTGAGGATTCGCACCCCGCGCCTTCCTCGGCATAAGAGGTTGAAACATAGCGCTCTTCCTGCCGCTCCAGGAACAAGATCTGCGAAAACGCCGGCCCCGAAAAGACCTTCTGCCATTCTGCAGCGGTATCTCCGGGTTGAAAGCCAATATCGAAGTTTGAGGGGACCGGTCGTTGTGCGGACAGCCCTGGACCTTTGAACACGTGCAAGATCACCCCGCTGGACTTCACGCCCGCCAAAGATTCGGGTGGTGGTGCCCAATCGTTCTTTCGGTGTTTCTCGGGGTAGGTTCCGGTGGGGGTAAACTGCACCTCCAGAACCACCTCCGAAGCGGCGATCTTCTCGCACAGCTCCCGATGATCACCCGCGAACGCCGATGCGAGCAACAGCCACATGTCCACCTCGGGCTCAGCCTACCTCAAAGCGGTCGATCCAGGTCGTTTCCAACCTTGCCAATCTTCGCTCGGCCTTGCCTCGCTGCGCCGCCCTCTCGACCGCTACCGTTTCGTTTGGCCGGCCTACGAGCAGCGCTCTCCGGACCGGCTGGGCTACAAAGGCGGTCGTTTCGGCCTTGCCTCACGGAACCGTCGGCACCTCCTCCGCCCGCAAACTCCTCAAAAACTCCACATACTGAACCTTCGGCCCCTCTGTTTGAAACACAGTTTCATGGCCATCTTCAATCCCATCCTCCAAATGCTGAACCACCACCACCGTCGCGGTTCCATTCGCTGCATTACCGGAAACCGGAAGTTCCACCTCCTCTCCGTTCGAATACACCAACACCTCTGAAAGCGGCGTAAACTCGGAAAACTCCTCGACTCCCACATCCAAGGATCCACCTGCTAAATCTGCGCCCAACGCCAACGAAAGAGGATTCGCAATCGGTGGCAAAATGTAGGTATCGACGATCCCTTGGAACATCAGCACCGAACGCGGCGTCTCCCCGTCCGGCGGATCGAGGGCAATGGTCGGCGCAAACACTGGAGGATCCGTCGCTTCCCCGGCCCACTGCACCAACGACATCAAGGGGTCTTGACGTGTCAACTCTCGATCGATCGCCGCATACCCGACCACCGCTTCCGCCAGCGGTTTGATCTCAAACGGGCTCTGCTTATAAAGAATGTTCTCCAGCCAACTTCCACCGGCACCGCTGAGCACCAACCCCCGGTATTTGGGTTGAATGGCGAAAGCGGGCACCGCACTCGTCGCACCCATAGAATGCCCAAACAATGCCACTTGTTCTCCGTCAAACCCCACCTGATCGGAAGCCCCCTCGCACCCGGAAGCATCGATGCTCAAAGTCGGCGCCACCTCCGCCCAGAGCGCCGTTTCGTAGTCCAACTCTCGAAAATTATCCAGCATCGCCGCAGGATTGCCAAAGTTAAACATCAACAATTGGCCATCACCACCGCTGACATTCCGCAGTCCATCGTGCGGCCCGTCGATGCTCATCCCCGCATACCCGGCTTCCGCGAAGAATTTTCCCGGACCCGACCCGGGTTCGATCGATTCCCCATGCGGAACTGCATGCACCCCTCGGTCCACCAAGGGTCGATCTCCGCCGCCACCCGTCGGAATCATCACCACCACCGGCCAACCGTTCGCCGGGGTCGCCGCCCGCGGGATCGTCACCCACACATTCGCGTCTTCCGTTCGCTGAAAGACGGGCGTTTCCCCATCAAACTCGATCACACCACCCGCGTTCAGGTACGGCGGCTCCCCCGTTTGATACGTTGGAACTGGAATTGTCGCATGGTACACGCAAAAACTATCGAAGGTCTCCGTCAACTCCCAATCCGAAGAAGGCTCCGGCAGCGCGCGGCTCTGAGCATCCGCCAACATCGCCCGCAATCCGCGCAGTGGATCCCCGGTGGTGTACACCGCCAGCCCCGCGATCGATGAAGGCTCCACGCCCAAATCCGCCAGCGCCAACAACCCCTGGGTGTACGCCTCTAATCCCGCTCCATCCAACCCCTCAGGCGCCTGTCCCACCGCCAACTGAGCCATCGCCTTCGACACCCCCAACAATTCGCCCTCGGCATCCCTGGCCTCGCGCAGCACCACGGCCGCGTACCGCGTCGTCGGGCGCAATGGAACGCCCTGGAGCGGCAACAGGCTCAATTGGTGCGGCGTTCCGTGGGGCCCCCCGTCCTCCACATACACGATCTCGACCGGGTGCCGTTTTCCGTATTCGGGCGAGTCCGAGTCCACATTGATCAGGAAGATCGTCGCATCCTCCTCGATGCTCTCCGACAGCGTCGGCACCGTCCCCAGGCCCGCATCCAATGAAAAGTATACCGCGGACGTCATTCCAAAGCCGTCCGCGCCAACCTCCACCACCTGGCGCATCTCTTCCACAAAGGCGTTCTGGTAGAGGTTTGGGAAGTCGCTCACATCCGGCCGGCCGTCCTCCGTTCGGCGTTCGTCACTCGGAAACGGTCGGGAATAGAAGTCGCTCCCGGCAAAGTCCATCTGAACTTGCGTTCCGGGGATCGCTTCCACTGGCGCTTCCGCCGGCCGACAGCCCAAGATCAACGCCAACATTCCCACACGAGCATTCAAAAGCACTGCCCCTCCCCTCGGTAAGTTGGCTCTCGTCCAACGATCTCATTGCCCCGAATCAGGATCACTTCCGCAAACCGCTCCAACCACTCCCCTGCCTTGGCCGGCCGGCAGACGATCGGATCCCCAACTTCCACCTTTACTTTTCCCAGCTGAAAGGCGGTTTGCACTTCACCCCACCCTTCTAAGGTCACCGGCTCTATCCCCTGGGGTTCCGCCACCTTTGGGGAGCGATCCGCCCCTGTCGATCCGGACGCGATAATCCCGCCACCATACGCCGTCGCAAAATCGGGATCCGATTTTCGCACCACTCGAAGTGCAAAAAAAGACGCCGGTTCAAGTCTGACATCCCGATATCCATCGAAAAGGTGCGAAGTGTAGTACCCGGATCCCGCGGTAACTTCTGTCAAAGTAGGATCCCCTCCAGAACTCTTCAAACTACCCGTCCCTCCACCATTAACCAGCGAAACGGGATGTCCGTCGGCGCGCAACGCCTCGACGACCTGCCGCCTCAAAGTCTCCACCTGCGGGATCGAACGCCCCTTCAAACACGCGATCGCCGCATCTTTTAGCGCACCGCCGCCCACATCGGGGATCCCGGCCACCTGCGCTTCGTATGCCATCACCGAATCGACAATCAACCCAGCATTTCGTGCAACGGAAGCCACCTGTCGAGCGTGCTCTGCACTTCGAATCGGGCTTCTTCTCACCCCCAAATGCGTGCCTGCCCAACGCAGCGAAGCATCCACGTCAATGCAGACGGAAATCGGTATTCCCACCGAAGCCAAGTACTTGACTTGATCTTCGGAGTCGATCACCTGCCGAACCGTCGCCCCCTTTGTCGCCAATCGCCCCAACGCCTGTGCAAATGCGAAATCCGCCACCGGATAAGCGACCAGGAAATCATCTAATCCCCGTTCCGCCAGGAATTCGGCCTCCTGCGGGGAATACACCATCAATCCACGAAACCGTTCATCCAAGGCCAGAATCCGCTTCAGCATCCCCACGTGTCGCACCGACTTCGACGCCACCCGCAACGAAAGTGCGCGTTCGGGCAACAAAGCCGTCATCGCACGAGCGTTTGATTCCAGCGCATCCAGATCGACGATCGCCGCCGGCAATGCGACATTCGCCAAAAGCCTCTTCCAGTCTTCCCAGGCTCGCCTTCCCAACCTTTCCCCCTCGTCGGAGTCCTCGCGGGTATACCGAAATTTGCGCTCCCCGGTGTGACAAGGGCTTACCGGCAGCCCCACGATCGGCTAAGACCTCCCTCGGAGCGGCCATGTCCAAGCCTACAGCTCTTGTTTACCACGACGGACGCAGCGATCCCGCAGCCTGGGCGAAGCGTTGCGGGGTTTCCCAGGAAGCCTGTGAGCTTCTGGCCGCCGCCGACTTCATCGATTTGCATTTGGATCTCGACGTTCCCGTCCGACTGTACGGCTACAATCCGAGCCAACGGCACGAGCCGGCCAAGAAATCGCCGCGCCTGTGGGGGCAAACCGACTTTCCGCGACTTCGGGAGGCCGGGTTCACCGGCGTGGTGTATGACATCGCCACCAACCCCGTTCGTCCGCCCAAAAATCGACTCGAGACCACCAAACGCAATCTCACCGTGGCCCAAGGGCGCACCGAACACCATCCGGAAGATCTGGCATACATTCGTACCTATGGGGACTATGTTCGCGCCCGCTCCGAAAACAAACTCGCCCTTTGGCTGAGCCTGCAAGGCGGCAATGCGCTGTTAGCCGATCCCTCGGTTCTCGACGGCGAAATGGGCGACGCTCTCCACCGGATCACGCTGATGCACCTCACCAGTTCGAGGTTGGGCAGCACCAGCAGTCCCGCCGGCCGCGACGGAGGAATCACCCCTCTGGGCCGAGAATTCGTGGAACGGTGCAACCGCAAACGCATTTTGGTCGATCTCGCGCACTCGGGTAAAAAGACGTTCTGGGGCGCACTGGAAGCCCACGACCCCAGCCTGCCGCCGATCGTGTCGCACACCGGCGTCGAGGGCGTACTTCCACACTGGCGCAATGTCGACGACGCACAGATCCGGGCGATCGCCGATCGTGGCGGGGTGGTCGGTGTGATGTACCAGAGCGCCTTCCTTGAAAAATTGTGGATGTTCCAACGCGGCTCGCGCGCCAAGATCCTCGATCATTTAGAGCACATCTTTCAGATCGCCGGGGAAGACGTCCCGGCGATCGGCACCGACTATGACGGGGCGATCACTCCTCCGGCGGATCTCGCGGATGTGACCGAACATCCAAAGCTTATTCAAGACATGCTCGACCGAAAGTGGTCCCATCAGCGCATTTTGAAGCTTCTCGGACGAAACTACCTTAGGGTCGTTGAGGCCGTTCGACCTTGACCGCGCCCGACCCCTGATGAATTCTGGCGGTTCACCGCTGCAGCGCGGAACTCAACTCGTAAAGTGGTTGACCATCTACATCCTGGCCCCGTCTTCCTACCGAGATATAGCGGCACCCGAGGTGCAATGTGGTAAACCGGGGACTCATGGGCGGACTCCTTCTGGCGCTCCTTCTCGCCTGCGGCGGCCAAGTGCCGACTCCACCCCTGGATACCGGCGGGGTGCTCCAGCCCGCTGTCGTCCCCCAGCCCGCCGTCGTCCCCCAACCCATTGACCCACCGATCCCAACGGATGCGGCCCCCACCGGACGCGCGGCACCCACACCCGTCGAAGTAGAAGCAGCCTACCTCGCCGATTGCCACCATGTGTTCAAACCTGCGGTGGGTGACTACGTCGAGCTTGAAATGTCCGCCGGTGTCGACAATGAATGTGAATTCCTTGAGTTTGACCAGAACTGTGCGCCCGACACGTTTGGCTGTTGGTCCAAAGGGCAGGAGTGCGATTCGAATTGCGGCGCACCTTGCTCCGGCTGCCAGGAAACCTGCGCGGGAACTTGCGATTCTTGCAAGGCCGCCTGCAGCGGCGATCCGGTCTGTCTGACCGCCTGCGCAAAACACCGCTCCGAATGCCGTGACACCTGCTTAGCTGGCCGAACCACCTGTTTCGGCGCCTGTTCGAGCACCGAAGAGCAATGCTACAAGGACGCCGACAAGCTAGTCGCTGAAAAGTGCCCACAATGCGATGAACTGCAGGCCTGCCTCGCGCAACAATGGTCCGACAATCCGCCAGACTGCCAAAAACAATTCGCTTCCGCGGCCAAGGAGTGCTTTGAATGGTGCAACATCGACGGGTGATGTGGCTCGGGCTCGTAGGGATTGCCGCGTGTCGCAACGACGTCTCGCCGATGATCGCCGTTCCCACGGGCAGTTTCACCATGGGCCGCGACGGCAGCGCCCATCTCGACGAGTCCCCCGCCCACACGGTCACCGTTTCCGCATTCGAAATCGACGCTACCCTGGTCACCGTCGCCCAATTTCGCGCCTACGTTGCTGAAACCGGTGTGGTCACCGCCGCGGAGCAATTGGGATTTGGTATGTCCTCCGTGGAGGGCATGGACGACTGGAAGTGGCAGAAAACCAAAGGGGCAAACTGGCGATTCCCTTGGGGGCCCGACAGCGGCATCGTTCAATCCGACGACGCCCCGGTCGTGATGGTCAGCTGGAACGACGCCAACGCCTACTGCGCCCACTACGGAAAGCGGCTTCCGACCGAAGCGGAATGGGAGTACGCCATGCGCGCCGGGAGCAGCCTCCGCTACCCCTGGGGCGACGAGCCTACGCTTCCAAACGGCAAATACGGACTAAACTTCTGGCAGGGCGCAGATCATCATCGCAATGACCTTCTCGACGGGCATCTGTACACCTCGCCGGTAACCACCTTCCCACCCAATGCTTGGGGGATTTACGACCCGGTGGGAAACGTCTGGCAGTGGGTCAACGATTGGTATGCCGCAGACACCTTTCAGAAGGATGTCCATGGTGTGACCGATCCCCAAGGTCCAAGCACCGGTTGGGCGAAGGTGGCCCGCGGAGGGTCCTGGTGGTGTTCGGCCGGCACTTGCGCCGGCTACGGACTTTACGGCCGCGGAAAAAGTCAGCCAGACGCGCCGTATCCCAACAATGGGTTTCGGTGCGTGCGTGCGTCGCCCAAATAGTCAACCACATTGACTATCTAGTTGCTGTTTACAAATTCCGGAATCGGGTATTTCGTACCATCAAACTCGGATTCCCACGCCGTCTCCGTTGACTCCCCACCGAAGATCCGGGTCGTCTTACCGACCAGCCGGTAGGCACCATGGGCCTCTGTTGGCGAAAATGACCATTCGGTGTGCCATTCCTTCTCTGGTTCACCGGTACCCGCGTTATTGGCGTCCTTCTCGATGCGAAACAGTTCCGCCTCGGGGTGCTCGGATTTAGGATCAACGGCCACTTCCGTCTCGATGGTCCATCCTTGGCCGGACCAACCGCTGCCGATCACCACCGCCCATTTTCCAGAACCGTAGTCCACCAACCGCGGAGTCCCCGGTGGACCGCCATAACTTCCATATTCGCCGACCGCGGCCTGAAACGTCATCTTACCGCCAGCAAACCCCGCTACGCGAACGAACATCCCCTGGCCGTGCCCGGTAAAATCCTCGGTATCCGGGCGCTCTGCCACAACCACGATCTCCTCGCCCGCGTGCTCCTCCGTGAGCAGGACGACCAAGCGATGCGGGCCATCCGCAGCGGCAAACGTCCAATCCCCGTTCGTTCCGCCCTCCACTGGAACGCCTACGATCTGCGCCAAGCGGCTTCTTTCGTCCTGCAATAGCGCGTCCCCGGGCACGGAAGAAGGAGCTTCCTCCACCGGAACCGGAGGCTCGACTTCCGCAACTCCGCCGCCACAAGCCAGGGCCAGCCCGGCCAACGCCACAAGGCTACGTCGGTTCATCGTGCTCCCAACGGTTCAATACCGTGGCGACTGTCATGTCCGCCAGGACGTTCACTCCGGACCGAACCCGCGCAATAATCCAATCCACTGGCACAATCAGCGGGATCATCACGGCAATCGTGGCCTCCGGAATGCCCGCTGCCGTCAATACAAGAGGAAGAATCACCAGTCCCGCCTCCGGAATGCCGGCAATGCCAACCCCGGCCATCACCGCCGCCGCCACCACTGTGATCTGTTGACCGAGATCGAGGTCAAAACCTAACGCTTGGCAAAGAAATAGGGTCGCCATGGCCTCGTACAACATGATGCCGTCGTTATTGAAATTCGTACCGACACACGCACTCAATCGCGCAGCGCGCTCGCTCACGCCCATGTCCTTCAAACACTTCAACGTCACCGGCATCGTCGCCAGGCTGGAGTTGCAGGAAACCGCGGTCACGACCGCATCCAACCCCTTTCCAAACAGGATAGCGGGCGACTTTCGCCCCACCCCCCATGCCACCAACGGATAATAAACCAACGAGTGGATCAGCAACCCCGCGAGCGTGGTCGCTAGAAAAACCCATAGCACCTTGAAAACACCAATCCCCGATTTCCCCACTACATCGGCAATGATCAGCGCCACCGCGACCGGCATGGCCTCCGCCACCCAGAGCAACATGCGCGTGACGACCGCCAAAGAAGCTTCGATCAACCGACCAAGAAGCTCGATAGACTCGCCGACCCCGCCCGCCTGATCCCGGCTGAATCTCAGCGCCGCACCGGCCAGGACCGATAGCAGCACCACCGAAATGACGAGGTTCTTCGAGAAAGGTTCCACCACGCTCTCGGGAACAAACCCGGCGAGATTCTTCAACGGGCTCAAAGAGGTGCCGTCCGGAGCTACCGCGGCCGGGGCCGCTTTCACCGCCTCCAACTCCGAAAGATGACCGTGCCAGGAGGAACCCGGATCAAACCACCAAAGAATCGTAAGGCCCAGCAGCATCGCCACGCCAATGTTCACGGTGCAAACGGCCAGCAGTCGCAGCCCACTCGTCATCGAAATGGAGGTTTTCAGGAACGAATCGAGGATGGCCAAACACACAAGCGGCGTCGCCAGCGCTTTGAGCAGCCGAATCACCAACATTCCGAGGGGACCAAAATCCTTATTCGATAGCCCTAAAAGGTACGGCTGGTCGCCGAATACGACCCCCAGCACGATCCCTACGGTCACACCGATCAGGACCCTGGCATAGAGCGGCACAGAAGACACAGGTTTGGACATGGCCAAGTGTACCGAACCGAGGAGAGAAACACCAGGCAGATAATAAAGCTGCTTTACTTTTTAGAAAGTCCCTGCACGCGCTGGAAGATCGGCGCCGTCATTGGAAGTCGCAAATGATCGCTTTCGCGTGCGGCTTGGCGCGCCCACTCCGTCGATCGGGCGCGCTCACCGCACTGTTCCGCAGACTCCGCGGCACGCACCTGGGAAAGCACCCTTTCGCCGCGGTGTTCGACCGCAGGCAGAGCCTCCTCCACGGCCTCCCAATCTGCGGCTTTTCCAAGAGCCACCCGAATCGCCGCCTCCAGCACCGTCACTTGCGGACGTACATTCGCGGGAGCGCCTCTGGCGCGGTCAACAGCCAAAATCCTCATCGCGGCGTCCGGATCACCCAACCGAAGCCACGCCTCGGCCGCCTCCAACCGGAGCGCATACTCCACGCTCCACTGATCCACGGTTACCAGAAGTCGAACGCCTGTCTCCGCGTACTCCGCGGCCTCCCGGTACCGACGGCCGCCGGCGGCCAAGGTCGCCGCCCTCAGCAGATAATAGGCTTCCCATCTCGGTTCTTCCCGCATCAATTCTGGGTATTCGGGCACTACCAGACTTGCCGCCTCCGCCCATTCGCCCGCCCACAGGTGAACTCCCGCACGGTCCAGCCGCGCAAGCGCTCGCCCGCGATGCGCTCCGATCGCTGTATAGATCGCGATCGCCTCCGAATACCGCGATGCTGCGGCGTCGAAGCGCCCATCGTTTTCGTCCATTTCCCCAATGATGGCGCTGCCCGACGCGCGATCCGCGGCTCGCCCCACCCTCCCAAACAGCCCCGCCGCAGCTAACAAATCGGTACGACCGCCCGTGCTATCGCCCGAGCGCCGGCGCGCGGCTCCTCGCAAACGTAAGAACAACGCTTCGATAGCGAGATCTCCGACCCGCCGAGCCTCAGCGAGGCCCTGTTCCACGACCTCCGCCGTCGGGCGCCCCTGAACCAGGTCAAACTTCGCTTGCGACGCGAGAATGGCCGCCAAAGGAGCACCCAAACATGACTTTGCTTCGACCAGATCCCGCTCAGCCTCGATCATCCGACCGAGCACCCACCGCGCCTCCGCCCGGCAATGCAAGCAAGCTCCCCGTTGCGCATCAGAGATCCCCGGCGTTTGCAGCGCTCGATCGATCACCGCAATCGCCGACACAGTCGGCCCTTCCCGACGGAAACTCTCCGCCAACCGCAACAAAAGGCGCACCCAGCGGTCACCGCCTTCCGACTCCAAGCGGCGAACAGCCGCCTCCAGGTCGGGGAGATCGGCGTCCCCATTCCGCTCTACCTCCGTCAGCCACCGATCTTCGACCCTCGGAAATCCGGCATCCGCCATCGCCTTTGCCCGTGCAAAGCGGCGAACCATGCCCAACAGCGAAAAATGCCGTCGGCCCAGCCGGTTCTCCACGCGCATCAAATTGCGTTGCACCAGTTCTTTCAACGGTTCCACGGCCGAGGTCTGCGCGATCGCTTCAGCACCTTCCAGCGAAAACCGGCCCCAGAACACCGACCATGTCTTCAGGTAGCCTTGAAGGTCGGGGTTGAGCCGCTCCCAGACCGCGGAAAGTACCCCTTCCAGGGGACCCTCCGGCAGATCGGCCCCCGCAAGCCGGGCGAGCAATTGGTCGGCCGACAAGATGTCCGCATAGCTAGCGGCCCACCGAATCGCAAGCGGTAAACCGTCCATTTGGGCCGTCACGCGCGCTATGGCTTCGGATGTCCATCCAGAAAGGTCTACCCTCGACTTCTCCGCCTCACGGCGAAACAATCGCGCTGCAGTCTCTGACTCGAGCGGCTCCACCACCAAAAACAGCCCATCGGCGGGACGGACCTGCGCGGTCGCCAGTATTCGTACGTGGAGGCTCCACTCTTCCAACAACGACACCACCTCGGTGACGGCGTCCAGGCCGTCCAAAACCAAGAGGTCCGTTCGTTTCCCCAAGGCGACGGCCACCGCACCCGAGTCCGCGTTCGCCGACAAACCGACCGTCGCCGCGATTCGCGCCACCAGCCGATCCCGATCCTGCAAATCGCCCACCGCGCAGAACAGCGCCCGTGGCACCTCTTGGGCACACGCGATTGCCAGAGCCGTCTTTCCCACCCCAGGGGGTCCGACGAGCCACAGAGGCCTCCCCAGGGTCAGGCCTGCCTGCACTTTCAGGAGCATC